>Ga0123353_10015412_pt1 | contig 11103 bp, 10 predicted proteins | sample TergutLab28metaG_3_FD_92763 | JGI IMG/M metagenome (GOLD analysis project Ga0123353, IMG submission 92763) | Labiotermes labralis P3 segment gut microbial communities from Petit-Saut dam, French Guiana - Lab288 P3 | ecosystem: Host-associated > Arthropoda: Insects > Digestive system > Gut ... | reverse complement strand
GGGCCCCATGTCACCAGGGGGGAACCGGGTGTTGTGGGGGGGGGGGGCACTATACCGGGGACTCAGATAGATAAATGAAGGAGCACTGTCATGGTGGGGCATCTCTCTGTGAGGGATTCCATGAAGGGGACCTTGAGGGAGGGCTCCTTTACTGGGGAACCCAAAAGATGAGGTTTTTGAGAGATATACAAAGTGACCTGTAAACGGGCCTCCCTCTCCATCGGGGCCCTGTTGGGGAACCTGGAGGGGGTTAGTTTACTGGGGCTTTTGAGAGAAAAGAAAAGTATATCTGGGTTCCTTTCTTGGACCTGGAGGCCATTAAGATTTTAAGTCAGGGGGCCATCTGGAACTTCAGTAAAGGAACAGGGCTCTCCTGAGTTGATATTAGTTTATGGGGCACAAAGGACCTGTCTGTGAGGCCTAGGTGCATCGGGACCATAAGGGCTCGAACCCATTGTCAATCAATCAAACTACTGGCAAGTCTCACAAGAAGAAGCTGGGCAGATTGTTCCCAAAAAAAGACACAGAAATGACAAAGGTACTACAGTTTCAGTATGCAATCTGGAATGTTAGAGAGCTGGGAGAAAAGGAAGAAGAATAACAAAACTTTAAATGAAAATAGTATTAAAAAAATTTCGGTAATTATTGAAAGTAAAAAGATGGTACTCAAGAGACTGGAAATTTACATTTATTTACAGTGGAGTTCACAGATACACCAGGGGCCAGTTGGGAGTAATGATATGGCTGCATAAATCAATGGCAAATAAAAGAGAAAAGTATAAATTTTGTTACAACAGACTTATAGAAACAAGACTAAAAATATAAAGGGGAAATTTAACAATATTGAGAGCATATGTGCCAACAGAAGGCAGGGAAGAATTAAATGAGGAATTTTATGAAATGCTACAGAAGATATTGGATAAAGTGAACAAAAGTGATAACATAATGTTGACAAGGGACATGAACACTAGAGTAGGAAATAATTAAGTCGCCAACACATTGAGTACAAATGGAGAAGCTGCAGTAAAGAACTGACAGGTGTTTGCATGTTTAATAATTTAAAAATAATGAACATGTTTTTTAAGCATAAAGAAATCCATAAATGTGCTTGGGGAAGCTAGAGGGCCCAAATCAATTGTTGTTTATTGTATAACAATTATGAAAACTTAATAAGTAATATAAGACCTGAGAATTTACAGAGGCATTGAATTAGATAGTGACCATTTGACTTTCATAGAGCCATGCATCGTAATATTATTTCTATAGTAAAACCAACCAGATGCACCAACGCATCAAATTCATTTTATTTTGATATGACACTCTACATGTTTCGGATGGTCTTTCCATCCATCATCAGGAGTTCAAGACTGTACATACAGCAGTAGGCATCTGTTTGGTTGCTGTATTTACAGTCTTGAACTGCTGATGGTGGATGGAAAGACTGTCCAAAACATGTAGAGTATCATTCCAAAATAAAATGAATTTGATACGTTGGTGCAGCTAGTTGGTTTTGCTATAGAAATAGTGACCATTATTTGTTACGTGCAAAAGTAAATTTCCCACGTCATTGGTTAAATAAATAAGAAAGTTTCAGTGAGTCAGAAATAATTTTTTTTGAATAAGTCTGTTAAACAACGAACGCCTAAAATGGCTGTACACACAAAGAGTGGAACTTCAGTTACGCAATACAAAAAGAAACAAAAAATATGTTGAGAAAAAATTGGAAAACATACCAACCTACTAAAATCAGTAGCATTCAAAAGTTAGGACATTAAAGAGAAGAAATAGAAGAAAGTATTTAAAAATATAGGGTGACTGAATAAAAAACATTTAATAGAAGCGAAGATAACATCGTGTAAGAAATGCTTAGCTTCAGAGGTGCTAGGCAACAAAATAGAATACAAAAGAAACAAAGTACGAAACAAAAAAAGAAGTGAGGAGAAGACACAGAGCCTCCTGAGACAAACTTGTCACAAATTTAGAACACAAGACGCACAGGACTCGACATGATGTGTACAGAATTTTGAAACAAATTAGCAAGGATATAAAGAAAACGGCAAAAATTCACAGAAACATAGATGAAAATGTATTTCTGCGATACTATGAAAAATTGTGGAACACAACAAACATAAATGTATCGAAATTAGAATGGAATTTGAGCAATCACATAGACACTTTAATAAAATTAGCTGAATTTGAAAAGACATTAAAATTAATGAAAAATGATAAAAGCCCAGGAGAAGATAACATTAACTCAGAGTTATAAAGATAACATTAACTCAGAGTTATAAAAGTACACACCAGAAGAGTTCAAACTGAGATTACTATAATTTTTAAACAATATATACTCCAAAAAATTCTATTACAAATGAATGGAGAAATGCCATTGTAATCGTAATATTTAAGAAGGGTGACAGAAGTGGCCCAAAACATTACAGAGGAATTAGAATTCCTAACACCTGCTATAAGATCTGCCCTAAAATCTTTAATATGAAACTGTAGAGTTACTCAGAACAATTTATGACAGAAACACAAAACGGATTTGGAACGGGATGTTCTTGCACAGATTGAATATTTTGCCATAAACTGTTAATTGAAAAATGATGGGTATATAATTTGGAAACACACTTGTTGTTTATAGAGTACGAAAACGCATTTGATAGTATGCCAAAACATTTTGTTTGATATTTTAAAGTCTAGAAATATTCTACATATATTACTAAAGGAAATAGTGGACACATACACAGAAAACAAAATTTTAATAAAGTATAACTCCATACTGTCAAAACTGGCTGAAATTAATAAAGGAGTATGCCAGGGTTGTCCTCTCTCGCCTGCTCTGTTTAATATACCTTGATGGAATAATAACTAAATGACAGAAAGAAGACATAAAGGGAATTCCACTCTTAAGAAATCAGCAACTGTTAACTCTGCTATTTACTGATGACCAGGTTATAATATCTAACACACAAGATAGCTTGCGGAAAGCTGCATACAAATTAAATCAAATAATAAGCGGACATTGTTAACTGTATGTGTACAGAAAACAAAACTGATGGCATTTAAAGGACAGGTTCAAGTTAGAAGTAAAATTGCAATAGATAACAACCTTATAGAACAAGTGTATTCCTTGAAGAGCTTAGGAAATTTGATATCTTATGAAAAGGAATTGGCCTTTGACACAAATGTATTAACTGTTTGAAAATTGCAGGCATTACAGACAATATGTTTAGACCACGGAAAACTGTCAAGATAACAAGAATAAAATTGTACAGTACAATACACTGGCCATTCCAGCTTTTGTATATGGTAGTGAAAACTGGACCATTAAAGCAAGAGATGCAAGAAGAATAACAGCAGCAGAGGTGAAATATCAGAAAAAAATAGCAGGATAAACATGGACAGATTGCAAAGGAATTAAATATAATCCAAGTTTTGGACCAGATATAAGACTGCAGAAGAAACTGGTTGCATAATGTAAACAGAATGCCGCGTAATACATTACAAAGGGCAATGAAAAACTACAGACCAAAAGACAGAAGAAACCAGTGGAGACCATAAACGACACTTCTAGTTGTGTGAGACCGAACAGTCAACAAGTGGCCCAACTGCATGTTAGCTAGATGATGATGATGATGATGATGATGATGACGTTGACCACATGTGTGGGCTATTTAAGTCCCTTCTGTATTTCTTACTGTAAAATTTTGAGAGGTTGGTGGTGGGGGGGTCAGAATTAAGCACAAGATGGTATGTATGTGTGTGTGTGTGTGTGTGTGTGTGTGTGTATACTTGTGATGCATACTGTTGTTCAGTGTTACTGAAGACCTGATGCTTGAGGGCTTTGTCACCAATTTGCTAATTATTGAGATGATCAAGAGTTGTTATTATGGAACTGAAGGTTATCACAGTCATCATAAGCCATGCCACTGTATGTGATCTTGAGCCAGTTAATCACAGTTTACATCTCAGTAACCTAGCTGTCGAAGATCCGTTTTACTAGCCACAAGCAGAAATGCTGTTCTTTGCCTCAGATGTGGTTGCTTTCCCTGTGTCACACTACACAGTGACAAAGATTTTAATGGAGGAAAAACACTTGAATTAAGAAGTTAAAATGTTGTTATGTAATTAGTAAAACTACTGGGAATGCAGATTCATGTCACATTCCGTAATTCTACTGAAACACTTGCACATTACCTTAAAGTTTGTAGCTCCTTGTTTATCAGGAAGAGTATGCAGTAAATTTCATAATATTTGTGCTTGTTCTGTACAAGAAATAGTGCTGTTACATTAATATAGTGCCATTATATTATCTGGTAACCAGGCCTAATCACTTACTGTCAGCATTGCACTGCCCTACCCACTTACATATCTAGCAGCCTATCGCTGAATTTGAGTCCCTGAGTTTGAATGTCATGACAGATGTTCAGAACACAACTGCTGCAGGAAGTGTTGTGTACATTCGGACAGCAATTTGCAAGAATGCGACGAGGCTTCGAACAACAGCTTCCATTGCAGGAAATTGTACAGGAAACAAGTGCATACTGCATCCACCTAAGACAACTAACTGTGGGTCACAAACTGTGACACAGACCATGAAGAAAGGCTAATTTTTGTAAATTGCTGCATGTGTGGTGTATGTGATGGATAAATACACCCCACACACATTGCGTTGAGTGGCAAAATTTGGTTCTTAGTGTGAGTGTTGAGTGAATCTAGGATCATTGGGCCCTGTTTCTTCCTGACTCCAAACCTATGCTGATGTGCTAGCCACAGACTGATGTCCACACCTGTCTACTCCCTAGAGATATGTTATTCTTTATTTTCAACCTGATGTCTACAAGAGAAGTGTTGCATGTGATTGTTCTATTTCCTGAAAAGGCTGACCTTTGTGTATTTGCTGTTGAAATGTCAGCCACTTCACGAAGGTACTCTGTGAAGCACCACAACCCCTGATGGCACAGTTTGACATGTTTGATTTTGGTGCAAGCTGTAAGACAAAGAGCTGACTGTTGTGAAGTTATGCCTTCTCGTCACTTAACTCCACCTGCTCAAGTTCACGTCTCAAAACTGTCTAATGGCTCCTGTAAACTGCAGTTGACTGTTACCCTTTCAGTTGAGGCTGAAGCACGGGAAGAAACGAAAGCAGTACAGAGCAGTATCCCAGCCAGAGATGCAAGTAGCATTTTGGCTTCTTGGCTTCAAAAACGGGCACAGAGACAGCTTACTGCACAACTCAAGCCTGAGAGCAGCCAAATTTGGGAACTGCCACCGACCTTTCGAGATCAACCGAACCTACCTCCATCTCTGCAGCCAATCACAGCGGACAGCTTCTCAGGCTCGGACTTTGAGGAGTGGGGATGAATTGTGAACATAGTTTTTTTTTACGTGTTTATTTTTTAAACTGTGGCTGTTCACACAGCTTTATTGTTCATCGAACAACTGTGTTCATATTTGCATGCAGAAAGGAGTTCCAGCTTTAAAGTAATTTTGTGTACACTATATACTGTTTTGCAATACAGTGAAGTATATTTTTAGAATTACAAAAGCATTTAATCTCAAGTAGTGTTTGTTATGCGCGTTCATAATGCAGGCAACAGGAATGTTTGTATGTTGGTCCATTTGTCCTGCCTGCCATCTGGTGAGAGCAGCAGTAAATCCATTGTGTTTGAATTCTTTCCAGCTAATGAACATTGGAATGTCACCATCCTGTGATGTTGCAATAATTCACGTGGTGGAACGCAGTCTTGTTTGAGCAGCAAATGTTTGCACAGCCAGTGAAATCCTCCTCCTCCTGCCCCACACACACACTTCAGACACCCACCCTATTTGTTTAATATCCATCCCAAGTGTTGTCTTCTCTAGTTGTATTTACTGACCAAAGTTTAGCGTGTATTTCTGATCTCTCTACACGCTGTGCCCAACTTGTGTGCTGCTTGGTGAAGATTCATGTCTTATAGTTTCTGATGCCATATTTTAGTGTGCATTTAGTTTCTGACAATTCAAAGGATCATAGTGCTTAATCGCCATGGTCAAGCAGTCAGAGTCTTCTTGGACAGTAGATTGAAATGTGAGGAACTGCATGTCAGTACTGTTATGGGAACCTAACATCTTGCATCAACATAGTCCTCAATCTGATCGCTGTTGGAACACTGGGTACAGAGTTTCACGTATGAAACTCCTCATTTTTCGGTTTCTCCATTGCACTGCTAATTTCTGTCAGTAGTGTCCATGTGCCCTTCTCAGGGCCCCGTTCTCAAACAGCCTTAATTTTGTGCACCCCATTACGTGGCCGTACCTTGCTTATTTCATTAAAGTGCAGAACCTAAGACCAGACAGTGAAGAATTTCATTATTCCAGTGGAGAAGTGAACGCAGCCTCTTGGTGTCTGAATGCCACACATTCTTTAGTGATAAAACTGAAATGTAATTCAGTTGAAGAAACAGCATGTCACTGCTGAAGTGTGTTGGTTGCTTATGTTGTGCTGGCTGAGCTACCTCAGCTATGTTATTCACTTATGTACTTGGGTACAAATAGAGGGAGTATGAATGTTGTGTGTACTTACATAACAAATACTGATGTGCGCGATATGAAGAGGCGCATACAGGCAAGTATTTTTGAACACCAGTAAAGAGAAATGGTGTGATCAGGGAATGGATGGATGACATGGAGACTGCGGATCAGAGTCCATAATTGTGTATGCTGCTCTTCTGCTTAACTACAGGGTCGTTATTTTGTGTGACAACAATCTGTTGGCAGTTCGTGTCCACTTGCTTATCATATTACTGCAGCCCATTCAGCAACCACCCATATGTGTGGCAGGGCAGCTGCAGGTGTAGGAAGAGAAGGACACTAGGTAGATAAAATGAGGACCCTGTACTGTGGTACATGTGATAGTATGCACAGTGCATTGGGGGTGAAGTTGTCCTTATGCTGAATTATGCAACATGTGCACGTGTGTGTGTGTGTGTGTGTGTGTGTGTGTGTGTGCAGCTGCAGATTCACTCCCCAGCCACTTTAGCCCAGAGCATGGACATCTGGTGCCCACTGGATAAGTGAGTAAGTGGGTATGGCTGTGCAACAAAGACAACAATATCTGGATCTGTTAGGAATTCAACCCTGGTTATCTGGTTTTTTCTTTGACACCCAATTGAGTGAGCCAGTGGGGCTTGTATCTAGACAGTGAAGGGGCTGCAATGATATGCTGCTCTAGGACTGGTGACATCTAATGTACTGTGCTTGTTTAATGCTGATCCGAACAACTCTCATTTTAAACTTCACAGATTCTACAGACATTGCCCGGACTCGCGTTAATGCTGTTTTCTCAGTCAACTGGTGGATCTCCAGCAGCCAGACTCGTAGGTACCTTCATTAATTCTTATGGGGAAGAAATGCTGTTTTCGTTGTTTCTCATGGTGTTGAGATTTTCAGGAGCTTGCTGTACACAGGTGTTTTTTTTTTTTTCTGTGAATATGGTGCAGAACACCCAGCTGTAAAATTCACCCTGTACCATTACCAGCGTTACCGACATGACAGCCACACGTGGTAAGGCAATGTGCAGGTACAGTTTATGGATGTGATGTGATTCATGTTGACGGCTGAGATTCCTCTTTTAATTTGATGAGTAAATTTGTTATTTCTTCAGTTTGAATGCTGTTCCTTTCACAGAGTTCTGGCTGCTGTATGTAGCTGTACTGAGAAGGCAAACAGCCATTTCTTGGGCTAACAACCCATGCTACTGTCTGTCAAACATAAGTCATTATGCAGACCTCCTTGTGTGTCACATATTTCTGTAATAAGAAATGCCATTGGATGGAAGTTAAGCAGTACATCCTGAGAACAGCTAGGTATCCATACTGTCTGAATTAATTAAGCTGACAGACAAATTCACGTTTCTTGTAATTTTTAATCATTCTGTAATGTTTTTTTCTCTTGTATCTAAACACCATTATTGGGCGTTCTTGACTTAGTAAAAGAGAAGACCCCTCATGTGTAGGCCATGACCATCCGCCTGAAAGCTGGTGTCAGCAGCCAAACCACGTGTTCTGTTTGGATGAAATTATGTATTACAGGTTTTTACAAAAAGCTGTCGACAACTATGGGTTTTGCAAAAATCGTATCAGTGACAGCTGTGCTGTATAGGGGGGAAGTATATAAATTTCTGCCCCTACTTTACGCATTTATTGCCGGGTATGGGTGAAACCCGCTGTAATAGACCTGAACATAAAGCTTTTTAGCATTTCGAGTCTCATGAATATCGGCACACGGAGAATCGTACTTCTTTTGTTAACGTAAATGCATTTCTGCGCCATATGACATTTTGACAATGAAAGACGTCTAGATAGAGTCTGTGCGCTACGTCACCAGAGCGCAGCACGTGCATTCTTCTTCCACAATGGCCAATCGTCATACGGCCAGATACTCGGACGACCTAACATGTGCACTTGATGACCTTAGGCGTGTCGCCGACCTGACAGGGGGCACTGACGTGCTGTTTTTGGCGAGGCCTGCATTCGGTGTGCGTTCGGCCATGACGATCGTGTTCGATAGATGCCACATTCAGAACGACGTTCGTACATGCGGCCGAACGCAGTAGTCAGTCTCGGTCTTCGTGAACCACGATGCTCGGGATGTCGACCTATCGTGATCAGCCATTTTAATACCACTGTTTCGACCTTTCGTGACTCTTTCCGACGATTCGGGTTGAGAGCACGTGTCTGTCGAGTCGGCTTACCGGGCTGTCCTGCTATTGTGCAGAACACACTTAGCTCAGTCAAGTTGTGTGTTTCATTAAGTGAGATAGGTTGCTTTCGTGCTTCATGTAGCGAGACTCTTCTTGTAATTTGTGTTTCCGAAAGGTGTTTGTAGGTTATTAAAAATAATGTTATGCTGTTTGTGCGTTTGGAAATTATTTTATATTTTTATTATTACGGTATTTTGAAAGTTCTTGAAACCCGACCGTCGTTCCGATGCGCGTGACGGTTTTATCGGCCCAAATTTATCACGAATGTGAAATGCTGTGTCCTGTTCTGTGCATATGGCGGCAGCATCCGTTGTTACCTGCTCTATGCAGACTTCCCGTAGGTCTGTTTACCACCTACAGCAAAATATGACGCAAGTTCGAAGGAATTAGCAATGCTTGTTCAGTCATGCAATGGAATCTGGTTGCGACTGTGGATGTTTGCACAGCGAACACTGTGCAGACTCACTTGACGTCGCCTGCAACAGTACAGTGCATCAGGCTTGTCACTATACTGACTGAGCTATCCTGGCTACCGCGCAAGCATGCAAAACAAGGCAGACAATGTACATATAACGTAACAATGAGGCGTGTTCGTGGAACCATTGTTGCAGTGGAAAGGCAATACGTATTACATATTTTGAGTGTGTGTTTGTAGCCTTAGGTATACAACATGCAATGCGCATGCGCTATGTTGTCATGCGTGATCTGTCCGGCTGTACAGTATTTTTCCACATTATCTAATAAACGGCACGATTTTTGAAAAAAAATTATTTAACATAAAATGTGTTTTGATTTTCTCTAAAGCTTTTGTCTGAAACATTTTTCATTCTAAGAATAATTGATCGAGATATGGTCAAAAATATATATATTGGTCTTCAGGTAAAGTGTCCGTTATTATTATTGTCCGATTTTAATGAAACTTGAACTTGCCGGACAGATTTTCGAAAAATACCGATATCAAATTTTATGAAAATCGATCAGTGTTAGCCGAGTTGTTCCATGTGGACGGACAGACAGATATGGCAAAGCTAATAGTCGCTTTTCGCGATTTTGCGAACGCACCAAAGAAAGTCTTGCCCCTGTACTCGGATTCGAGTCCCGGACTGTCTAGCCTGTAACCCAACTTCAATGCCGAATGCTGTCCTGGCTCTCGCCAGCATGTGGCTAATGTTTTTAGCGCCGTTAGTAAGTCAACAAGTTTCATATATTTTTTTCCAGCCCAGTACAGTTTCCCTCTTCGTTGGTCGCTGCCCCACTGTGCGCACTTTCAGGATGCGTGGTTCGTAATGCGGTCTTTACACACACCATTGTAGCTGAGAGTATAAATTGGATCCCTTGCTTACATGAAACAGAATTCCATAGCGTCGGAATACAAAGAGGGCCTCTGAGTGGTAATGATTTCCTCTTAACCTACTGTGGTATTTATCAGACATCGTGTCATGGGGAGGGGGCAACAAACGACCTTGAGTCTAGCGTCACGTGACCCAACGCAGAGGTACGACGAGTCGAACGGCGCAGAATCATGCGCACTAGTTACGGTTTAATTTTATTTGGTTACTGTAAACTTAAAAAAAGGTCACCATCATTAGCAGTAGCGGGATATGAGCCATTGCAGCCTTGTTCCGGATGCATGGGTATTCATCTATCCATCTTTTCTTTGGTCGACCTTCGTAACTTCTGTAGGTCGGACAGTGTTCTTACACTAACTTACGACTTCTTATGTGTATTGGACCGTGCATCATCTTGATATTTGAATAAAGGTTGACCAACTAGATGACGCTTGCTTTATTATATATTGCTCAACATGTTTCAGACGTTAATACGTCCATCTTCAGGAGCTAGCGAGTACTTGTGTTGTGTAGGCTGACTTGAGTCGTGCTGATGTTATGTAGCGGGATTGTCTGTTGGTGATGTGGTATCCGAGTAGCTCCTGAAGATGGACGTATTAACGTCTGAAACATGTTGAGCAATATATAATAAAGCAAGTGTCATCTAGTTGGTCAACCTTTATTCAAATAACTTACGACTGTTTGTATCGTTCGTTCCTAATGAATGATGTGCCTACTGGCACTTGTAAAAGGGTGGTGCATTGGTGCGATGGCAGCTATATGTACTGTACATGCTGTAAACATTCAGACAGTGGGCGTTCTGCCCACTGTCTGAATGTTTATGTATTTTGTGTGGATCTGAGAACAAACAGAGATTATTTCACTATACAGCATTAACTGACTGGTTTGTATAACCGAGACGGAGTGTGTTTACTGCGCGGTACGGACTGGGTATTTAAATGTAATTTGGGTTATATGCTTTATATGGATCTAAGAACAAATAGCGATTATTTCCCTATACAGCATTAACTG
>Ga0123353_10015410_pt1 | contig 11103 bp, 13 predicted proteins | sample TergutLab28metaG_3_FD_92763 | JGI IMG/M metagenome (GOLD analysis project Ga0123353, IMG submission 92763) | Labiotermes labralis P3 segment gut microbial communities from Petit-Saut dam, French Guiana - Lab288 P3 | ecosystem: Host-associated > Arthropoda: Insects > Digestive system > Gut ... | reverse complement strand
TGCATCGTCGTCACCCACGACGAATCCACGATGTCTGTCTGTGACAAAGTTTATGTGTTGGAGGATGGGAACGTTTCTGAAATGGAGGGTGCCGTGCATGCTTCGTAAAATTATATTTATGTTGTTCTCTTTGGCCTGCTTTATTACGGCCGGCGTATGCCTGATCGTTGATTCCGCAATCAACCGGCAGGTTAGTTGGTCCATTTTTCCGCTGATGTCCATCGCTTTCGGCTTTCTGGTTCTTTCGCCGCTGCTGCTGAAAAAACATGGCTTGCTCATCTCAATGGGCGCAGCGTCATTGCTGGCCGCGCCATATTTATACCTGATGAACCTTATCACGCCGGGCGGCGATTGGTTCCGGCCCGTTGGCCTGCCCTGCGCTGTGATTGGGATAATTGCGCTGTGGGTGTTTTATTGCCTGTTCCGTTTCGTAAAAATCAACCTTTGGTATCAGCTTGCAATCGACTTTTTCCTGTCACTGGTTATCGTCAGCCCTGCGATCGATTATTTTATAAGCAGGTATTTAAATGCCCCGACGGACTGGCTGAGCCTGATCATCCATGTGTTCGCAGGCATTACCGCTTCAATATTATTCGCTGTTATGGGTTATGCCAAGAACCATAAAAATAAAGCGGCAAGGGGAAACCAACAATGAAACAACATGTTATCATCATCGGCGGCGGCATTGCGGGGCTTTGCGCGGGCGTTTATGCGCTGCGCTGCGGTTTTCGCGCCACCATCCTGGAAAGCCACAGCATCGCCGGCGGCAACTGCACCTCGTGGAAGCGCGGCGGATATCTCTTCGAGGGCGGCATGCACTGGTTAACAGGCTCCCACCCGGGCGAACCACTCCATAAGCTTTGGCGCACTGTCGGCGCCCTCGACGACAGCGTAACCATCCATACCGGCGAGCCCTTCATCGAATACGACCACAAGGGCACGCCTGTCCGTATTTATCGCGATACTGACAAAACAGAGCAGCACCTGCTCGCGCTCTCCCCCGTTGACGAAGAAGCGATCAAAGACCTGTGCAGCAACATGCGCAAGCTGCGCAAACTCGCCATGCCTGTCAATGACCTGCGCGGCGTGAAAGTCACGAAAAAGCGGCCGCCACCCTTCAAGCTGCTGCTGCCCGCTATATCTGCTTTCATTTTGATGCGCAAATTTTCCAATGTATCACGTAATGATTATATCAATCGCTTCAGGCACGAGGGCATCCGAGAGTTGCTGCGCTCGTCCACCAGCGAGGAAACCGGCGTCGCGCCCATCTTCTTCACCATGGGGATACTAAGCCGTGGCGACGGCGGTTTCCCCGAGGGCGGTTCGCTGCCCTTCGCCGGGCGCATCGTGAAGCAATTCAAATCGCTGGGCGGCGAGCTGCTGCTCAACACCCGAGCCAAGCGCGTGATTATAGAAAACGGCGCCGCGAAGGGCGTTGCAATCGAAAACAGCGAAGCGGCTTTGGATGCCGACGCGGTGATCATCACAGCCGACACCATGCAAATGGACCATCTCTTTGAATCACCGCCCCAGGCCTCTTGGCTGGACGAAATGCGCAAAAATACCCAGGGCACCATGGTCACGTTTATCTGCCTGGGCGTTAACGCCGATTTACGCAAATACCAAAGCGGCCTTGTGTTCCAATGCGCCGAACCCATCAAGCTGGCGGACCAGAGCTATGATTTCCTGAGCATTAACAATTACGCGAACAACCCCGTGTATTCCCCTGCGGGCAAAGCAGCTTTAACAATTCAACTGGGCGGCGACACTTATGATTACTGGAAGAAAGCCAAAGCAGAGGGCCGCTATGCCGAAGAAAAGCAGGACATCGCGGATAAAGTCATCGCAGAACTGGCCAGGATGATTCCCGAAAGCGCGGGCAATATCGAAGTCATCGACGTCGCCACGCCGCTGACCTACGAGCGTTACTGCGGCAACTGGCGCGGCTCTTGGATGACGGAAATGACCTCCGGCATGAAGCTGAAAAGCTACCCGGCCGTTATCAAGCATTTAAAAGGCGTATACTTCGCCGGGCACCGCATGATGCCTCCGGGGGGCTACCCCCCTGCAATCATGAGCGGCCGCGCGGCGGTGCAGCATTTGTGCAAAGACACAGGCGCTGTTTTCGTCAGCGAATCAGATTGACATAGCAAAGCCTTCGTGATATAATTATAAAAAATAAAGATGGGGGTTCTTAATTATGTCAAGGGTAAAAATCGAAAACGGCCAGCTGGTGATCACCATGCAGGGGGCAAGGAAATTTTTCGCGCTGAAAAGCGAGCTGTCCATCCCGCTGGAAAACGTTGTGGGGGTCACGGATGATCCGATCGCGTGGAAGGATACTCCCAAGGTGTTTGAAAAACGCGCCGGTACAAATGCAGATATGTTTTATTTCGGCGGCACATTCGTGCAGGATGGCAACAGGATGTTCTATGATCTGCGCAGGAAAGAAGACGCGGTTACGATAGAATTAAAGGACGAAAACTTCTGCTATCTCGTCATTGGCGTGGACGACCCGAAAACAACCGTGGAGTTCATCGAACAGGCATTGAGCAAATAAAACTTGACATTTTAGCCCTGATGTGCTATAGTCATTGTATAGCACATCAGGAGGTTTATTTATGATTGAAAAAATTGTTGTTGGCAGCGGCAGTGCGTTTGCGCTCAATGGTTTGCTCGCAGTTCCAGACGCAGGCAGCGCGCCGTACCCTGCTGTTGTATTCGTGCATGGCTCCGGCTCGTCGGACATGGACTCAAAAGTATATGAAGCCAGGCCATTCAAGGATTTTGCCGAAGGCCTGGCAAAGCTGGGCATTGCAAGCATCCGCTACGACAAACGCAGCTTTATTTACCCCAAGCAGATGAGCAAAGAGATCACGGTATATGAAGAAAGCATCGAAGACGCCATCCTTGCCGCAAACATGCTCAGAAGCGACCCCAGGATCGACCCGGACAGAATTTTCATTGCCGGGCTCAGCCTGGGCGGGCATCTTGCGCCGCGTATCGATGCGGAAGGCGGCAACTTTGCCGGGCTGATTATTTTGGCCGGCACCCCCCGCAGGCTGGAAGAAGTCATGAAGTCGCAGGCGGAGGATTACCTGGGCAAGCTGCCCGGCCCAATCAAATGGCTGGCAGAAAAGCAAGCGGGCAAGTTGCATGCCAAGCTTGCGGGGGTCTATGCCATGGGTGACGAAGAAGCGAGAAAGACACCCATTTTAGGCAAGCACATTATGGCGATTTATTTCAAAGACATGGGCCAAAAGCGCGTAAGTGAATACCTGCGGGAAAGCACGAAGCCCATCCTGGTCATGCAGGGCGACGGCGACTTCCATGTTTGTGTCGAAAAAGACTTTAACGAATACAAGCGCATTCTGCAAAACCACCCGAACGCCTCGTTCCGGCTCTATGTCGGCCTAAATCACGTGTTTATGCCGGTGGTGCATGGGGACATCAAAAAGGCGAAGAAAGAATACTCCAAGCCCCAACATGTTGAAGCGTTTGTCATCGCCGATATAGCGCAATGGATTCACAGCAGGTGAAAATGCGCGATTGAATTTAGCTTCCCCCCCTCCGGCCAGAGGGGGCTTTTTCATGCTTGTATTTTCTTCCGGCGCATGCTATAATAGGACATCACCCAAAACACAGGAGTCGATGCATGTCAAAATCCTATGACGTTATTATCATAGGCAGCGGCCTTGCGGGCCTATATGCTGCTTTGCATCTATGCGAGGGCCAGCCGGATATTCGCGTGCTCATGCTCAGCAAGCAGGCACCGGAGGATTCAAGCTCCTCGCTGGCGCAGGGGGGCGTGGCCGCCGTGCTCGAACACGACGACGACAGCTTTGCCCTGCACCGCGACGACACCCTCGCGGCCGGCAATTATATCAATGACATTGAAGCAGTGGAGCTGTTCGTCCGCGAAGGCCCCGAAGACGTGAAAAAGGTCATGGGCCTGGGCGTTGAGTTCGACCGAAATTCCAACGGGGATTTGTCCATGACCCTCGAAGGCGGGCACAGCCGCCGCCGCATTGTTCACCGCGCCGACAGCACTGGCCGCGAAATGGTGGACAAGCTGCTGCCTCATGTGCGTTCCCTGCCGGGCGTAACGCTGCTGGAAGACGCCGCCGCCTATGCCGCCGAAAAAACCGAACAGGGCGGTTTCATTGTCGACACCGTCATTTCCGGGGAAAAGCGGCGCTTTTGCTGCCATTACCTGCTGCTGGCCACAGGGGGCATCGGCCAAATATACCGCAACACCACCAATCCCACAGTCTGCACCGGCGACGGTATCCGCCTGGCCTACGAGCTGGGGGCCAAGCTGCGCAATCTCAGTTTCGTTCAGTTTCACCCGACTGCCTTCGCATCTGATTCCTCATTTCTCATCAGCGAGGCCGTGCGCGGCGAGGGCGGCTATCTGCTCAATGATAAACATGAGCGCTTCATGCATAACTACGACCCCCGGCTGGAGCTCGCCCCGCGTGACATCGTCTCGAAGGCCATTATATTGGAATCCCGTCACGTGGACGATAATCGCTTCTATCTCGACATCCGCCACAGGGGCCGCGATTTTCTTAAGCAGCGTTTTCCCGGCATTTATGCCACATGCCTGGAGCGCGGCGTGGACATCGCTTCTGATTTAATCCCTGTGTTTCCCTGCCAGCATTACCACATGGGCGGCGTGGATGTCGACCTGCACAGCCGCACGAGCATCCCGGGGCTGTATGCCGCCGGGGAGTGCGCCCACACGGGCCTGCACGGCGGCAACCGCCTGGCCAGCAATTCCCTGCCGGAGGCCCTGGTCTTTGGCCGCCGCGCCGCTGAAGATATTTTAGTGCGCTTCGCGCCGTTTCATACGGCAAACGTTCATCCACAAAAACAGCCAACTGCCAACTGCCAACTGCCAATTGTCAACTCTCAATTGCGCAGCGAAATCCAGTCTATGATGCAAGCTTCATTCTTCGTCTTCCCTGAATGCAAAAAACTGCCCGCCGCCGCCGCGCAAATGCGGGATATCTATGAAAGGCTCGCGGAAACTAAATATGAAATCACGCGGGACTACGCGGAACTGCGTTCGCTCGCCTGCGTTGCAATGCTGATATTGGAGGAACTGCTGTGCTAAAATTGCCATTATATTTAATCGACGAAATCATTCTGCGCGCCCTGAAGGAAGACCTGCCTTATCTCGACCTTTCCTGCGCGTATCTCTTCACGCCGGAGCATCGCAGCCAGGCCTATCTTCTCGCCAATGCACCTGGGGTATTCTGCGGCGGCGAGATATTCAGCCGCGTGTTCGAGCTGCTTAACAGCTCCTGCCGCTTTGAGCATAAGCTGCACGACGGCGAACGCTTTCACGCAGGCGATGTGCTGCTGGAGTTCGAAGGCCCAACTTGCATCCTGCTCCAGGGCGAGCGCACGGCGCTGAATTTGCTGCAGCACATGTGTGGCGTTGCCAGCGCGACAGCGGAGGTAGCCGCTCAGGTTGGCAGCACTTGCGTAGCCGAGACAAGAAAGACGTTGCCGGGGCTGCGGGCACTGCAAAAATATGCCGTCACCTGCGGCGGCGGGCGCAACCATCGCTTTGGTTTGAGCGACGGCGTCATACTCAAAGACAATCATATCGATGCCTGCGGGTCTATCCTGGAGGCCGTGAAACGTGTGCGCGCGAAGATCGGCCACATGGTCAATATTGAGGTTGAAACCCGCAATCTCGAAGAGGTGCGGCAGGCCTTTGCGGCCGGCGCGGATGTAATCATGCTCGATAACATGAATCTGGACGAAATGCGCGAAGCGGTCGCCTGGGTGCGGGCCAATGAAGGCGCACGCCGCGTACCGCTGGAGGCCTCCGGCGATATTACCCTGGAGCTTGCAGCCGCAATTGCGCGAACAGGCGTGGACATTATCTCGCTGGGCAGCCTGACACATTCGGTAAAAGCGATGAATATTTCGATGCGGATACGGTAACTTATCATACAAAAAAAACACCCCGCAGCAACGCGCCGAATTTCCCTCCTTGGAGGGGGCGCGCAGCAACGGGGTGCGGTTTGGCTAACTAATTTATCCGCCCAGTTGTCCCAGGATGCTCAGGACATCCCAAATCGCTGAGAAGAAGGTGCCGAGGGTGTCGAACAAATTCAGCGTGCCGTCAATCAGGCCTTGCAGCAAATCCAGCGTTCCGGGGGGAATAGCAAAAACTGTGCTCATGATATCCATCCAAATGGTTAAAATCGCTTGCATAAACGTACCTCCTGTTTTATAATGCTTGTCCTTATTATAACGCAGCTATGCGTTCGTGTCAAGTGTCTTTTTGCAAAAAGCACCCAAAGCCGTCTGGCAAATCCAGCTAAAGGACAAACTATTTTGCCCGCAGCCCTTGCGCTTTGCCAAAATATAAGGTATAATAATCATGTAAAACTCAATATATGGGAGGATTTTCTTGATGAAGCGCCTGATGTTACTATTTTTCGCTGTGCTGGCCGCAGCCATATTCGCGTTTCCCACCTTGGCGGAGACTGCCCCCGCCCTGACCACCGAAGGAATTGCCGCTGTTTCAGAACCTGGCGACGAACTGCCTGGCGAAATGGAAACCACCACCCTGGCGCCCACAACCACGCAAGCTCCAATGACGACAACCGAACATCTCACGCTCGAAGCCATTCCCATCTCCCTGGCGCCGGACGAGCTGTCTGCTTTTCAACGCGCGGATTACATCAACTATGCCGCGCTGGGCGCAAGCTTGCTCGCGTTGCTGCTGGCAATCATCGCCCTGGCGAAATCCGGCAAAAAAGTAGCCAATGCCACGGGGAACTACAAGAAATTTTTCTAATGACTATGACATTATCAATTGATACGCCCGCGCTGGCTCCCATCGCACCAAGGCTGGGCGCCATGCTCGAAACCGATACCCTCCCGCATGCGCTGCTGCTTGAGGGGGCAAGCCAGGCTTTGCGCCGCGAAGCCTCTATCGCTTTAGCACGGGTTTTGCTTTGCAGTGGGCAGGATGCACCGGAGGAAGATGAAACCGGCATGTTCGGCGGCGCATCCCTCTTTGGCGAACCCGAACCCGCCGCAGTTCCATCATCCATGCCCTGCGAAGGTTGTTCCCACTGCGCCAAAACAGCAGGCAATGCCCACCCGGACATGCAAATCATAGAAGGCGGCGCAAGCGCGCGCTCCTTCCACATCGACGCCATCCGGGCCTTAAGGCAAGATGCCTCTGTCCTGCCCAATGAGGCACACCTAAAAGCCTATGTGCTGCACAATGCGCAGTCCATGACGGTGGAGGCGCAAAACGCCTTGCTAAAGCTCCTCGAAGAACCGCCTGGTTATGTTTGCCTCATCCTCACTGCCCCGGCCCGCAAAATGCTGCTGCAAACGGTCATCTCCCGCGTTGCCACCCTCTCGCTGGGCGAAGCCCTTGATGAAGCCCTCGACCCTGAACGCGAGGCGCTGCTGCAAAAACACGCGAAGTACATCTCCCAGGCCCTGCTAAAGCCAAGAAGCCTCTATGCGCTGCTCGAAGCCACCGCCCCCCTCGAGGGCGACCGCGACCTCTTCCGCGAGCTGCTGCCCTGCCTGCGCCGCACGCTGCACGCCATGTTGGTGAACGACACTTCGCACGCGCCGCGTATCCTCGCGCTGATGGACGGCCTGCGAGAGCTGGAATTCGCCCTGGAGCGCAACGCAAACCTGAATTTGCTGCTCACGAGGCTGGCGGGGCTGGGGTTATGACAACGCGTACCACCTGTAGGGGCGGCAACCTTGCCGTCCGCACTATATATGAACATCGAAAGGAATTTCTATGGCAATCATCATCGGCGTCCGTTTCCGTGAAGTCGGGCGCGTCTATTATTTCGACCCAGGCCCAAACCAAGTCAAAAAAGGCGAGCGCGTCATCGTCGAAACCGCGCGGGGCATCGAATGCGGCGAATGCGTACAGGAAAACACAGACGTCCCCGAAGAGCAGATCAAGCGTCCGCTGAAAACCATGATCCGCAAAGCGACCGAAGCGGACCTGGCCGTCGTGGAGGGCAAGGCCGCCAAAGAGGCTGAGGCCTTCAAAATCTGCGAAGAAAAAATCCTCCGGCACGGCCTGGACATGAAGCTTGTCAGCGTCGAGTACACCTTCGACGGCGGCAAGATTATCTTCCATTTCACCGCCGACCAACGCGTGGATTTCAGGGCGCTCGTGCGGGACTTGGCAGGAGTATTCCGCACACGCATCGAGCTGCGCCAAATCGGCGTACGCGACGAAGCCAAGCTGCTGGGCGGCCTGGGCGTATGCGGGCGGCCTTTCTGCTGCAGCCTGTTCATGGGCGACTTCCATCCCGTGAGCATCAAAATGGCCAAGGAGCAGGGCCTCAGCCTTAACCCGACAAAGATTTCCGGCACCTGCGGGCGCTTGATGTGCTGCCTGAAGTACGAAGAGGCCGCTTACGAAGACGCATTAAAAACCCTGCCAAAAATCGGCTCCGCGGTGGACACCCCGGAGGGCCGCGGCGTTGTCACTGAAGTCAACGCGGTATCGCAAGCCATTAAGGTCCGGCTCGACCGCCGCCCGGAAGCCGCGCCCATGACCTTCCAGTACGACACCGAAAAAGGCGTGCAGCGGCGCGCGCCCACCATGCGCGGGCTTGACCCCCTTGAGCCAATGATACGCGAAAAACTGCCTGCGGACTTCTCCGCGCCAAAATCCGAACAGGACGAAAAACCCAGGCACGAACCGCGCCAAAGGCACAAGAGCCGCAATCAAAGCCAAAGGCCGCAAAAACAGGGCCAGCCGCAGCAAAAGCAAGAGCGCCCGCCGCAAAAAAACAAACCTGCGCAGCAGCAGCAAAAACCTGCGGCGGCAGCAAAACCCGCCCCACAGCATGCGCCTTCCAATGAGATCCGCCGCGCAAACGCCCCCAAGCCCGCCCCGCAGCAGGATGGCGAAAAGCTCGGCGGCAACAGCTACCGCAGGCAGCCCTGGCAAAAACGGCGCGAGCAGAAGAACGACCAAAAGAAAGACCAGAATCCAAAAAATTAACTTGCAATTTTTGCGTGCATGTGTTACAATATGGTCCTAAAGATTATTCAAGGAGGATCAACCATGGCTTACTTGATCAACAGCGATTGCATTAACTGCGGTGCCTGCGAATCCGAATGCCCCGTGGAATGCATCAGCGCCGGCGAACCCATCTATGTCATCGACGAAGCCGTCTGCATCGACTGCGCGGCCTGCGCGGCGGTATGCCCGGTAAACGCATGTGTTCCGGCATAAGTGACTGAACGAAAAACAGCGTCCTCATGAAAGGGCGCTGTTTTTTATGTAGTTTAATCAACCCACTTTGCCAATTCTCGCCTGGGCCAATCCGTGCTTTCTTCAAAGCCGCGTTCCTCCAGCCAGCCAACCAGAAACTGCCAGGCGGCGCGGGCTTCGTCGCGGTTGCCCAGTTTGCCGTGCAGCAGCGCGATGGAATACAGCGGGTCGCTGACTTCCGGGTCTGCGGCAAGGGCTCGCTGCCATAGCTCGAACGCAGTGTCATTCTGATTCATAGCCTGACAGATATGTCCTGCATAACTGAGTAAAATCGCGTCATCGGGGAATTGCTCCATGGCGGAACACGCGGCTTCCCACGCGGCGGATTCTTGTTTGGCAAGGTGCAGCGCCATAGCCAATGCGATATGCGCGCTTACATCGTCCGGATAATTAAACAGCCTTGCGTGGCAAACTTCGATGCTTTCGTCGTCGCGGCCCTGCTTATGCAGAAGCAAAATGCGCTGCCGAAATGATTTCGCATGGCCCAACCCGAATGCTCTGTCATACCCCGCTTCCGCGCGTTTGAGGTATTCCCAAGCCCGCAGTTCCAGCAGATAAGCGTAGCTCATTTGGTCTTCCGGGTCGTTTTCGTGCAGGCGCTTTTCAAGCTCGGCTTTTGCCGCGCGATAGCTCTCGTCGTCCGTTTGATCGGACTCATAGGTCGCCAGCAGGCGATCCCCCCGATGGCGGTATGCGGTTTTGCCCGGCTCAAACAGCGTATCAATGCGCACATCCAAAGCCTGCGCGATCATTGGCAGCAGGGCGATGTCGGGCGTGGTGGTTTGTGTTTCCCATTTGCTCACAGCCTGGGCCGTGCAGCCCAGCCGCGCCGCCAGCTGTTCCTGCGTCATGGAAAGCTCCGCCCGCAGCTTGCGAATATTTTCTCCAATATAGAGTTTCATGATATGCTCCTTTCATATGATAATACCATGATACTCCCTATGCCCGCCAAAATCAATCGCCGCGTCGGCGAGTCATCCTCAACCAAATCTCTTTCACCCGGGCATAAGGCACTTCTTCCCAGGCGGCGAAAATCAATAGCATCGATAAAGCCGAGATCGGCATGCGGTTGAAGAACGGCAGCCAGGGCAGCGGAAGCTCCCCTACAACTGTGCGGGCCGGGTTTGGGTTTAAAAGCAAATTCAGGCCCGTTACAGTCACGATTCCAACGAAACCGGATGGCAACCAACGCGACAGCGTCTTAAATTTGCGCGGCCATGTGATCAAAATCACCATCATAATCGTGGAAAACAGCACTGTGCGCCAGTTCGGGTGAAAGCCCAGCATGCGGTAGCTGCGCAGCAACTCCGGCACGCCAAGGCCGAAGGCGCCCGTGGCGAAGTACCCGGCGGTTTGGTAGAGGGTCATAACAGCCGCCGCGCCGATGCTTAATATAGGGTAGAGCGCGCGCGGCCGGAAGCTGCACTCCCGCAGCCGGGACGTGAATGCCCCCGCGACGGCAATCGCCCACGAAAACCATACGACACCCCCATGCCCCTGCCACGGGAAGGGCCGCAAAATCACAGCCGCAAACAGCAGCGGGATGAGCGTCAGCGCGCTGCCTGAGATTTGTTTTAATTTTGTTTTATCAAGTGTTAATTTACGCATAAAAATAGTATATCAAATATTTAAAAAAAAAGCAAGAACAGGAGCAACAATATGCGCGTTTTTGACCTCCACTGCGATACCCTGACCAAAGCGATGAACGAAGGCAAGACGTTGCAACGTTATGCCGGGCACGTGTCGCTGGAACGCGGCGTGGGTTATGGGGCCTGGGCGCAGGTCTTCGCCGTGTTCGTGCCCGA
>Ga0123353_10015409_pt1 | contig 11104 bp, 9 predicted proteins | sample TergutLab28metaG_3_FD_92763 | JGI IMG/M metagenome (GOLD analysis project Ga0123353, IMG submission 92763) | Labiotermes labralis P3 segment gut microbial communities from Petit-Saut dam, French Guiana - Lab288 P3 | ecosystem: Host-associated > Arthropoda: Insects > Digestive system > Gut ... | reverse complement strand
TGTTGTTCTGGTGTTTCTTGCTTCCGTCCTGCTCCTGACCATTATTTTGACCATTACGGGACGCATATTGCTGTTTTTGGCGGGCTTTCAGGGGGTCGGGAAAAGCTTGGTGTATAGGCGTTTGGCGGGGTTGGGCTTGACGGATCTCTGACCATTATCTCTGCGCCGCCACCATGAATCCGCCGATCTTTCGGCCGTATGAATTCAATCCACCAACAGCTCGGAATCCGCACGATGCGCCGCGTGATTTTTCCGAACCGTCACCTCGTTGTGATTCGCGTAGCAATACCGGCATTCGTTCATGCAGGAATTATATACGCCTATATCAATGCTGACGGCGCAGTTACAGCCTTTACGCTGATGTTTATCGCAGGGCGCGTCTACGCCAAATAAGCTCGCGTCAATGCAAGATATAGGCTGTACACCGAGTTCGTATAGTCCAGGCAGTTCACAGCAGGCGCAGAGCGTGATGCCGTGTTTTTTGGCGATGCGCAGCAAGTCTACCGCTAACCGGGTTTTATCCTCAGCAGCTAATCGCATATGACCTACTTCCGCGAGATTCTTCGCGATGGATTTATACGCTATCGCAAAGCTAATCACGCATTTTTCGCAGCTTCCGGCCAGCAAGCCGCACAGCTTCGCAAATGCCTTGAGATGATACTCGTAGCTGTAGCGCGGCGTTATGATAATCGGGTCATATCGCCAGATCATGCGCTTTGGCCCGATGGTGTCGGCAAGCTTCAGGAAGGCCGGGATCACCGTAGTCTTTTTATCAGCAAGACTTGTCTCAACATCCGAGTGATACGACGTTATCGTATATTGGAAGTAATACGAATAGCCATCCAGCGCCGATAACTTCGTCAATAACGGGGCGGCGTTTTTCGTCCACAGGACAATGCCATCCACATCCTCCGGCAACAGCGAAACCCGCCTTGTCTGCGCAGGGTTGCGGGGGTTTTTCACAAGGCAATACCCCGCATCTAGCCGATTGACAAGCCAATCAGCATAAAACGCGGGGATGTCTGTACGGCGGGATGCCGAAATGATCATGTAACCTCCACGATAAGCTGCGCGGCTGAACATGGCGCGTGTGCGTTGTATTTTTCCCGATGCTCTGCCGGAATGATCGACGTGAATTTGTTGGCACGGGACGGGTATAGTTTAGACCCCGCGTTTTCACCGTCTTCGCGCGGCTTAAAGTGCCGTTTGGTGTAGCTGAATAAAAGATCGCGCTTGCGTAACTTCTTTATGAATAGATTGAAATAATCTCGAATCCAAGACTTATGGTCAATGTCGTTGATGATAAGCAAAAACGGTGAATCCGCAGGTTTTCTCGCTATGAGCTTATCAATAATCTCATCGAACAGAAAGCCGATCCGCTCTGCGCGGTCGCTGTAAATGTGCCCGGCGATCATATACTGCAAAACCAGTACATTGTATGTGCTGTGCAGAGCCTTGACGGCAATCACCTCGTCAAGCATCGCATAGATATCTCGCCGCTCAAAATCAACATCAGCCGTGTCGGAGCTTCGTGCAATGAAATCATGGATGTCTTTCCACTTGGCGGCAATATCTACACCGTGATAGCTGATTTTCTTGCCGCCAGCCATCTGATCAAAGGCCATAAGGTCAGGCGCGGCACCGCAGCCAATAGAGAGTATGGTGAATCTCGGATACTTGCTCAGGTCAAGCGTTTCTAGCGCATACATCATTTCGGAGCAGCGCTTCCAGATGGTGTGGCAGGTATAATAGCGCAACATGTTTTTGCAGTCATATTCAGTCCGGCCATCAGCGCGGTGATACTGGATTTCTTTCAAACAATCGGCGCAGCTTCCGCTGCACTTGCCCGATGGATGTGTACATTTTTCGCCGCACTCGCCGCATTTTCTGAAGTATTGATCGCAATAAGCGGTTAGTTGCTGCATCAGAATGCTGCCATCGAAGCGCTTGAATACTTGTGTCAGGTCAGGTATGTCGTTTGCAATATACCTTTGCTTGATAACGATGCTACTGTCATCGGGCACGCTGTACTTTCTGCGTATGTAGTCAATCATGTCTGCTTTTCGTGCGTCCATCGGCGAAAAGCAGGTCAATCGTCTCTCTAGGCAACACGATTTTCCGCACGGCGTTCTTTGTTTTCGGCGGCAATATCTTGAGTTCCCCGTTGACCCGGATGACCTGTTTGCTGATGGAGATCGTGTTGTTCCCGGTGTCAACGTCCGTCCAGAGCAGGGCCAACAACTCTCCCCGGCGCAGGCCGGAGGTGAGTTCCAGGTAGAACATCGCGAGATATCCTGCGCGTTCAGCCTCGCTGAGGAACCTCCCGATTTGCTCCGGCGGGATGATTTTCATCTCGCGCTTTTCCTTCGGTGGGATGCTGCAACCGTGGGCCGGGTTGCTCGGAATCAGCCGCTCGACCACCGCTTTATCCAGGCAGGACGAGAGCATCATGTGGATGCTTCGCACCGTTTTCGCGCTCAGACCGGGGTTGGGGAGCGCGTGGTCGGTCTGGATTCTGCCATTGGTTTTAAGCTTGTTGTAGAGCTTCTGAAGGTCTAGCGAGCTCAATTTCGCCAGCGGAATCGCGCCGGCGTAGGGCTTGATATGGTGTCTGATGAACGATTCGTACTGGTTCCGTGTGGTCTCCCGGAGGTTGGGCCGAATAAAGTTTTCGTACCAGATGTCGAGCCATTCGGTCACGGTTAAGGCCGTTGGCGTAGGTTCTGGGGCCTGCTCAACCTTCGCCGCGGCGATGGCCGCCTTCAGTTTTTTCGAGCACTCTGCTTGGGTTTTCGCCAGCACGTTCTTGAAAATCTGCTTGCCGTCCTCCCGATAGCCGACCGTGTACCTGTCCTCCCACCTGCCGTCTTTCCGCTTGGAGATGCTGCCCTCGCCATTTGCTCTTCTTTTTGCCATGGGTTTTCACCCTCCTTCCAAGCACGGCATCATACCACAGGTCGGCTTGGAAGTCCAGACAATTATTTGACCAAGAGCTATCTTTTTTGGGTGGTACCACTTCTAACAGGCCGAACGCCTTGCACTGCTTGATTCCACGGGTGTTATGACAGAAAACCGACTTGCCGAAAAAAGTTATGTCAGAAAAGCATCACTTTGGAATCAGATGGAAGGAGGCCGCAAAGCCTTACGTATCTTACGTTTCCTCGCCCGGCATTGCCGGACGATGTGGTCGGTTGTGGCACTTTGTGACACAACCTTTATCCTGCTTGGGTACTTGTTTCTCTGTCGTTGGTCGTGCTTCGGCGGTTGGCCCTGATCGCTGTGGCGTGAGCATCGAAACGGCGGGATCGCCACACGGGGCTACACGGGGGTCAACGGCGCGTTTTTCTTCCTCTGCCGTTACATCTCACTCGACCGAGGACGCAAAACTCGCACACGGGGCCACACGTGGCGCGACAGGGGCTTGAGCGGTGCTGTGCGCTGGCGCGTGGAGGGGGTGCCGGAGAACTCCCCGGCCAAGCGGGCGGACGGCGTATAGCCGAACGCTCTGCTTGCCTCCCTTGGGAGCGTAGGAACTGGCGATTTTCGCATGGTTTTCGACTGCGAACGAGGCCGTTTTCGTCTCGCGCTGGGATTTTAAATATTCAAAACTTCAGTTTTTTCTTATATATCCCCTTCGTCTGCAAAAGTACCCCCCAGTCCACCTTGGGGCTTCGAGAAACGTTCGTGCGCCATCTGCGCCGCTGCGAAGGGCCGGATGTGATAGTGGTTGTTGCCCGTGCTAGCCCTGCCGCTTTTGCTGTGGCGGGTGGTCATGCGTTTGTCGATGAGCTGCCTGCGCACCAGCGATTCTATTTTGCTAATCACCGTGCTTTGGCTCATGCCAAGCGTTCGCGCGATGGTATTCGTGCTCGGCCAGCACTCGCCCTTCTAAATCGTTTCATATCAGTTGCTTCACTCATCCTCTTCAGTTTCGTCCGAATTTGCTTGCAAGAGTTGCACCAAAGCAGCAAGTTGATCTTCCTGAGACGGTTCGTTCTCGCTTTTCAACTGCGGATAGAAACGAAGCAAGAGATCTTTTCGCGTTATTGCTTGACTGTGGGTGATATGGGTAAGCTTGCGGGATCGGATAGCAATATCATAATCACCAATCGATTCTTGTGCATACGCGAAAGCCTTCTCGCTTTCGTTGTTCGTCCTCTCCCGGCGGCAAATCCGATCACAGATAAGCGCCCGGCGATAGAACACAAATGCATAATTCACGGAAGGCTGCTCCTGCGCCAGATCGGCTACCGCCACATCGGCGTATTTAAGCGCTTCATCCAACTGCCCGCACTCCGAAAGCAGATCCGCCAGTTTATTGGCGCACATGGGGCATGTGATGCCATCTTCTACAGGCCTGCGCAAAGTGCTCAAGAGCTTTTCCGTGTTGTTCATCTGCTCATACACCGAAGCCAAACTATAGTGAGCGCGCTCCTCGTTGGGGCGGTTTTCCACAAACTGCTTTGCGTACCTTTCTGCCTCACCTGTATTGCCGCGGTCAAGGAAATAGTCCACCGTGAAGTCGTACGCGCGCCAGTTCCATAAGTTGAAAGCCAACCTCATCAGTTTTGCCAACGCATTCTCCACTGCGTCGTACTTGCCCAACTTAGTCGCGAACTGAATCCAGTCCGCCAGCAAGTCCACATTCTCCGGAAATAGTTTGTCGCTCGTTCCGGCCTCACAGACCTGACAGGCTTCGATATAAAGGTTTTGCCTTGCTAATTCAGCGGCAAAATTGTGGAAGTCATTGCAGTCCCCCTGCAATTTGCCGTCAATAACCTGTATGGTAAATCGTTTCGCTGCATCATAGGACGCACTAACCTTGTTTGAAAACATTTCTTCGATATTTTTATGCGCGTCATAGAGCGTGACTGGGTTCAGCAAGCGTTCGAGATCAGCCCCGCTCTTTCCTTCCGCCTTCAGCCAATTGAATTTGTCATCGAAATCCTTCATCTGTGCTTTGGTTTCCCTTCCCAGGGACTCCGCTTGCTCAAGTAGCGCTGTGCGCGCCTTTTCGCCCTCTTCCAGAATTCTCTTCTGCTGTTCCCCACCATGAATAATAATGCCCCTTTGAATTTCTTCGGGCAACTTGGTTTCAAGGCCCTCCCGCGCTTTGGCTAGCTCCTCTTTTTCCGCACGGATATCCTCACGCAGTTCTTTGCGCAGGCGATCAATCTGATCGTCAAAGCTCTTGAGCCGCCCCCAGCCTAAAAAGCCAAAAATGGCACCCACGAATGTGACCAGTATCGGAGCGATGATCTTCAGGTATTCCGTCGCATTTACCGCTGACGGCGTCATTTTTCTCCAATTGATAATCAGAGTTACGGTAACCAGAACCCCCATGAACAACCAGCAAAGGCTAGCCATCGCCGCAACCAGCTTCCAAGATACCTTCCCTGCGTCTTTCTCTCCCATTGCAATCTCCTCCTGATGATTTAGTGCATAAAAATTATAGCATGTGTTTCCAGAAATTACAAGTGGTTTCGTCAAAAATTTTCTCTTTTCCCCCTAGCGCTATTTCGAGGCCTCTTGGTCCCGAAATAGCTCTAGGCTGCTAAAGCGAAAATCGACCTTGCTTTTTGGCCTCGGACGTGTTATGATAATACCAGAAACACGAAGGGAGCTTTTCATGGACAACAACGGCCTGCAGCCCATTATCGACCAAATAAGAACGCTCATGGAAGCCGCGCGGACAGGCGTTGCCCGCGATATAAACAACGGCATGCTGCAGTATTATTGGGGAGTTGGGCGCGTGATCATTGAGCACGAGCAGGACGGCGCGCTGACGGCGAGGTACGGCACACGGCTATTGCCAGAGCTTTCCAAGCGGCTGACGAACGAGTTGGGCAAGGGTTATTCGCGCTCTAACCTGCAAAATATGCGGGCGCTGTACCGGGAATATCCGATTTGCCAGACGCTATCTGGCAAATTGAGTTGGTCGCATTACATTGAGCTTTTGGCGGTGCCGGACAAGGACGCCCGCGCGTTTTACGAGCAGGAATGCGCTAACGCCCGGTGGTCGGTGAAGGAACTCAATCGGCAAATCGGCACCTCGCTGTTCGAGCGGCTGCTACTCTCGGACGGGAAGGCCAACAAGGAAACAGTGCTGGATTTGGCAAGGCAGGGCGTACCCATGGCGCAGCCGCAGGACATTTTGAAGCAGCCGTTCGTGTTTGAATTCCTCGGCGTTCGCGAGGAAAAACCCATGCTGGAAAAGGACTTGGAGGCCCGGCTCATCCGGCATATTGAGGATTTTCTGCTGGAATTGGGGTGCGGGTTCATGTATGTGGGCAGCCAGCAGCGCGTCACCCTCGGCAATCAGCATTACTACGTTGACATGGTGTTTTACAACAAGATTCTCAAGGCTTACGTGCTCATCGACCTGAAGATGACCGACCTGCGCATTGAGCACGCCGGGCAGATGAACGCCTACCTGAACTACTACGCCACCGAGGTGAACGATGAGGGCGACAACCCGCCGGTGGGCATTATCCTGTGCAAAACCAACCGGGAAATCGTTGCGGAATACGCCTTGGGTGGGCTGAGCCATCAGGTGTTCGCGTCCAGCTATGTTTATTATATCCCCGACAAGGAGCAGTTGGTGAATGAGGTGAAGGCGCTGTTGGAGGCGGAAGGGGCAGAAGACTAGGCGTAGTATCCTTTCAACTGCTTGAAAGTGATGTCCAAGCCAACAGCTTTTAATCGCTCCGCTCGTTCATCATATAGCTTTTTCAGTATATCATCAAACCCAATTCCATAATGAAGCCAGTTATGACAGTTGCTGCACAGCGAAACAATATTGGCGGGCACATCAAGGGAGTATTCAAATTCTCCCTGACAGCTTCTCGGAATTAAGTGATGCGCCTCCGTATATGTATGCACTCCATCTTTTCTGGTGAACGATTTATGTTTGACATCCACTTCGCAGGAATAACCCGAATCAATGATCGCCCGCCGGGAGTTGGCGGGATCGATTTTGTAAACTTGACCAAAGGACGTAACTATCTGTTCCGGCAACGGTTCCGGCCTGTCGGGAATCACAGGTGCTTTCTTAAGCGAGCTACCATTGATTTTCTCGTTTTGGTTGTCCTCATATAGTTTTTCGCCTGCTTCGTTTTGCGGTTCCTCCTTTGGCGCAAGACCACCGAACATGCCATACAGCGCATGGCCAAAATCAATGGCGGTCATTTGTGCAAACTTTGCATCGGATTGCTTATAGCTGATTAGCTTTTCCCGCAGATCAACCGGATCCGCTTTTGGATCATACGGAATTGAAAGCTTATTCAAAAAATGATGCAGCAGTGGCTCGCTGAAAATATTCAGGTATCTGTCCGGGAAGTACAGGGAAAGAAATTTGCCTTTGACCATCGGGCTAAGATGATTGGATTTTATAGTGCCAATATCTTTTTGTTCACCTGCATCATACAAATCAAGAAGTTCTTTTTTTATCGTATCAAAATTCTCGTTCGTCCAACTTGTCCATCGCCATTTGAACGCCGTATCTTTGCCTTGCTTTCCATAGTACACTCCAAATTTAATTGACGAGGACCCAATAATGCTTCCCAAGCTGCCTGTCTTTCTTTCCAGCCAATAGCAAAAACTATCCTTAGACACAGAACTATCTTGGCTGTTCAGAGCATACTCTTCCAACGTCAAGCTCGCCAGCTTTTGACGATTGAAGCGCGCAACAAATTCTCTGCGTAAAGTTTCAAGGTCGATGCTCTCTTGTGTGTCTGCCAAAGCTCTCACTCCAATCCAAAAAATTCTTAAAACCCATAGTGATTATACCACACGATTTGCATTGGCGCAATACCTACAAGAAAAAATCAGGAAGGCCATCCCATGCCCTACTTCAAAATCGACAACGACATCTTCTCCCTGAGGTTAGATCCCTACGAGTTCCAGGTCTACGCCTACTTGGTTTCCTGTGCAGGGAAGAAGGGCGAGTGCTGGCCGAGCACGAACACCATCGCGAAAGCGCTCGGCATGAGCCAGAGCACGGTGATCAGCAAAATTGAATCGCTGGTGCGCAGGCAGCTCATCGACAAGCGCACGACCACACGCCGCAGTGAGCATGGCCGCGTCAGCACGGGCAACAACCACTACCACATCCGCTCCGTAGCCGAGGCAATAGCGGCGCATGAGCACTTTCATGGTGGCCTGGGGGGTTCTTTAGCAGATGAAGAGGATATAAAAGAACAAAATGAATATCTAGCAATTTAAAACCCCTCCGCTCGCCGAAAATGGCCCCGTCTGCACCCGAAATCCATGTGAAAACCGCCAGTCCCATCGCTCCGATGGAGGCAAGCAGAGCGTCCGGCTATACGCCGTCCGCCTGCTTGCCGGGGCGCTGCCCCGGACCCCGTCCATCCCTCGCCGCCAACGCTGGCGAGTGGAGCGCAGGTGCGCCCCTGTCGCGCTACGTGTGCCCCCGTGTGCGATTTTTACGTCCTCGGTAAGGGGATGTAACGGCAGAGGAAGAAAAACGCGCCGTTGACCCCCGTGTGGCCACGTGTGAAGGTCCCGCCGTTTCAGAGCAAACGCCGAAGGTCGATCACCAGCAGAGAAACGAAGAAACAAGCAGGTTAAAGTGAGGGGGCTGTAAACCGCCCCCTCACGGTTCACAGCGCTCGGCAATGCCGGTCGCATAAGGGATTGCGGGATTGCCATTTATGGGTTGTAGGTGCACCTGTTTTGGAGATTGGGTGTCGATAGGTGGCTGTAAACGCTCAGGATTCCCAGTGTTTCGGGCTTTTCTAGGTGGCTGTAACGGGGGTTGCAGAAAGATAGCTCTTGGTCAAATAATTGTCTGGACTTCCAGCGCGACCTGTGGTATCATGTCGTGCTTGGAAGGAAGTGATTTTCATGGCAAAAAGAAGAGCGAACGGCGAGGGCAGCATCTGCAAGAGAAAAGACGGACGATGGGAAGGACGATTTACGGTAGGCTACCGGGAGGACGGCAAGCAAATTTACAAAAACGTGCTGGCCAAAACGCAGGCCGAGTGTGCGAAAAAGTTGAAGGCGGCCATCGCCGCAGCGAAGGTTGAGCAGGCCCCGGAACCCGCGCCAGTGGCCTACACAGTGGCCGAATGGGTTGACATCTGGTACGAAAACTTCATCCGACCCAACCTCCGGGAGACAACCCGGAACCAGTACGAGAGCTTCATTAGGCATCATATCAAGCCGCACATCGGAGCCATTCGGTTACAGGATTTGACCTCTCTGCAGTTGCAAAAACTCTACAACAAGCTCAAAGCCAGCGGCAGAATCCAGACCGACCATGCCCTGCCGACCCCCGGACTGAGCGCAAAAACGGTGCGCAGCATCCACATGATGTTCTCATCCTGTCTGGAAAAAGCGGTGGCCGAACGGCTGATTCCGAGCAACCCCGCGCACGGCTGCAGCATCCCGCCGAAGGAAAAGCAGGAGATGAAAATCATCCCGCCGGAACAGATCGGCAAGTTTTTAGCTGAGGCTGACAAGGCTAGATACCTCGCGATGTTCTACCTGGAGCTGACCTCCGGCCTGCGCCGGGGAGAGTTGTTGGCCCTGCTGTGGTCAGACGTTGACACGACAAACAGCACGATCTCCGTGAGCAAGCAAGTCATCCGTGTCAACGGCGAACTCAAGGTTCTGCCGCCGAAAACCAAGAACGCCGTGCGGAAAATTGTCCTTCCCAGGCAGACGATTGACCTCCTGATTGCCGAGCACGAACGCCATCCCGACAGCCCGCTGCTGTTCCCCTCACCAAAAACGGGCACCTACCTCGACCCGCCAGCGGTGGCCCGGAAGATGAAAACGCTGCTCAAGAGAGCCGGGATAGAGGAAATCAGATTCCACGATCTGCGCCACACGTTCGCGACACTGTCGCTCCAAAACGGGGTCGACATCAAAACCCTCAGCCACACACTCGGGCATTATTCAGCGGGGTTTACGCTCGATACCTACACGCACGTCACCTCGCAAATGCAAGAGGATGCAGCGAGGAAAATAGGTGGGTTCATGTCGACGATAAGCTGATTTTTCTTGCAATCCTGGTCGAAGTATGCTATGATTTTTAGGGAGAATTTTGAGGGGGAGGAGCCGATATGCCAAAGATATTTTTGAATGAATTGCTGCATCTGAGTCCAGACGATTTGGCTAGAGCGAAGGTTAAGTTCAACCAACATGCAGGAAACAGAGAGATTTCCCACATGGAGGAATATCTCCGCGATCCTGATAACGTGAACACCCGAGCGCTCTTCTGGCGGACAAAGAGGCGGTATTTCAACGTAGGGGAGCTTGCCATTTGCCTTTTCCAACTGTCGCAGAACACTTGGATTCTATCAACCATTAAGGAAGTCACCCGTGAGCTTGGAAAATTGGACGGCGTGAACTATGATGGCGTTGAACTTGAACAGTACCAGTCATATTATGGGCGCGTCGTTGTAAGATACAGAAAATCACATCAGACGCAAGTCCTTTGGGCAAACAATGTTATCGGCGAACTGGAAGTCGCGCAGATTTTGCCGAGCGTCTTCGATGGGATAGACTTCCCCGGTTACGACAGCGTACGCTTGTCTTACGAGCAACTATCGACCATCGTACTGAAGCGTCCAAAGGATTGGGTCGCAGCCCTGGAGAACCAAAAAGCTGTTTACCTCATCACGGATATGCACAGCGGCAAGCAATATGTCGGCTCGGCAAACGGCGAAAACGGCATGCTTTTACAGCGATGGACCAGCTACGTGAGCAACGGTCATGGAGATAACAAGCTCCTCAAAGCCGTTGTCGATGAGCAGGGCATGGACTACGTGAAGCAAAATTTTCAATACGCTATTCTGGAAAACTACAACGCCAGAGTCGACAAGGTCATCATCCTGAGACGCGAAACATGGTGGAAACTAACTCTGGGGAGCAGGGCATTCTGGCTGAACGCAAACTGATTTCATAGCAGCAGCTCAAGGATAATGGTCAGAAAACCGTCAGGCCCAGCCAAGCGAAACGCCTATACACCAAGCTTTTCCCGACCCCCTGAAAGCCCGCCAAAAACAGCAATATGCGTCCCGTAATGGTCAAAATAATGGTCAGGAGCAGGACGGAAGCAAGAAACACCAGAACAACA
>Ga0123353_10015407_pt1 | contig 11104 bp, 5 predicted proteins | sample TergutLab28metaG_3_FD_92763 | JGI IMG/M metagenome (GOLD analysis project Ga0123353, IMG submission 92763) | Labiotermes labralis P3 segment gut microbial communities from Petit-Saut dam, French Guiana - Lab288 P3 | ecosystem: Host-associated > Arthropoda: Insects > Digestive system > Gut ... | reverse complement strand
TCGATACGTTTCGATCTCTCTTGGAATACATCGTTCGCTTGCGAGTCAAAGTTGCAGGAAGGCTTGCGGCAAATCATTCTCGAATGTGCCGACGAAGGGTCGCTCGAAGGCTTTCGGTACATTATGAAACTCGTGCTCGAAAACAATCTCGACCGGTTTTCGTCGGTGATTCGTTCGTTCGGCACTTGGACGGGCTTGAGTCTTGCCGAGGCGAAGCCGAAAGCCGTCCGCAAGGCAATGGAAATCGCCGCCGCCGTCATCGGCAATCCGAAACTGGCGGAAAAGATGCTCGACACCGACGACCAAATCGAACTGTACGTCGCGCTGTGGGGCGTTGCTCTGAACGAAATCGACGACACGCACAAGCCGTTGCTCACACTGATTCGTAGCGGCAAGAAATACAAGCGTTTGGCGGGACTGTACTTTCTCCGGCAGGTCGGCAATGCGGCATTTGAAAAGGAAGTCGTGCTTGATTTGCTTGATGAAAGTGACCACGAAGTCTGGGAATCACTCGTGGGATTTGGTAAATCCCTTACTCAAATTTTATACAGAGAGATTAACGCACGTGAGTTTGAGTCTGGTTTGCAATTCGAACTAGACGAAAAGGAGGAGGACATAAGACGTGAGGACAATTGGCGCATAAATCACAGTAGAACGGGATTAGATGATTCCAACGCAATGCGGCTTTCTGAAGTCGAGGTTCGACGGATTTTCAAGAGGCTCATCGAACTCGCGGAAGTAACGCCGAAAAAAGAAATGCGGTTTGAACCTAATAATCCTTACACGTTGGAGATTCGCAGAATCTCCGCCGATAGTTTTATTGAGAACGCGGTATATGCCGCCGTTCTGCTGGGGCGTAAAGACGAAGATTTTGAAACACTCATTACGTTATTCCCAATGATGGGTGGTAAGGTCAAGAGTTATTTGTTTCGATACTTACTAACGATGGAAAACCCGAAGCACCGTCCCGTAATACTTGAACTTTTTGCCGATGCTAATCTTTACAGTCGTCCCAAAATGGAGGGAAAATTAGCAAATGCTAATTTGACATCAGCGGAGTACGAAAGCATAGAGTCAACATTGCGTCTCAAGGCGGCAGACGCTCGGTTACAAGCGATTCAACTGCTACTCAATCGCACACCCGACGGCTTGCAGGAAAGCATCGAACGCTTACTAAAAGCAAAGGAAGAGCAAAAGCGGCTGGCGGGACTTGACTTGATTGAGCAAGCGGAGAAACTCTCGAAAAAGAATAAGGAATACGCCGCGATTATTCCTGCTTGCCGGGCATTGGCAACGGGAGACGCGGCAAAGACGACGAAAAAGTCCGCCGCCGAGGAAATTCTCGTGCAAAAACTGACCGCCAAGAAAACCGAAGCGGAATACACCAGAGACAACGGTTTCGGTTTCTGCAACCCGAACGGCAAGATTGACTTTCCCGCCCCCAAGAATGCCAAGCGTTCCCTCCGCAAGTTTCTCTTGGACGGCATCGAACCGTGCAAGAAAATCCTGACCGAATTGTCTGCGCTGATTCATAAGCATCGGGAGTATGAGTATGAAGGGTATGAGTATTTTTCAGACAATGAACGGAAGCATATTATTCTTGGGGCTGGGCATGATCTTGGATACTTGACGAGTTACAAAGAGCGGGATGCGCGTGAGGATAGATCGACACTTCTATCCGACCTTCCGCTTGGCGAGGTCTGGGAGCAGTTTTTTTCTGCAAAGAAACTGAAGCCAGAAGACTTCTTACTTCTTGAATTCTATCTTGATAATTGTATGGAAGATTACTATGTCAAAGGCCGTCTTGATTTTAGTGATATGTATTGCCAGCCGGTGGATTGGTTCAAAAAATGGTACCTGGAAGAGTGCTGTCCGCTTGAGGAACTCAAAAAGTTACCGAAGTTTTTTGAAAAACTTGCTTATGCCGAGCATATTCGTAGCAAGCATATTGAGACGATCATTGGCGTTTTTTCTCACCGCGAAAGACCAAAGATGGTAGGTTTTCTCAGCGACTTGCTTGGTACGCTTTATCATTCGTTACCGGAAGAAAAACTTTCCGAAGGGCTTGAAATAAATCCGACGGAGCACAATTTTTTTCGTTCCCTCTATGGCGAAGACGCAAAACCGACTCCCATTTCCTCAGTATCCTCCTTTTTCACTCCCTTTTTTGTCGCTTTCAGGGACGGCGAGCCTGATTGCGAGAACAAGTTCAAGTTACTGTACAAATTTTATTCGGCAACGAACTACACGGTTGCTTGGCTTGGTTCCGAGGACTTTGATAAAGCCCGTGAAATGCAGTTGATCGACGACGCAGAGTTATACCGAGAACTCCTCTGTCGTGAAAAACGATTGGAGCATATCAGAGCTATCACGGAACCCCGGAAGCAATGCCGAAAGGAATATCCCCATTTCAATCGTCTGTTTCCTGCCGTCCGAGACCGCTTGCTAGACATTGAACTGAAACGCGGGGACTCGCCGACGGAGGTTTCCGATCTCGTGGCAAATATCGGACAGATTGAAGGTATCGACTATTTCGTGCGAATCCTCCACGCTCTTGGCACGGAGCCGTTCACGCGGGGATATTCCTACGGTGAAAAGTCGCGGAAAGATGCCCTGTGTTCGCTGCTAAAAATCTGTCGCCCCAGAGACGTTGACAAGATCATCGGCAAAACATCGCCGCTCAAACAGTTTACCGAACAGCGATTGCTCGAAGCGGCAATGTATGTACCAGAATGGATCGACATTGTCCAACAACACCTCGGTTGGAAGGGACTTACTTCGGCATGTTGGTACTTTCACGCTCATATCAACGAGACGATGAGTGATGAGAAGGAATCGGTGATTGCCCGATTTTCGCCGATCACGCCGCAGCGGTTTAAGGATGGTGCCTTCGACATTGATTGGTTCGAGGATGCCCATAAGACGCTCGGCGACAAGCGGTTTCAAATGGTGTATGATGCCGCCAAGTACATTACCAGCGGCGGCAATCACCGTCGGGCACAGATTTTTGCCGATGCCCTGCGTGGCAAACTCAAGATTGATGAACTCCGCAAGTCGGTTGCCGATAAACGGAACAAAGACAATATGTTGGCGTTCTCGTTGCTTCCGCTCAAGAAGGGCAAGGCGGGGGAGAAGGAACAGTTGGAGCGATACGCTTTCATTCAGAACTTTTTGAAGGAGAGCAAGAAATTCGGTCAGCAACGCAAGGAATCGGAACACAAAATCTGCGAAATCGCTCTTGAAAACCTTGCCCGCGCCGCCGGATATGATGATGTGCATCGTTTCATCTGGGCAATGGAAACCGAGAAGTCCAAAGAATATGCCAAGTATTTCACACCAAAAAAGATCGACGGTGTTGAACTGTCCATTACGGTGGACGATTTTGGTAAACCGACGATTCTTTCACAAAAAGAAGACGGAACGCCACTCAAGGACGTACCGACAAAACTCAAAAAGCACGAATACGCCCTTGCACTCAAAGAAGCCGTAAAAATGTTCCGCGACCAGTTCCGCAGCGTCCGTGAGAATTTTGAAAAGGCAATGATTCACGAAACGGAATTCACAGCGGAGGAACTGGGCAATCTGTCGCAGAATCCCGTCATCAAGCCGCTGATCGAGAAACTGGTTTATCGTTGCAATGATTCGTTCGGGTTCTTTTCCGACGGTAAATTCGACGCAAAGAAATTGAAACCGGCGGACAGGTTTGTCATTGCTCACCCGTCGCATCTTTACGAGGCGAAGGTTTGGAAAGCGTTCCAAAAAACCGTGTTCGAGCGGGAAATGGTGCAGCCATTCAAGCAGGTTTTTCGGGAACTGTATCTGCCGAATGCCGACGAAAAAAAGGGGAAGACCGTTTCTCACCGCTATGCCGGGCATCAGGTTCAGCCGAGCAAAACCGTTGCACTACTGAAAGGACGCAACTGGACGATTGATCCCGAACTTGGCTTTCAGAAGGTGTTCTACAAACTCGACGTATTGATTCGGCTCTATTGTTACGCCGATTGGCTGATGCCGTCAGAGATTGAACCGCCGACGATTGAAAAGATCGAATTCGTTGACCGAAAGTCATTGGACACGATCCCGCTGGAGAAGATTCCGCCAGTAATTTTTTCGGAAATCATGCGTGATCTCGACTTGGTGGTCAGCGTTGCCCACGTCGGCGGCGTTGATCCAGAGGCATCACTTTCGACCGTCGAAATGCGCAGCGTGATCGTCGAAGAAACGCTCAAACTACTGAAACTGAAAAACGTCACGCTAAAGAAGTCGCACGCCATGATTCGTGGTGTACTCGGCGAATACACGGTGCATCTCGGCAGCGGCGAAGTGCAAATGATGGCAGGTGGTTCGCTGACCATTCTGCCGGTCCATTCGCAACATCGCGGTCGGGTTTTTCTGCCATTCATCGACGACGACCCCAAAACGGCAGAGATCATCTCGAAAACAATTTTGCTCGCCGAAGATGATAAACTCAAAGACCCGACAATCCTTGCAGCAATTGGTGCTGTTCGGTAGGCAGCGTGGTTCTTCGATTAGGCTTCCGCCGAAAAGTAATGGTCAGTCCTTCCCGCGAAGCGGAAATCTAGACGTAAGACGTGGACATCCCCCCTCTCGCCCACCGCCTCGCGGGGGTGACGGGAAAATCGAACTTGTGAGCGGACTGTTTGTGCCTCTTGCTTTTTCGCGGTACGTTGTTTACAATGGGTCGACGGCTCTGATTTTATATGACGCAATACCCTGGGTATCCATTCGGTTCACATTTCCTCACTCTCGCCGAAGGGTTGCGGTATCATTACGTCGATGAACAGCCGCCGCCCAGTGCCAACGATCACAGTGCCAACGATCACAGTGCCAACGATCACAGTGCCGAAGACCGTCCCGTCTTGCTCATGGTACACGGTAATCCGACGTGGTCTTACTTTTGGCGGAGTTTGATTACAAAATTCCGCGATCAACACCGGTGCATTGCGCCCGACCATATCGGTTGCGGTCTCTCTGACAAGCCGGACGAGGCAGAGTACCCCTTCACATTGGAGCAGCGAATTACCGATTTAGTGCAACTCATCGAACACCTCGACTTGAAACGGATCACACTGATTGTTCACGACTGGGGCGGGGCTATCGGAATGGGAGCGGCAACACGCTTGCCCGACAGGTTCGAACAATTCGTCTTTATGAACACGTCAGCATTTCGGAATACGGACTGTCCGATACGCATTCGCCTTTGCCGGTTGCCGTTTTTCGGTCGACTTGCCATACAGGGATTGAATCTCTTTTCGCACGGAACGCTTTGGATGGCAACCGCAAATCGAAAAAAACTTTCGCGGGCAGTCCGTTCGGCACTGCTTGCCCCCTATAATTCGTGGGACAATCGGCTGGCAATTTACCGCTTTGTGCAAGACATCCCACTCTTGCCGCGCCATCCGAGTTACGAAACGTTAAAGAAAGTCGAGGAGTCGCTTCCGATGTTTCGGGAACATCCTGTTTGCCTGATTTGGGGTATGTTGGATTGGTGTTTTTCACCGGAATATCTCAAGCTTTTTTTGCAGTTTTTTCCCGAAGCGGATGTGCATCGTTTGGAGAAAGCCCATCATCTTGTGCTCGAAGATGCCCCGGAAGAAGTCGCCGCCGCGCTCGAAACGTTTTTGCAAACAACGATCCGCGAACGTTAGAAAGCCAGACCGCCGTATGTTCTCCATCCATTCACTCATCGATAAAATCCGAGCCGTTGACGAAACACACCGGCACGATTTCATGGCATTCCTCGAACACCTGCAACGCAATCTGAATGATGCGATTACTGAACAAGACGCAGTGGAAATGCTTGCTCTACATATTATGACCAAGCCGATTTTTGATGCCCTGTTCGACTCCGAAAATTGCTCGAACAATAATCCCATCTCACAAGCGTTGGATAAAGTTGTTGGGCTGCTTGAAAATGTAGTGCCAAGCGATGATGCACGCCTGCAAGGATTTTACGACTCTGTCAAAACGCGGGTACAAGGTATTAAGACCGCTGAAGAAAGACAACAAATCATCATTGAACTCTATGATCAATTCTTCAAGAGGGCATTTCCCCAATTATCGAATAAACTCGGCATCGTTTATACGCCTGTCGAAGTGGTCGATTTTATGCTCAAGAGTGTCGATCAAGTGCTACGGCAAGAATTCGGAGTCGGTCTCGATGCGAAAGATATTCACGTTCTTGATCCCTTCACCGGCACCGGTATTTTTATCGTTCGCCTCTTGCAAAGCGGACTCATTGCCCCTGAAAATCTGCGTTGGAAATATGAAAACGAACTGCATGCCAATGAAATTATGTTGTTGGCGTATTATATTGCGGCGATTAACATTGAACATACGTATTGTGAGTGCACTAAGCGACGTGCATCGTTTTCTGGTATCGTTCATACCGATACGTTCACCATGACACAAAACGAGTCTCCCATCACCGTCATCATTGGCAATCCGCCGTACTCTGCCGGGGCAACAGAATTCGGCGACGGCACGAAGAGAACAGTTTACAAATGCCTGGAAGAGAGAGTTCGACAAACGTATGCCGAAACATCGGTCGCAACGAATAAGAACAGTTTGTACGATTCCTACATTCGTGCATTTCGCTGGGCATCGGATCGGATTGGCGAAAAGGGGATCATCTGCTTCGTGACGAACGGCGGTTGGCTCGACGGTAACGCAATGGACGGCTTCCGAAAATGTCTCGCTGAAGAGTTTTCGGACATCTATGTGTGCAATCTTCGTGGAGGAATTCGCGGCAAATCGAGGGATGCCGCAAAGAAAGAAGGACAAAATATCTTTCCGATTATGACACAGGTTGCTATTACGTTAGCAATTAAAAATCCGAAGAAAACGGACACACCATGTACTATCAACTACTATGAATTTGACGACTATTTGAAGAAGAGCGAAAAACTGCAATTCCTCACCGATGCGGGAGGAGTACAAGGAATGAACTGGCAAAGAATCATCCCCAATGCAAAGCATGATTGGATCAACCAACGTAGTGAAAAATTTGACCGTTTTATAGGAATTGATGAAGTGTTTGGAGTGAAAACTCTTGGCGTACAGACGAACCGGGATGCGTGGTGCTACAATTTCTCAAAGTACCATCTCGCCGAAAATATATCGCGAATGATTGCCTTTTATCACGAGCAGGTCAAAGCATACACTGAACGCAAACAAACGGATAAGGAATTGAAGGCAGACGATTTTATCATTTATGATCCATCTAGAATCAGTTGGTCGCGCAGTTTGAAAAACTGCTTAACACGTCAAGTCAAAATTCAATTTTCACCACGAAACATTATATCGGCACTCTATCGTCCTTTTTGTAAGACCAATTTTTACTTCCATCGACCCTTGAATCATGAGGTTTCTCAAATGCCGCGTGTCTTTCCTGAATCGGGACTTGCGAATGTAGCGATTGCCATCGAAACAGGCAAAATGGGACAGATATTCAGTTGCTTGATGATCGATACGGTGCCCGATTGCTGTGTGTTCGGTTATACTCAATGTTTTCCGTATTGGGTTTATGATCCCTCACTCGGCGCGGATGCGCCAAGCGAGTTGTTTCCACGTACACGGCGAGAAAACATTTCGGATGCATCGCTTAGCGTATTTCTGCAACATTATGGCGACGATACAATCACGAAGGAGGACATTTTCTACTACGTTTATGGCATTCTGCACAGCGAGAGTTATAAAACTCGCTTTTCGCCGGATTTGAAAAAGCAGTTGCCACGCATTCCAATGGTGGATGACTTCCGAACATTTTCCCAAGCCGGTCATCGCTTAGCGCAATTACACCTAAACTACGAAACACTGGAACCGTATCCACTTATTGAAAAGACGGCAGATGGCAGACGGCAGACAGCAGCAAATTATAAAGTTATAAAGATGCGCTATGCAAGCAAAATAGACAAGAGCCGGATCATTTACAACGACACCTTGACGTTGGAAGGCATTCCCCCGGAGACTTATCGTTATATCGTGAATGGCAAGTCGGCACTGGATTGGATTGTCGAACGTTATGCCGTAACAACGCACCGGGACAGCGGCATTGTGAATAATCCAAACGATTGGTGCAACGAGATCGGAAACGAGCGGTACATCGTCGATCTCATCAAACGGATTGTAACGTTGAGTGTGGAGAGCATAAAAATTATTGACGGACTGCCGGAGTTGAGGTTTTGAATGGAACTCTTTATTGCGTAAACCGTTTCTGTCTCAGGAGATGATGATAATGCTGTGCAAAACGATGCGATTCGTCCCGAACGTACTGTAACAAACGCAGAGCAAACGAACGCCGGGTTAACTTGATCGGTTCATCCTGATTGGGCACGAAGATTTCCTCTTCCTGCTTTGCCAGTGAAACTACCAAGCCCGGTCGCTGTGGCGTGTGTTCCAGTGCCGACAGGGCTGAATTCAACTGCCCTTTACCGCCGTCAATGAGTAAAATGTCAGGCACCGGTTGCTCCCATTCCTCATGAGAAAACCGACGAGAAACCACCTCTGCGATGCTGGCGAAATCATCAATGCCCGACACGCTCTTGATCTTGTACCGCCGATAGCCCGGCTTGAAGGGCAAGCCATCAATGAACCGCACCAGTGAGGCGACCATATCGCTACCGCCGAGATGAGCAATGTCAATGCCTTCGATCACACGGGGAATCGTTTCCAACTTGAACACCTTTTTGAGTGCCAAGACACCCTGACGCGGATCAACGGCAAACAACTCCGGCTGCAAATGTGTCTCCACGTTGCCGCGCTGGTCAAGTGTCGAAAGATGATGTATCTGATCCCGTAGTTCCGCTGCCGCTTCATAACGCATTTCGGCGGCGGCAGATTTCATTTCTCGTTGCAACTCGGCGAGCAACTGTTTCTTTTTGCCTTCTAACACTCGCATGAGCCGGTAAATGTTCTTGCGGTACTCTTCGACCCCAACCCGGTAATTGCACGGTGCAGAACACTGGTTGAGCGAATGCAACAGACAAGGACGAAACCAACGCCAACGTTCGTCGTTCAAGCGGATGTCTAACGTGCAAGTCCGAAACTTGAAGATTTTTTGAAGTGCTAAAATGGCACCACGTAATTCGGAAGATTTTACGAAGGGACCGAAGAGTTTTACGCCGTGCTCTTTGGGAATGCGTGTCATTTCCACGCGGGGAAACGGTTCCCGAGTACGGATTTGCAGATAGGGAAACGTTTTAGAATCCTTCAAGTCCCGATTGTATTTCGGTCGAAGGTCTTTGATCAGCCGGGCTTCGAGGAGCAGAGCATCGACTTCGCTCTCCGTTTGGATGGTGTCGATGTCATGGATTTCAGGAATGAGCGGTGCCGTTCGGGCATCTTCAAGGGCGGCTTTGTGAAAGTATGAACTGACACGATTACGCAAGTCCTTTGCTTTGCCGACGTAGATAACTCGCTCGGCAGTGTCTTTCATCAGATAGACCCCGGGAGCGTGCGGGAGGGTTTTGGCTTTTTCGGCTACCAATGTTCCCTCTCCCGCTGGGAGAGGGTTAGGGTGAGGGCTTATCGGGCTGTCGTCGAGTTCGTTGGACATTGTCATTTCAAAACTAACAGGCAGCGGCTACTTTAACTGACCAATAAAAGCTATGCACAGCCGTAGCAACACAGAACACCTGTGATAAATATAATCCCCAATCGGCTCTGCGTAACAACAGTACCAATGAACTATGTAAGAACATTGAACATGCCAAAACGGGGAGGAACGGCATCAGACAGATGACGACTAAATCATAGCCGTCGGTAAAGCCACCTTGAGACAACACAAGTAGCATCATCACTGTCAACATTCCAAACGCAACGATAAAGGCAGACCACATCATCTTACTGCTATTGTTGTATTTTATGTACATCCCTCCTAAAAATATTTCGATCAACGTTGCCAGAAAAAATAATACCATGCAAGGGATGAAGAATGCTCCGCCATCTTTCAATACCACCACTGCCAGTATTGAGAGCATGAACAGTCCCGCAGTAATAATACATCCAATACAACCCCCTATTTGGCGGTCGGTGAAAGTTGTTTTCATGAGAAGGCTGGATGATTATTCGAGAACGCAACCTCATTTATACCTCATTTTTTTGACAAAACAACCTTCAGTAGCCAAAGTCTAATTTAGCCGCTCGATTTCCGCTAATTGTTGCGCCAGCGGCGCAACAATTTCAAAATCGCTGAATTTTTCGGCGAATCGCATCATTCGGCGAAGATTGTGAACACCAAACGCTTTTCCATACCGCTCCACCAATTGTTGCGACAGCGTCGCCACAATTCGCCTCCCGTACTCGGCACGCTCGCCGCCGAGTAGGACGGAATTGATATAACGTCCGATTTCCCAGTACATGAGCGTTACCTCCCGGTTGGCATACGCTCCGGCGCGGGACTTGCGGGTCTCAATGATCTCCGCAATGCGAACGAACAGCGAACTCTCATCAATTTGCAATTCAGACTGCACAGCGACGGATAGTTTCTTTTTGCTCATCTTGTCTTTGCAATGCTAAATCATTTTCTCACCGCAACTCAATCCGCTCTTGCCGTTGGGTCGAAAATTGCCAGCCGGGCTCCGGTAAGGGTACCTCGATTCCCTCCAATATCTGCGCCTCGCGTGCTGCCCTGAATTCTTCCAAAGAACGAGGACGTGATGAAGGCGGGAGTGTAGGACGACCAACGAACTCCCCTTCGGATTGCATTTCGTCAACCTTGGTTAATGTAAGCAGATTGATAGCCATATTGGGTAACATCCACGTACCGCTCATCACTTCTTGATCCATGACATACAGTACCATGCCGGGCAAAAGACCGTCCACTTTTCCCTTATCCACAACAACCGTCGCTTTGCTTCTGGGAACACTCCCGACTGGTTCTTCTTCTTCTTGAATATCCCTAACGGATACGACCGTCGCAATAATCGGTTCTTCCCCACGCAGATATGGCATAAATTCTTTGGGCAACTCCGGCTTGCCCGTCGCCGCCTTTTTCTCGTCGCCGCGACGGAGGAAGAATATGGACGGAACCATATTGTTTCTCGGTTCCCAGCCGGAATTGACATTATCGCAAAACCCAATG
>Ga0123353_10015406_pt1 | contig 11104 bp, 9 predicted proteins | sample TergutLab28metaG_3_FD_92763 | JGI IMG/M metagenome (GOLD analysis project Ga0123353, IMG submission 92763) | Labiotermes labralis P3 segment gut microbial communities from Petit-Saut dam, French Guiana - Lab288 P3 | ecosystem: Host-associated > Arthropoda: Insects > Digestive system > Gut ... | reverse complement strand
GAACACGGTCCTCGGTAAATGGATCCCAAAAAGCAAAAAAACCGGAAGCGCGGCGCATAACGATAATTCGGATACCCTAAGCAAGCCCGAGCTTACCGGTGTTTTGATAGAGGGGATCAACGTCAAAAAAGGCGTCGATCTGTCCGGCGGGACTCTGGAGTACTTCTATGAAGTGCTGGAAGCGTTTCTCGAAGAAGGAGCGGAACGCAAAGAAGTGGTAGTAAAATGCATGGCTGCCGGCGATCTGAAGCAGTATACCGCGCAGGCCCATGCCATCAAGGGCGCGTCTGCAAACGTAGGCGCCGAAGAGCTCTCTTCAATGGCGGCTGCTCTTGAAGCGGCGGGACGTCAGGAGAACATCGCATATTTTGAACAAAACCATGACTCTTTCGTATCGGCGCTGGAACAACTCCTGGGCGCTATCGACAGGCAGCTGGCGTCGCGCGAAGTCGACTCCGACAGTGAGGATGGACTCGGCGGAGACGCCGGAGAAATCAGAAGTAATCTGCTTGAACTGAGGTCAGCGCTTGGGCAGCTGGACTTTGAAAAAATAAACAGCACCATCGATCTTCTGCTGGCTTCTTCACTGCCGGATAATGACAGAATAACTGTGAGAAACATATCCAAGCATATTCTGATGTTTGAGTATGATGATGCGGAAACCTTGATAGGTTCATTGCTGGAAGACGGTAATGATATCGACGCGTGATACGGATGCAATAAAAAAACGGGAGGGCGGATATGGATATCAAAGGCTTACAGTATTTTGTCATGGCCGCGGAGCGTCTGAACTTCACTTCCGCCGCAAGAGAGTGTTATATAACCCAAACCGCAATGAGCCTGCATATAGGTAAAATGGAAGACGAACTCGGTTTCAAGCTTTTTAACCGAAATAAAAAAGCCGTCGAGCTGACGGAAGCAGGCAAGGATTTTTATAAACGCGCAAGGAGCGTGATCGAGCATTACGAGCGTTCGGTGAGGTGCAGCGCCAGTATCGCACAGGGTATGACCGGGGTCGTCAATGTGACGCTTCCGAGCTGCCATGAGGGTTTCTTATTCATGGACAGGTTCATACTGTTTTGCGAAAAATATCCGAAAGTGGAGCTCAACATTCTGGTAAAGCCCCACAACGAACTTGTCGCCTCAGTAAAAAGCGGAAAATCGGATATCGCCATTGGTTCCCCCGAGGACATGGATCTCGATCCCGATTTCACCGTAATCAAGTTAAGACAGGATCCTGCGATCCTGTTGTGCAGTGCCGGCCATCCGCTTGCGGGGTTTAAGAAGATCACAGCGGATATGCTCAAGGATCTGTCGCTGATTTTGTCGGGGCCGGAAGGCATGCCGCATACATATAAGTCGCTTCAGAGCCTCGGTCTGGAACCTGGTCTTGAAAGAAACTCCATATTGCATGCAAGCAATATGGATGAAATGCTTCTTCTTATTGAACTCGGTCGTGGCGTCGGGTTGCTGCCTGGTTTTGTGTTTTCGCGCGCCGCGCCGGAAAAAGTGGGAGTCGTATGCATCGAGTGCGAAATAGACGGCAAAACCCCAATGATGACGATTGCCGGCGGTTTCCTGAAAGACAACCAAAACCCGGTGCTGGAAAACCTTATTGAAACACTGCTTTAGACGGACCCGGCTTCCTTCCATTGAAGGTTCCTGATAAGCATCGAAGCATGGACCATGTTTACAGCGATAATAGCGGCGAATATCAGCCTCACATTTAATGAATGATTATCCGCTAGCGTAATGAAGCAGAAGTAGATAGCGGCAAGATAAGCAAAAATCGCTTTACCGGGCGCCGGTTTTTTATAAATGAAACCCGAAGTGAAATAAAAGCTGAGTGCCGCAGAGATAATAGCAAGGCTTTGGTAACAGTAGCTGAGCAGGACCGGGTTCGTAGCGTTTCTCCTGTACATCAAAACGAGCCAGAAACACAGGAACAATGTTGGAACGAGACTCAGCGCAAACGTGGTCTTTCGGCGCGGATCCTGATACATCTCGATAGAGAAGAAAACCAGTGATACAGCCGCAAGCAACGACAGGATCGAAAAAGCCACTTCCCCCTGCGTAAGGGCGCCTGCGGTACGCAGATCGATAAAGTGCTTCACAGTTGCTCCGAGCCAGACCAGCCCGATCATTGAAAAGATAAGCGGATAACTTAGCGGATCGGTTCCAAAAGCGTTTTCAAATCCGTCCTGGGCCTTGTGCTTGACAGCGGCGCGCAGAGAGAATATAAGGGCGATCAGCAGAAACGTCACCGATAAAGCAATAAGCGCCAGCGTAATGACGGAACCGCGTTCGGGCAGACCCGTCCGCCTGTCGAAAACGTTCCACAGTTCCATCAGCCTGAGATAAAAACCGCCGGCGCCTGCCATAAGCGCAAAAAACGGTATAAAAACGGCAGATATTCGCATAAACTCAGTCCAATCCCACATGTTTTGTCAGCATATTCTACATCAGACAACTCCGCCCGTCAAGCAAACTTAGGAAAGAAGCCGGAAGATGAGGATAATAAAGTTCATACTGAGAGTTATTCTTAAAACGATAGTTGCTGTGTTTGTTATAGCGGCTACCGGAATAATTGTGCTGGTCACGATATCCGGTCCTTACGAAGAGCCGGAGGAGATCCTGCCCGAGCCGCTGCCCGCACTTGAAGAGCTTATACCGCAGGGCGCCCGCATGGACAACAGCCTGATACTTCGAATCCTGCAAGATGAAGATATTACGGAGATGTCGCTGGAGCGGTACCTTATTGGCGTGGTCGCGGCGGAAATGCCCGCGTCTTTTGAGGTGGAAGCGCTCAAGGCACAGGCTGTCGCCGCCAGGACGATCGTAATGTACGGTATGAACGTAAGGCCTAATGCCCGTCACCCGGACGCTCATGCCTGCACTGACTACACATGCTGTATGGCATTTACCGGTGATGAGTTGCTGCGGCAAAAGTGGGAAGACGATTACGTAAGGAACATCACCAGAATAATCGGCGCAGTCCTTGATACCGACGATATCTATATGATGTATGGCCGTTACCCTATACTCGCGGTGTTTCATTCGTCGTCGGCGGGAAAGACAGAGACAAGCGGAAACGTTTGGATAAACGATCTTTCGTATCTGAAAAGCGTGGACAGCCAGGAAACGGCGCAGCAGGTCCCCGGATATGTTTCCACAGTTACAGTGTCGGCTTTACAGTTTCGCGAAACTATCAAACAGGCTTTCCCGGACGCCGTGTTTGAGGAAGACACGGAATCATGGATAACAGAGATAACACGTACGGAGAGTGGCAGGATATCCGAGCTGACAGCCGGAGAGGTGGTCATTCGGGGTACTGAGCTGAGATCTATGTTTGCTCTGCGATCAACTGCAATATCGCTTAAGTGGGACGGCGGTGATATAGTCTTCACGGTGACCGGTTACGGGCACGGCGTCGGACTGAGCCAGTACGGGGCAAACGCTATGGCTCTGGAGCGGGTGAAATACAGGGATATACTTGCCCACTATTATACGGGCATCGTCTTTTCCGACAATGCCCGCTAAGAGAGAATAATAGACTGTTATCCCCGTTTCAACCTCAACGCGTTAAGCAGCACGGATACGGAACTCAGGCTCATTGCAGCCGCTGCGAGCATGGGATTGAGAAGCGGTCCGCCGAATAAGTGTAAAACACCTGCGGCTATCGGGATTCCTAGTATATTGTAACCAAAGGCCCAGAACAGGTTTTGCTTGATAGTGCGTATAGTCCTCTTGCTCAGTCGCAGAGCCGCCGGAACATCGGTCAGATCCGACCGCATCAATACGATACCCGCCGATTCCATCGCAATATCCGTACCCGATCCGATCGCTATTCCGATATCAGCCTGGACCAGCGCAGGCGCGTCGTTGATGCCGTCGCCGACCATTGCGACCCTCCGGCCCTGTTCCTGCAGCTTTCTGATCTCGTTTGACTTGTCCTGTGGCAATACCTCGGCAAGGACGCGGTCTATGCCGACCTGGCGGGCGATATCTTCAGCGGTTTCATTATTATCACCCGTGATCATAACTACTTCGATCCCCATTTCCTTCAGTTGCGCGATTGCACCCGCGCTGCTTTTTTTTGGCGAATCCGATACTAATACACGCCCGAGATACTCTCCGTCGGCATAGATCCGAACACCGCGGCGTATCTCTATTTTTTTGTTCCCTATATAACCTTCGACGCCTTGACCAACTATTGCCCTAAAGTCGCTCACATCCAGATACTCGCCATCGAAGTGATCGCGGACAGCCCCGGCGATCGGATGCTCCGAATACCGCTCAAGAGACGCGGCAAGCTGTAATACATCGCCTTCGACCAAAACGACTTCGGGCTTTCCTTCTGTAATTGTGCCTGTTTTATCAAGCACCATCACGTCGATCTCATGCGCCGTTTCCAGTGCCTCTCCGCTTTTTACCAGTATGCCCTTTTCCGCGCCGTTGCCTGTCCCGACCATGATCGCGGTAGGGGTCGCCAACCCAAGCGCACATGGGCAGGCGATGACCAGCACGGAAATAAAGATCGTCAGAGTTAGCCGCAAGTCACCCGTGCCCGCCAGCCACGCTATCCCGGCGACAACTGCCACGGAGCACACGATCGGTACAAATACTGCCGCAACCTTGTCTGCAAGCGCCGCTATCGGCGCCTTACTGCCCTGAGCATCCTCCACAAGCTTGATTATCTGCGCAAGTGTCGTCTCGGCGCCCACCTTCTCCGCCATGAACCGCACAGCGCCGGTCGTGTTTATTGTGCCCGCGTACACCGGGTCGCCGGGCGCCTTATCTACCGGCAGGCTCTCACCGGTCAGCATGGACTCATCAATTGCCGTATGCCCGTCTGTAACGGTACCGTCCACCGGGATTTTTTCGCCGGGCCTTACGACGATGATATCGCCCGGTTCCACATCTTCGATCGGGATCTCCAGCTCTATTTCGCCTTGCATAACAGTAGCAGTTTTTGGGGAAAGCCCCATCAGTTTCTTGACCGCCTCGCTTGTTCTGCCCTTAGTGATCGCTTCAAGCATTTTGCCCAGCAGGATAAGCGTGATGATTATTCCGGCGGTCTCATAATACAGCGATTCCGCCGCCATATGGACTGTGTGAGGATCTCCCGTTGCGACGAGCAGGGTGTTATACATACTATATAACATTGCGGCGGAGGTTCCTATTGCGATAAGCGAATCCATGTTTGGACTGCGCCTGAGCAAAGCCTTATAACCAACAAGATAAAACCTGTATCCCACGCATACGACCGGAAGCGTCAGCGCAAATTGTACAAGCGCAAACGTCAGAGGATTTTCCATCATATCCAGCCATAACGGGAACGGCAGGCGGACGACGGAGATCATCGGCGCCATTGCGATATAAAGCAGAGGCAAAGAAAACGCGGCGGATACGATCAACTTGGTCCGCAGCGTTTTTATTTCTTTTTGCTTTCGCGCCCTGTCCTCATCAGCAGTATAGGGTTTATTTATCTCCAGGGTTTTATATCCGGTTTTCTCGATGGTTTCAAGCATGGCCGGTAAACGCACGGCATCCGGATCATATGCAACGGTCGCCTTTTCGGTCGTGTAGTTGACTGAGGCGTGCTTTACTCCTGCAAGGTTATTCAAGGCGCGTTCCACGCGCCCGGCACAACCGGCTCAGGTCATGCCGCTGATCGGTATAGTCACTCTGGTATCCATACTCTCCAAGGCTCCACTCAGCGCTTTACATTACTCGAGGATCATCTCTATGAGCGCGTTATATATGTTCTCGGCATTATTGCGAAAACCCTTCTCCAGTTCCTTCGCCTGACGTTCGTTGGCAGCAAGCAGCTCCATTGAGACAATGTCCCCGATACCATCGGACAGGGCAAGGTTGACCGCGCAGCCGCCGTCTGGTTTCGTGGCGTGCGATGTCTTTATCATCGCATTTCTGTTTTGCGCGGCGCGAATGATAGAAGCTCCGTTTTCCGCGGTCATCCGGACGGTAAACGGCAGGCTGTTTTCCGTGATTTCACCGTTGCGCGCCCCTTTTGCGGTCAGCGAGTACAGTTCGTTTTCGCAGTGCAGATGCTCTGTTTTCAAGAGTTCCGCTACGCATTCGGAAAAGTCGAAATAACTGATACCGTCGTCGCACATGGTGAGTTCGGTAAGCACATCATACGATATCGGCTCCGGAAGGCGGCGCAAAATAAACAGTATAAGGATCTTTATCTCTATCTTATCGTGTATAAAGCCAAAATTCCCTTTCATCACGCACCGTTTCCCATGTCAAATGTTTCCTAAAGTATACCACAACGCGACTTTATAGTATAGCTTTTTTTCTGTTTGGCTGTAACAGTTCAGATACTCGTTACTGGTCACTCCATACTTAAAGCGCGGTGAGGCGCTGTGTTTTTAGCAATTTCCCAAGCGAGCTCCGCGCCCAGAAGAATGGTGTAAAATACAAACTATAGCAAGCGCGACTGTCTGAGCGACGAAATTGCTAAAAGCACAGTGCCGAGCGCAAGCGCACATCAGGCACCCATGACCAGTAAAAGATACCCCGTGACCTGATAGTTGACACAATGAACGGGAACGGGTAAAATGTGATTCATCCCGTTTTTTAGCTTCGGAACTATGCTGTTTAATGAGGCGGCTTTATGAAACGTTTTTTATCATTTGCCGAGCATATCGGAGATCGCATCAAGCGGATCATATCAGACAAACGCTTTAAGCGTTATCTGCCGCTTGGTCTTGTTGTGCTTATTGCACTGATTTCATTTGTCACTTGCGTACCGAGGGCGGAAGCTCCGTCTGATCCGCCGCCGGAGACCACGCCGGTGGAAACGGTTCCTACGACCGAACCGCCCACCACATTGCCACAACCCACCACGGAACCGACGACGGAACCGTCGACAGAGCCTCCGACCGAACCTGTCTACGAAGGGCCATTCAACCCGCTGACGGGACAACCGGTCGAGCAGGATATATCAAAAAACAGGCCGCTGGCTATAATGATTAACAACATCAGAGCGGCGCTGCCCCAGGTAGGCATCTCAAAAGCCGACATTATCTATGAAATGCTTGTAGAAGGCGGAATAACCCGGATGCTCGCTATATATCAGGATGTGAACGATGTAGGTGTGATCGGCAGCATTCGCAGCGCCCGGCCTTATTATGTGGATGTGGCTCAAAGCTTTGACGCAATATTCATATTCGCCGGCGCGAGCGAACACGCCTACAGCGTACTGGCAAGCAGGAACATTACCCGTCTCGACGGCGTACACGGACGTCAAACACAGATTTTCTACAGAGATCCGGGCAGGCAAAACATGGCGTTTGAGCACAGGCTGGTCTCATCGGGTTCGCGAATAACCGAGTATCTGCCCACATATAACTTCCGCCTGGAACATGAAGACGGTTATGTGCGGGCGCTCAGCTTTTCTGAAGACGGTACGCCCGCTGGCGGAGAGCCGGCACTGGATTTCTCAATCAAATTCTCGTCAGGCAAATCAACATCGTTCACATACGATGCTGATGAGGAGCGATACTATCTGCGTCAATATGGCAATGCTTACAGAGACGGCAATGATAACAGCCAGCTCTCGGTCACTAATGTGCTCGTTTTGCAAACGTCCGTTTCCAGGATCCCGGGAGACCGCTATGACAGGCTCAGAGTCACGACAACCGGAAATGGCGGGGGTTACTTCGCTTGCGGCGGAAAATATATAGAGATAGACTGGTCGAGGGAAAACGACTCGGCTCAGTTCAAATATACTTTGAAGGACGGCTCCGAGCTTGTTCTCGGTCAGGGCAAGACCTATATCTGCATCGTGCCCAATAATCTGGATCAAACTATCGCATAAGTGTAAAGGAGGAGATAATATATGTCATACGTTGACGAAGTACTGGATGGCATCAAGCTGCGTGATTCCGGCCAGCCGGAGTTCATTCAAGCCGCGACCGAGGTCCTGGAGTCTCTGCGTCCCGTCATCGACGCAAACCCCGTATACAGGAAAGCGGCACTGCTGGAGAGGCTCGTTGAGCCGGAGCGGATAATCGTTTTCCGCGTTCCGTGGGTCGGCGACGATGGAAATGTCCATGTAAACCGCGGCTACCGGGTGCAGTTCAACAGCGCCATAGGCCCGTACAAGGGCGGTATCCGTTTCCACCCGTCGGTCAACCTTGGAATAATCAAATTTCTCGGGTTTGAGCAGATCTTCAAAAACTCGCTCACAAGCCTGCCGATAGGCGGCGGTAAAGGCGGCTCCGATTTTGACCCAAAGGGAAAGTCCGATAACGAAGTCATGTCTTTCTGCCAGAGTTTTATGAATGAGCTTTTCAGACATATAAGCGCCGACTGCGACGTGCCAGCCGGCGACATCGGAGTCGGAGCGCGCGAGATCGGCTTCATGTATGGCCAGTACAAGAGGCTTGTGAACAAATATGAAGGCGTCTTTACAGGAAAGGGGCTCACGTACGGAGGCTCGCTTGCCCGTAAGGAAGCCACCGGATACGGGCTTGTATATTTCACGGATGAGATCCTGAAAGTCAGAAAAGACAGCTTTGAGGGTAAGACCATCATTATCTCGGGTTCCGGCAATGTTGCGATTTACGCGTGCGAGAAAGCTACACAGCTCGGTGGAAAAGTAGTTGCAATGAGCGACTCAAACGGCTGGGTCTATGACAAAGCCGGCATAAACCTGGGCGTGATAAAGGACATCAAAGAAGTCCGCCGAGCACGTATATCGGAGTACACAAAAACGGTCCCCGGAGCGGAGTATCACGAAGGGCGCGGCATCTGGTCAGTCAAATGCGATATCGCATTACCCTGCGCCACACAGAACGACTGCTCATAGACGACGCAAAAGAGCTCGTCGCAAACGGCGCCTGCATAGTTTGCGAAGGCGCTAACATGCCCACAACACTCGACGCCACAGAGTATCTGATAGAACACGGCGTAGCTTTTGGCCCTGGAAAGGCTGCCAACGCCGGAGGCGTCGCGACGTCCGCGCTGGAGATGAGCCAGAACTCTATGAGGCTCTCATGGAGTTTTGAGGAGGTCGACGCCAAACTGCGCGATATAATGATAAACATCCACAAGAGCGCTTTTGACGCGGCAAAACGCTACGGGCATGAAGGCAACTATGTGATCGGCGCTAACATCGCCGGCTTTACCAAGGTTGCGGAAACCATGCTGGCACAAGGAGTTGTGTAGAATAACAGGGGGACGACACAGGGGGACGGTTCTGTTGGACGACACAGGGGGACGGTTCTGTTGTGTTCGACTGAGCTCTGCTCAGTCGAACACAACAGAACCGTCCCCCTGTGTCGTCCAACAGAACCGTCCCCCTGTGTCGTCCCCCCTGTTTTCTACGCTTTTCCGTCGCAACCAAGGACATTTGTCAGTTTATGTTTGACAAGCGTCGTTATATTAGCTCTGCCCGGAGCAAGATACTGGCGCGGATCGAAATGCGACGGATTATTGCTCATATACTGCCGAATACCGGCCGTCATGCCAAGGCGGAGATCCGAGTCGATATTGATCTTACAAACAGCCATACGCGCGGCTTCGCGAAGCATCTCTTCGGGAATCCCGATGGCGTCCGGCATGTCACCGCCGTTTGCGTTTATGATCTCTACATACTCCGGAACCACTGAAGAAGCACCGTGCAAGACTATCGGGAATCCCGGAAGCCTGACGGATACCTGCTCAAGAATGTCAAATCTGAGCTTTGGTTTCTGGCCGGGCTTGAATTTATATGCGCCGTGGCTGGTTCCGATGGCTATCGCAAGAGAATCGACGCCTGTGCGCGATACGAACTCCTCCACTTCTTCCGGGCGGGTGAAGCTCGCGTCCTCTGCCGAGACATTCACGTCGTCTTCTATGCCGGCAAGCTTGCCGAGCTCGCCCTCGACGACCACTCCCCTGTCGTGTGCGTACTTGACTACTTCCGAGGTCAGCTTGATATTGTCCTCGAAAGAATGCTTCGAACCGTCGATCATTACCGATGTAAACCCGCCGTCGATGCACGACTTGCATATCTCAAAGTCGTCACCGTGGTCGAGATGGACGCAGATAGGCAACCCCGTGTCTATCTCTGCAGCTTCAATGAGCTTCATAAGATAGACGTGCTTTGCGTATTTTCTGGCTCCCGCAGATACTTGAAGTATAAGCGGTGCGCGTACCTCCGCAGCCGCTTCGGTTATGCCCTGGATTATCTCAAGGTTGTTGACGTTGAACGCTCCGATCGCATATTGGCCTTCATAAGCCTTCTTAAACATTTCTGACGATGTGACTATTGGCATGGCGTTTCCCTCCCGTATCGTTTCTGTTTTTCGATTATACTACATACAGGCCCGGTATGGAAGATTATTTTTCCAATTTCAATTTGATTTTATCACAACGCTGTGGTATCATCTTTTTTGTCAATTATGATACCCGGGGGAGGTTACGACATGTCTGACAGGCTCATCGGCGCTTGCGTATTCGGTCAATCCGGAGGTCCCACTTCGGTGATCAATGCCAGCGCGTACGGTGTTATAAGAACGGCCCTGGACGCTGCCGATATAACTGATGTGTATGGCGCTGCTCACGGCATAATCGGCGTGTTAAACGATACGCTGTACGATCTCGGTATGGAGGATGCCTCCGAACTCAAGTTGCTCTTAAACACCCCATCCTCCGAGCTTGGCTCATGCAGATACAAAATCACAGGCGAGAATGACCTTGCTCGTATACATGAGGTCTTTGCAAAGCATAACATCCGCTATTTCTTCTACAACGGCGGCAACGATTCCATGGACACCTGCCACAAAGTCAACGACTATATGGAACGCGTCGGATATGAATGCCGCGTCATCGGCGTACCGAAGACGATCGATAACGACCTTTGCGGCACCGACCATTGCCCCGGATTCGGAAGCGCGGCAAAATACGTGGCAACGACCATTGCGGAGGTTTACAAAGACGCATATGTATATGACACGGGCACGGTAACTGTCATTGAGATAATGGGCCGACACGCGGGCTGGCTGACTGGCGCTTCAGCGCTTGCCGGCCTCACCGGTTTTCCGCCCGACCTCATATACTTTCCGGAGATCCCTTTCGATATGAACAGTTT
>Ga0123353_10015405_pt1 | contig 11104 bp, 11 predicted proteins | sample TergutLab28metaG_3_FD_92763 | JGI IMG/M metagenome (GOLD analysis project Ga0123353, IMG submission 92763) | Labiotermes labralis P3 segment gut microbial communities from Petit-Saut dam, French Guiana - Lab288 P3 | ecosystem: Host-associated > Arthropoda: Insects > Digestive system > Gut ... | reverse complement strand
TCCGGCCCCTTGTGTTTTATACCGGAATAAAGTTGTATTTTAAGTTGTAATTTTAGCAAACTCATGGTAGTATAACTGAGCTTAATGCAAAAAACAGCTCGTTAACATGAACATAAGCATTCATAATTGAGACTTGTGGAGGTTTTTTTATGGCAAAAAGCATGACCAGCGTGCCCTTTATGGGGACACCCGAACAGGAGAAAAAACTACTTGAGCTTATCGCCAGGTATAAGGATGTTCGGGGCTCTCTGATGCCTATATTGCAGCAGGCTCAAGAGATTTACGGATATCTTCCTGTGGAGGTCCAGCGGATGATCGCTGACGGGCTCGGAATCCCGCTTGAGGAAGTCTATGGCGTCGTAACATTTTACGGGCAATTCAACCTGAATCCCAAAGGCAAATATAAGATATCGATTTGCATGGGAACGGCTTGTTATGTCAAAGGCGCCGGCAAGGTCCTGGAACGCATTGTGGAAAAATTGAACATTACAAGTGGCGGCATCACCCCCGACGGGAAGTTTTCGCTGGACGCCACACGCTGCCTCGGCGCGTGCGGCCTTGCTCCCATCATGACCGTAAACGAAGATATCTACGGCCATGTAAGCCCGGCTGATATGGATAGTATATTGGACAAATATATCTCATCCGACTCCTGACGGGTTGGATAACCCATTGTGCCTGAATAAATTAGGAAAGGAATGGACTTTATATGAAATCGCTTGCCGAGCTGGCTGAGCTCAGGGAGAAATTCAAGTCCGACGTCAACCTGCGTCGCGACTCCACCGACGATACCCGCGTCCTCGTGGGCATGGCGACCTGCGGGATCGCATCGGGCGCCCGTCCCGTCCTGGCAGCGTTTGTTGAGGAGGTCAACAAGCGTCAGCTCAAAAACATCATGGTCACGCAAACCGGCTGCATCGGCCTATGCAAGCTGGAACCGATAGTCGAAGTCGTCGCCCCGGGACTGGATAAGGTCACCTATGTTAACATGACCGCCGAAAAAGCGGCGCGCGTTGTGACGGAACATCTGGTCAATGGCAAACCTGTAGCCGAATTCACGATCGGCTTCGATCAATAAGGGAGGAGTTGGAAAATGGATATTGTCAGATCTCATATCCTTGTTTGCGGCGGTACAGGGTGCGTTGTAAATAAATCGAAAGAACTGATGCAGGCCCTGGAAGACGAGTTGAAGGCAAAAGGGCTCGACAAAGAGGTCAAGGTCGTCCAGACAGGATGCCACGGACTTTGCGAGATGGGGCCCATCGTCGTCGTTTATCCCGAAGGCGCGTTTTACTCCAAAGTCAAGCCGGAGGACGCGGCCGAACTCGTCGGGGAGCACCTGTTAAAAGGCAGAATAGTCACGCGGCTCCTCGCACGTGAGGTTTCCAATGACGGGGAAACGATCAAAAACCTGAACGAAACGGATTTTTATCTGAAACAGCACCGCGTCGCGTTGCGCAACTGCGGTATCATCAATCCGGAAGTCATCGGCGAATATATCGCGATGGACGGTTACGAAGCCCTTGGCCGGGTCTTGTTGACTATGGCCCCGCAGGAAGTTATAGACATGGTCAAAGCTTCCGGCTTGCGCGGCCGCGGCGGCGCGGGGTTCCCCACCGGCCTCAAATGGCAGTTCGCGGCGTCGCCCGCGCCTGTTAAATATGTATGCTGCAACGCCGACGAGGGCGACCCGGGAGCGTTTATGGATCGTTCTATTTTGGAAGGCGATCCCCATGTTTTACTAGAAGCTATGACCATCGCCGGATATGCCATCGGCGCAAATCAGGGCTTTATCTATGTCCGCGCCGAATATCCTCTTGCCATCAAGCGGCTGAGGATCGCAATCGAGCAGGCCACCGAGATGGGCTTTCTCGGAGAGGGCATTTTCGATACGGATTTTAGTTTCAATATTGAGCTTCGCCTCGGATCGGGAGCTTTTGTCTGCGGCGAAGAGACAGCCCTCATGACAAGTATCGAAGGCAAGCGCGGCGAACCCCGGTCGCGTCCGCCCTTCCCCGCCGTGAAAGGCCTCTTCGGCAAGCCCACCATCCTCAACAATGTGGAGACCTGGGCGAATATTCCGCGTATCATCATCGAAGGTCCCGAATGGTTTGCGTCAATGGGCACCGAAGGCAGCAAGGGCACGAAGGTTTTCTGCCTGGTCGGAAATATCAACAACACCGGATTGGTCGAAGTCCCCATGGGGACTACGATGCGCGAGATCGTGGAAGAGATAGGCGGCGGCGTGCCCAACGGCAAGAAATTCAAAGCCGCCCAGACCGGCGGCCCGTCCGGCGGCTGCATACCCCTCGAACACATCGACACGCCGATCGACTACGAGACGCTCAAAGGCATCGGCGCAATGATGGGTTCCGGAGGGCTCATCGTAATGGACGAGACTGCGTGCATGGTGGATATCGCGAAGTTTTTCCTGGATTTCACCGTGGACGAATCCTGCGGGATGTGTACCGCCTGCCGGATCGGCACGAAACGCCTGCTTGAGATGCTTGAGCTCATAACCGAAGGAAAAGGGACGCTCGAAACGATAGACGAGATGGAAGAACTGTGCAAGCACATTCAAACTGCATCGCTCTGCGCCCTGGGGCAGACCGCCCCCAATCCTGTTTTATCCACGCTGCGGTATTTCCGCGACGAATACCTTGCCCACGTCATCGATAAACGTTGCCCGTCGGGCGTTTGTAAGAGCCTCTTGTCTTATGAGATCGACCCGGTGAAATGCATAGGCTGCGGGCTGTGTATCCGTGTATGCCCCGCCGACGCCATCACCGGCACAGTCAAGCACCCGCACGTGATCGACAAGACGAAGTGCATCAAATGCAACGCTTGCGTTGAGAAGTGCAAGTTCAACGCAATTTCAAAGAAGTAAGGGAGGATCTTGAGGAAAATGAGCGAGATTAAAAAATTGAAAGTGACTATAAACGGCATCCTCGTCGAGGTCCCTCAAGGTTCGACGATCCTTGACGCCGCCGTCCTGGCCGGCGTACGTATCCCCACGCTGTGCTATCTAAGGAGCATCAACGCCATCGGTTCCTGCCGCATGTGCCTGTGCGAAGTGAAGGGCGCGCGCGCCTGGTGCGCCGCATGCGTGCATCCCGTGGAGGAGAACCGCGACGGTTCGCCGATGGAGGTGCTCACGAACACGCCTGCTCTCATCGAGTCCCGCAAGAAAACGCTGGAGCTCATCTTGTCCAACCACCGCGCAGACTGCCTTTCCTGTTCCCGCAGCACAAGCTGCGAGCTTCAGGATCTTTGCTTCGAGTACGGGGTCGATCAGTACAAGTACAGAAATTCCAGCCTTGCGCCGGATATCGACGATTCCGCGATACACCTCGTTCGCGACAATTCGAAATGCATCCTTTGCCGCCGTTGCGTGGCCGTCTGCCGCGAGAACCAGTATGTCGGCGTCATCGGATCGAACGACCGCGGTTATGATACTCACATATCCTCGCCATTCGACGCGCCGCTTGCGGATACATCCTGCATCCATTGCGGCCAGTGCATCACCGTTTGCCCGACGGGCGCGCTGTCCGAAAGGGACGACACGGAGCTCGTATGGGCTGCCATCAACGACCCGTCGAAGCACGTGGTCGTAGCGCCGGCGCCTTCCGTGCGCGTACAACTCGGCGAATGCTTCGGGCTGCCGATCGGCACGAATGTGGACGGCAAAATGATCGCCGCGCTCAGGCGCCTGGGCTTTGATAAGGTGTTTGACGTCGATACCGCAGCCGATTTTACTATCATGGAGGAGGGCACGGAACTGGTCAACCGCCTGAAAAACGGCGGCAAGCTGCCCATGATCACCTCCTGTTCCCCGGGGTGGGTGAAATTTTGCGAGATATATTATCCGGAGTTTCTGGGAAATCTTTCCACCTGCAAGAGCCCGCAGGGAATGTTCGGCGCTATCGCTAAGTCGTATTACGCTGAGAAAGCCGGCATCGCCCATGAGGACATTTTCGTCGTCTCGATCATGCCTTGCACCGCTAAGAAGTTCGAAGCGCAGCGCCCCGAACTCGGACGCAACGGTATCCCCGATATCGACGTATCCCTGACGACGCGGGAGTTCGCGCAAATGATAAAGCGCTCAGGCATCGAGTTTAACAGCCTGCCGGACGAGAAGGCGGATCCCGTGTTCGGCATCGCATCCGGCGCAGGCCATATATTCGGCGCGACCGGCGGCGTTATGGAAGCCGCCCTGCGTACCGTTTACGAGGTCGTTACCGGGAAAGAACTCGAGAAAATCGAATTTGAAGAAGTCCGTGGCCTCAAGGATATCAAAGAAGCCGAATATGATATGGGCGGGATCAAGGTCAGGGCCGCAGTCACTTCGGGGACTACAAACGCGGCGAAACTGCTCGATATGGTCAAATCCGGGGAAAAGGATTATACCTTTATAGAAGTCATGTGCTGCCCGGGCGGCTGCGTCAACGGAGGCGGGCAGCCGTATCAGCCCGGCTATGTCAGAAATAACAGGGATCTGCGGGCAGAGCGGGCAAACGCGCTGTACGCCCTCGACGGGAGCCTGGAACTGCGCAAGAGCCATGACAATCCGAACCTGCAGGAAATCTATCAAAACTACCTTGGCGAGCCAAACGGCCACAAAGCTCACGAACTTTTGCATACATCGTTCGAAAAAAAGGATATTTATACCACTTAACTCATATTTAAATCGCCAAATCGATAACTATTTGTCCGTCCGCTTATTCCGGGCTGGCTTGAACGGCATCAATAGACCGTTCCCGCCAGCCTTTCCCCCTATCCGGTTTGCCACTCGCCCCTGTTTCGCTGCTCAACCCCCCTGATCCAAAGGCTTTCCGCCCCCTTTTACCCTGTTCGCGACTGCCGAACAGCTTAATAGTTTTTTTCAATTAATACTTGAGTAATTTTGTACGAAATGTGTATTTCTCAACAAATTTTACTGTTTATTATACACATATTCAGTGATACCGTCTGTATAAAAGTGTCATTAATTTTCTGTTTTTTTACAAATTTTGGTTAATAACTCATAATTTACATAAAGTAAGTTGCAATCAAACGATTATTGATTTGTTCGATGTATCCGCTGTATAATTCGGGTGCAATAAATCATTATATCAATGAGAGGTAAATATATTATGTCGCAAAACATGAATGTCGAAGCAGATTTGGAAAAAGAACTGGAAAAAATCGAGGAGGAAATAGACACACACAATAGGATAGTAGAGAATTTAGTATGGCGGAGATCTGAGTTGTTAACACAAAAACAGGATTTAGAGATATGTGAGCTTATCGATTGTATTATTGAGAAGGGCCTGACGACTAACGAGGTGCTGTTGATAGTTAATAGTGTAGATGATATAAGGCGTAAACTGATCCGTAGCTAGTCTTGTTAAGCATAAATGAAAGCAGAGGGGCCATGTCACAAATTAACCAAGTACAAATAGATTTCGACAAGGAGATCGGGAGGGTGGACAAAGCTATAGCTGCCCTCGGCGAAGAACTGGAAGAATTGGTATATAAACGTTATGAGCTGATAGCCAAGAAACTTGATTTGGACACAGACGTTCTTATAGAATGCATACTAGAAAGCGAATTAATGCCTAAGGAAGTCACGGACTTAATCGTTTCTGCAATGGAAAAGAAACACGTGATCGGAAATAGAGGTTAGAGCATTAAGAATTATTTAAAATGAGGGTGCACCAGGTCATAATAGCCGTTGGTTCGCCCTCAAATTATATATACCTGTACCGGCCTCGAAGCTCCCGGCATGTACCCGCTTTACCGTTGCGCGGACCGAAAAACGGATGGATTTCGCACAAATATTACCGAATACCGACGTGGTGGTTTATATGAACAAGTATTTAGGCGCAATAAAATCTATGGATATCCCCAAGCATCCCAAGCTAATGCCGCTCGAAATGATTTTCACGGAGTCGTTGACGATCAATTGGGTGATATCTTCGTATTACACTTCATTTCTGAACCGCCAAATCGATTATGTAATGGGTTCGACGATGCTTATTGAGCACTACGCCCTATAACTCAATTTTTCTTTGCTAAATCCCGCAACTTTGGCTTGACACATAAACAAAGTTAAAATATCATTAGTAATACATCTAAACCTGAGGAGGTAAATAAAATGAAAAAAATCCTTGTAATCGTAGCTGCACTCTTTCTTATCCTGTCCATGGCGGCGTGTACCGATAAATCGTCGTCAGATGAAGGCGCAGGCAACACAGTCCGCCAGGCCCGCGACCCGATTGCCGTGGGCGATCTGAAAATCGGCGTTATCCTCGTACACGACGAGAACTCCGGCTATGACTTGGCCCACATCGAAGGCGTCAAAGGCGCCATGTCCACCCTCGGCATCAAAGACAATCAGGTCATTTTCAAGTACAACATCCCCGAAGATGAGACTTGCTTCGATACCGCGGTAGACCTTGCCGAGCAAGGCTGTCATATCGTTATATCTGACAGCTTCGGCCACCAGTCGCACATGATGACTGCCGCCACCGAGTATCCGAACGTTATTTTCGTCGCCGCAACCGGCGATACCGCTGCGCTTGAACCCGTGGCAAACGTCGCCAACATGTTCCCCTTCACCTTCCAGAGCCGTTATGTGTCCGGCGTTGTAGCCGGAATGAAGCTTAAAGAGCTCATGGACTCCGGCGCGGTGTCGGATCCCTACATCGGCTATGTCGGCGCTTACCCGTACGCGGAAGTAGTATCCGGTTACACCGCCTTCTTCCTGGGTATCCGCAGCATCGTACCGACGGCGCATATGGACGTCCAATATACCAACTCCTGGTATGATCCCATGGCTGAGGGCGAAGCGGCCAACGCCTTGATAAGCAAAGGTTGCGTCATCATCGGCCAGCACGCCGACTCCACCGGCGCCCCCTCCGCCATTCAGGCAATCCTGGACAGCGGAAAGGTCGCCTACAGCGTAGGCTACAACATCGACATGCTTTCCGTCGCGCCCACAGCCGCGCTGACTTCAGCGCAGAACAACTGGGTCGCACTGTACACCCCGACCCTCAATCGTATGATCACCGGCGAGACCATGCCTTCGGATCTGGCGCTCGGTTATTCCGATAACGCGGTCATGATTTCCGCGCTGGGACCGAGCTGCGCCGCCGGCACCGCCGAGAAGGTCGCCGAGGTCATAGCCGCTCTGAAAGACGGTTCCCTCCAGGTGTTCGACACCAAAAACTTCACCGTCGGCGGCGAAACGATCACCACCTACGCGTGGCTGGATACGGACGGCGACTGGATCGGAGATTCCGGCGAGGCGATCGAGAACGGCATCTTCATGGAATCAGTTTTCCGCAGCGCGCCTTACTTTGCCCTTCGCATCGACGGCATTACGGAACTCAACTAACGTTGTAGTGATCGCTTCCGCAGAAAGGCTAACATATGGCTTTAAAGACCGGTAAAGCAGTCCGAATGGTAAATATTACCAAATCGTTCGGCGAGGTGTCAGCCAACGACAAGGTCTGCCTGGAAATCCATCCCGGCGAGATACTGTCCTTGCTTGGCGAGAACGGCAGCGGGAAGACAACGCTGATGAATGTGCTTTCCGGCATCTATCTTCCCGAATCCGGACACATTTACGTCAACGATACGGAGCAAGTTATCCGGTCGCCAAAAGACGCATTTAATTTAGGCATAGGTATGATCCACCAGCATTTCAAGCTGGTGGACGTACTGACTGCCGCCGAAAACATCGTGCTTGGGCTCAATGAGCATAGGCTCGTTAACCTGAACGACCTCAACCTGCGGGTAAAGGAAATCTGCGACCACTACGGCTTCGCGGTCGATCCGGACAAGAAAGTATATAACATGTCCGTTTCGGAGAAACAAACCCTGGAGATCGTCAAGATACTGTACCGGGGCGCCGATATACTGATATTGGACGAGCCCACGGCAGTTCTTACGCCGCAGGAAACGGAAAAGCTTTTTACCGTCATGCGCAATATGAAAGCCGACGGCAAGACTATCGTTATAATCACCCACAAGCTGCACGAAGTTATGGAAATATCCGATCGTGTGGCGGTTTTGCGTCGAGGGAAGTTCATCGGCGAGATCGCCACCCGGGATACGAATCCGCAGGAGCTCACCGATATGATGGTGGGGCGCGCTGTCTCGCTGAATATAGAAAGGCCGGAACCAAAGAGCCTGCCGGAGCGTCTCATTGTTGAGAACCTTACGGTGCAGGATCATGAAGGTATTCGGCGGCTGGACAACGTATCCTTCACCGTTTACGGCGGGGAGATCCTCGGGGTGGCGGGCATCGCGGGCAGCGGCCAGAGGGAACTGCTGGAAGCCGTCGCCGGTCTTCAGCACGCGGAAAAAGGAAGCTCCATGTTATTTCTGCCCCCGGAAGGCGAAGGAGTGGAGCTGGTAGGCAAGAATCCCCTGGACATCTACAAACTGGGCGTGGGACTCGCATTTGTGCCGGAGGATCGCTTCGGCATGGGCCTCGTTGGGTCGATGGATCTGACGGACAATGTTATGCTCAGGAATTATAAGGGCGGCAATAAGGGCGGTAATAAGGGCGGTAAATACTTTTTTGCCGACCGCCAGAGCGCAAGGGTACTCACCCGGAAGATCGTGGACAGGCTGAGCATCGTCACTCCAAACCTCGCAACCCCTCTGCGCTTCCTATCGGGCGGCAATGTGCAAAAGCTGCTCGTCGGACGGGAAACAGTCGGCAACCCTTCCCTTCTGATGACAGCGTATGCCGTGCGGGGCCTGGATATCAACACGACCTATACTATATATAACCTGATGAACGAACAGAAGGAGCAAGGCGCGGCCGTCATCTATGTGGGCGAGGACCTCGATGTTCTGCTGGAGCTGTGCGACAGGATACTTGTACTGTGCGCAGGAAAAATCAGCGGCGTCGTGGACGCCCGCAAAGCAAAAAAAGAGGAAGTCGGCCTGTTGATGACGCACCTTGGGGAGGAGACAAGGGCATGAAAAAGAACGAACAAAGTGTCAAGGAGCCATTTGTCCACATCTCCAAGCGCGGCGTTTCGATGCCCATTTGGAAAGCTTTCGGGATAAGGGCAGCCGCGCTGGCGGCAGCGCTTGTCGTTTGCGCGATCGTCATATTTGCCATTGTGAAAATGAACCCGCTGAAAGTCTACCTCGCGATGTTTGAAGGCGCCTTTGGTACGGACAAGCGCATGTGGGTAACTATCCGCGATATGATGATGCTGCTGTGCATCGCGGTCGGCCTCGCGCCGGCTTTTAAAATGCGCTTCTGGAACATCGGCGCGGAAGGCCAGATTCTGGTGGGCGGTATCGTTTCCGCAGCCTGTATGATTTACCTGAGCGATCATATGAGTACCATTCCGATGATGTGCCTCATGTTTGTACTGAGCATATTAGCCGGCGGCCTATGGGGCCTTATCCCGGGCATGTTCAAGGCAAAATGGAAGACAAACGAGACCTTGTTCACGCTGATGATGAACTACATCGCCATACAGGTAACGGCTTATTTTGTGGCGCTGTGGGAGAACCCCGCCGGTTCGAACACCGTGGGCGTTATCAACGGCAGAACCAAGATCGGCTGGTTTCCGGAGATTTTCGGACAGGCCTATGCGCTCAATGTTATATTGGTGCTCGCGCTGGCGGCTGGTATTTATGTGTATCTCCGCTACAGCAAGCAAGGCTATGAAATAGCCGTCGTGGGTGAGAGTGAGAACACCGCCCGCTACGCCGCGATCAATGTACCAAAAGTAATAATGCGCACGATGTTTATCTCGGGCGGACTCTGCGGTATCGCGGGGTTTCTGGCCGTTTCGGGCGCGAGCCATACTATTTCGGTCAGTACAGCCGGAGGGCGCGGCTTTACTGCGATCATAGTCGCATGGCTTTCGAAGTTCAATACGTTTGTAATGATCGCTGTCGCGGCGCTGCTCGTGTTCCTCGACAAGGGCGCCATCGAGATCGCGTCGCGCTATAACCTGAACAATCACGTTTCCAGCATGGTGACGGGGATCATCCTGTTTTTTATTCTCGGAAGCGAGTTCTTTATCAATTATAATGTCAGGTTCCGGAGCGGAAAACACGAGGAAGAGGAGGTGCAGGTATGACACAGATCATCTCAATCATCCAGACCAGTATCATGTTCGGCACCGTGATCCTGTTTGGCGCAACAGGCGAGATACTGACCGAGAAATCCGGCAATCTCAATCTTGGCGTGCCGGGCATCATGTATATGGGCGGCATCATGGGTCTGATCGGCGTATTTTTCTACGAGATGAACAATCCCGCGCCCAATAAAATAATCTGCATACTCATCGCCATATCCTGCTCGTTTTTGGCGTCGATGCTGGGCGGGCTCATTTTCAGCGTACTGACCATCAGCCTGCGCGCCAACCAGAATGTCACAGGCTTGACTTTGACGATCTTCGCGGCGGGATTTGCGAATTTCTTCGGCGGCTCCCTGAATAAGCTCGCGGGCGGCGTCGGCCAAATCTCCGTGGCGACCACCAGCTCGGCTTTCAGGGCTAACCTTCCCTTTGTGCAGAACCTGCCCCCGGCTTTGAATATGCTACTCGGTTATGGTTTCATGGTTTACCTGGCGGTGGTGGCCGCTTTCGTTGTCAACTGGTTCATCAACCGCACCAGCGTCGGCCTCAATCTGCGCGCAGTCGGCGAAAATCCCGCCACGGCGGACGCGGCGGGCATTAGTGTTACGGCATATAAGTATCTTGCCACATGCTTCGGCGCGGGACTCTCCGGTTTGGGCGGGCTTTATTATGTGATGGACTATACGAAGGGCACATGGGACAGCGACGGCGGTATCGAGCGGCTGGGATGGCTGGCAGTCGCGCTTGTTATATTCTCAAGCTGGAAGCCCAAGCGGCTCATCTGGGGCGCATACCTGTTCGGGATGCTCTCCTGGCTATATTTCTACATCCCCGGCTTGACACGGCGCTCGATGGAGCTTTTCAAGATGCTGCCGTACCTGGTCACGGTCATAGTGCTGGTAGTGGTCTCGCTGCGCCGAAGAAGAGAAAACCAACCGCCCGCAGCTCTAGGCCTGCCATACTTCCGCGAAGAGCGTTAACGCGAATGCGGTTTTGTCTGTTGT
>Ga0123353_10015404_pt1 | contig 11104 bp, 7 predicted proteins | sample TergutLab28metaG_3_FD_92763 | JGI IMG/M metagenome (GOLD analysis project Ga0123353, IMG submission 92763) | Labiotermes labralis P3 segment gut microbial communities from Petit-Saut dam, French Guiana - Lab288 P3 | ecosystem: Host-associated > Arthropoda: Insects > Digestive system > Gut ... | reverse complement strand
GCGTTTTTGTAATCCGCATACAGTTTCTTTTTCTCGGCCAGCAGTTTTGCGTATTCACTATTCATTTTCGCAACGGTAGGCAGTTTCGATGCGCCCATTTCATCGAACGCAGTTTTTGCCGCCTTGTGCAAAAGTATGTCCGTCTCATGCTCAGCAAAATACTTTTTCGAGTAGCCATTCTTTCGATAGTTTACGTACACGTCGCGGGTTTTAACATACTGAATAACATGTGTTCGCAGCGTCGCGATTTCCGAAAGGCGCTTTTCCTTATCCTTGATCTGTTGCAAAAGGGTATCGCGCTTGGTAACAGCCGACGTAGTTTTTTGTTTAAGCGCATCGTAATCCGTCAATGCGTGTTCCGAAAGGTACATCATTGTTTGCGCCATCTGCTTCAGGTTAAAAACTTTCGCCCAGCGTTCATAGCCCGCGCCTTTTCCAGCGGACAGCGCGGCCTGAATGTCCACGAGCAGCTGGACAGGCTTTTCGGTTTCGATACGACTGGATGGTTTACGTGGCGCATGTGTGCACCTGCCATCGAACACAGCTTGCAGATCGTCCGGTGTGTATCCTTCACCAAGCGTGTCCATCCGTGCGGGGCGCTTTTGATCTTTCCACCGAATCGAGGGGACTTTTCCCTGTTTGATTTCGTACCCGGATGCCCTCAACTCTTCGAGCAATGCAAAAATGTCCTTCGGCCTTTTTTGCATCGCAGTGTCAATCGCCCCACGTATATGATCGCGGTGAGAAGGCTTCTTGTAGCCACTACACCATTTACCATAGTGTATTTCCTTGCGCTTTGGATTCTCCACGACAGACAATCCGTTTTCGACGCACAGCATATCGCTGAGGCGGCGCACCGCCCTTGCGCTTCCTATAAAATTTCTGAACTTGCGCGTGCAGTCCAGCGAAGTGGAATTCCAAATGATGTGATTGTGAATATGTTTTTTATCTACATGCGTGGCGACGAGAAACGCATGATTGCCTTTCAAAAACCGCTCCGCAAACGCATAGCCAATCCGGTTTGCGTTTTCCGGCGAAATCTCACCAGGGCGAAAGGATTGCCGCACCTGGTACGCAATCACATCGCGTTCATGCTCTCTGCCGGTGAGCGCCTTGTACTCGCGCTTGGCCAGTATGAATTGTGAATGCACGATCTGAGGATCACATTCAAACGTCGTTACCAGCGCGCCGCCTTCTGTTTTGTGGGGGTTTTTGGCATAATCGGTGCGCGCCTGAATGCACGCTTCAATGGTTTTTCCTCTGTGATCGTGCATTGGGATGATGCGGGTTGTGGCCATATGGCACTCTCCTTACAATTTGAAATGATTAGGGGCATGTGGTAGACTGAAGCGGAGAAGTATTATAATGAGGAATAGGCTGAGCCTGCTTTATCAGTAGTTGTAAGCCGATACCGCAACGTTTCAGCAACCAGTGCATAGAGAGCGGGATGAAATGGATTTCACACTCGTGACCTGTGAAGATGACATAGCTCCTTATTTGCCTGCCCTGCGGCAATCAAAGGTGCTGGCAGTGGACACGGAAACCACTGGTTTGAATCCGCACACTAACCGCATAAGGCTTGTTCAGCTTGCCGTTGAAGGCATGCCTGTGCTCGTTATCGATTGCTTTTCCTTCCTTCCGAAAGGGCGGGCAACGCTAAAGGATGCGCTGGAGGGTTCCAACGTCAAGCTTTTTCAGAACGCAAAGTTTGATTTGCAGTTTTTCATGGCGCTGGACATTCATCCTTCGCCGATTTTTGATACCATGCTGGCCGGTCAACTGCTCCGCACATCAGGCGGCCCGCCTCGCGCCAATCTCGCCGCGCTGGCGCAGCACTACTTGGGCGAGGAAATTGCCAAGGATGAACAGGCCAGCGATTGGCAGGGCGATTTGAGCCATGCACAGTTGTCTTACGCGGCGCGTGATGCGGAAGTGTTGCCACGCCTCCGAGAAGTCATGGTCAAGAAGCTGTTCGACAACGGCTTAGCCGAGATCGCCCGCATAGAGTTTGCTTGCGTTCGCGCCATCGCCCAAATGGAGTTCACTGGGGTACGCCTTGATGCGGAGCGTTGGAAGCAGCTCATCGTTCAGACCGAAAAGAAGCGGGATGAAGCGATGGATACTTTGTATACCTTCTCAGGCAAGCCTGTGGTCCAGATGAGCCTGCTGGACGATGGGGTTGTAATGAACCCAAACTTTGAAAGCAATCAGTATATACTGCACTTGCTGCACGCCAATGGCATCCCGGCTGACGCGACATCAAAACGTGTTTTATCCGCTTATGCGGGGCACCCGCTAATCAAAGCATTGACATCCTACCGAAAAGCGACCAAAGCCTTATCCAGCTTTTTATATCCCATGCCGCAAATGGTTCATCCCAGCACGGGGCGTCTGCATCCGCGATATGGGCAGATCGGCGCGTGGAGCGGAAGGATGAGTTGCGGCGGCCCGAACATTCAACAGATACCCCGCGATCTAGATTTCCGCGCATGCTTTATTGCACAGCCCGGCAGAAAATTGGTGATCGCAGATTACTCCCAAATTGAGTTGCGGGTGGCGGCACAGATTTCCGGCGACAGCCGGATGATTTCCGCTTACAAAAAAGGTGAAGATTTACACACGCTCACCGCCGCGTTGGTGTCGGACGTGCCGGTTGATGCAGTATCAAAAACGCAGCGGCAAGCGGCAAAGGCCGTCAACTTCGGGCTGATTTTCGGAATGGGCGCGGCAGGGTTACAGCAGTACGCGCAACAATCATACGGCGTGGAGATGACGCTGGAAGAAGCGACAAGATTTCGTGACAGCTTCTTTTTGGCCTACCCCGGCATCGCAGGCTGGCACCGCCGGATCAGAAACACAAAGCCAACCGAAGAAAGAACGATTTCCGGCAGGAAGTTTGTTTTTCGCGAAAACTCCGGCGTTTCCGGATTGTACAACACCCCTGTGCAAGGCACAGCCGCAGACATCGCGAAAGCGGCTTTGGGAATTCTCGCACGGCGCGTAACGGATACAAATATCAGGATCATTGCCGCCGTACACGACGAAATACTGCTGGAAGCCGATGACCATGAAGCAACCTTGGCGGCGGCTATGCTCAAAGATGCGATGGAGCACGCCGGGAACAAAATTCTAACCGCTGTTCCCTGTGTTGCCGAGGTAAAGGTTTCCGACACTTGGGCGGGCAAATAGATCACATACACACAAGAAGCTGTCCGCCTTGCTAAATGATCAAAGAAAACAGCCTGCGAACACTCACAGGCTGTCACGGTTAGAGCTTTGCCAGACCGGTCATGATTTGGTTGATTACCCCCCATATAGATTCGAAGCTGTCCCGTAACCCTTGTATGTCTACTTCATATACAGCGCCGGTTTCATGCGCCCGCTTCGTAAGCTGATTGAGGTTGTTACTCGAGTAACGAAGCAGCCGGACAACTTCCTTTAGCTCCGGTATCTCCAATCGAACAATCGCTCCATCAATGGCCATTTTCCTAAGATACGCTGCCATATTGCGCGTACCAAGCTGCGCCATCTTTTTCTCAATCAACTCCCGTTCATGAGCCGTCACACGAAACCTTAGCAGAACTTCGCGCATCAGATTGCCCATCTACCGTGCCTCCTCCTTGTCGCGCTTCGGCACAGGATCACCCTCGCGGTCGCCGCTCTTGCATGGCACGTTTAGTGCCCCCAGCACGGAGGGCCTTTTTGCCGGGGGAGCGTCCTTTTCCTGTTGCTCTTCCTGTGTTTTGTTGCTTGCATCCATGTTGAGCAATGCATCCAAAGCCGCAAGCCGAGCGCTTTTTTCCGTAAGCGCAGCCTCCTGTGGGAAGGGTTTTCCGATCTCCTGTTTTGCGGATTCCATCTGTTGCATAAGGTTATCTAGCTGTTCCTGCGCTGTTTGAGCACGGCTCGGTATATCCGCTAACTTGTTGTCTATCCGAATCAGGTTGCCGCGTGCATCGGCGCCAAGAGTTGCCTTGTGTGTCATCTGCCCCTTAAGGGCCAGCGCGAAATCCCTTCCGAAGTTCTCAACCGAAAGCGACATCGTGAAGCCGCGATATGGGGCAAGTGCTACAAACAACAGCATGGATCATTACTATCATTGCAGGATCGACCACGGTAATACGGTATATACGAGATTACTACCCGTGGTTTATCCCAATGATGTCAGCAAAAGCGAAGGGGACGCTCCGTCCACTTAGGGATCATTCCCTCCGCCGCTGGCAGAAGATGACCGACACGATGAGCAAGGTGATCCGGGCCTTCAAGGATCATTGTCTTCATCGCTGGCGAAAGAATCCTACCACCGAGAAGCGCGACATTCTGATTTCAAAGACTCATTCTCCGCCGAATAAGAAAAGAGCACCCTTTCCATAAAGGGCGCTCCCCGGTCGCAACCGTCGTAGCCTGAGCAGCATGTAACGGTTGCCAGCATTGAGAAGGCAAGCCCCCCTCGGAATGCCCGTTCATTTGACTGCTTTTGCGGTGAGACATGTCTCCTCGTAAAAGCAGTCATCTGATATAATAAATCATAAAGCTCTTTGTGCTTGTTGTCAAGTTAAGCTTCATTTTAGAGTTCTGGGTGTAATTTCCAACGTCTCATTCGCTTACTATTGCGCACCAGCCTGACCACCCAAATACACCGACTGTTACCGATTGCGTATGAATCAACTCGTGCATTTTCGAGATGCAGCCCGTTGTGGTTTGTTAATTTGCAAGAGGCTGCCGCACCGAACAAAGCCTATTACGGCAGCCCCTTTGCGTGTGTTATGTACAGTTGCGACGGGTTATGGTCGGCCTGCGGCGGCCTTTTTTCTTCTTGTTTTGCACACCATACACGGCTGCCAACACGCCAGCGGCCAGTACCAGCGCAACGCCTGCCCACATCAAAGGGGTCATGGTGATTTCAAAACCTGTCTGGATGCCGGGGTAATTGATCAGGCGTACCATGTCCTTTCCTTCAGGCACGATGTAGCTCTCGTCGATGACCACCTGAATCGTTTCGTCGGAACGAATGAAGCCCTCCACCGTTTCAATCTCGCGGATCACATAGGTTCCGGGCGTCAGGTTTGTCACGCGCACAATGCCGTCCGTGCCGGATACCATCTCGCGCAGGGCATTCCCATTGGCATCCTCAAGGGTGAACTTGACACCGGCCAGCGGGTTGTCTTTGTGATCCGTCTTTAGGAACTCATAGTGGTTCGGGATGTTCACGCAAGTGAAGGAAAAGGGCTCCGTCCAGCTTTCATCCACATGCAGGTGAATATCTTCCATCTGGCTGTAGCCCTCCGGCACTTTCGTTTCACGGATGATCCAGTCGCCATAGCCGGGTATGAGCAGAATGAATTCGCCCCTGTCATTGCTGGTCGCACTCTCCACGATCTCGCCCGTTGCGGCATGGATCAGGCTGAATTCCACCCCAGGGATGTACTGGCTGGAGGTGTCCACCTTCATACCGTCGATGCGCATCCGCTGGTTGACAAGCGTCGCAACAGGCTCGGAAGGGTTGACGAAGTGCCCATCCACGGTAAGCTCCACCTTGGTAGGGTTTGGCAGATAGCCGGGCAGCGGCTTGGTTTCCACGATGGTGTAGTTGCCGTAGGGCACCTTTTCAAAGGTTACCAGCCCGTTTTCATCGGTCGCGGCGGTGTAAAGCACCGAACCGTCCTCATTCAGCAGAGCAAACTCCACCCCAGCCAGGGGCTGATGGTTTTCGTCCTGCTTCAAGAGGGAAAAACGGGTGTAGTTGTCGCGGATGGTGGTATCGCCCGTAACATTACCGTCTTCATCCACCGTGAAGCTCATGATCGCTTCATTCAAGGCATAGCCCTCCGGGGCTAACACCTCACGGAAGGTGTAGGTGCCAGGGGTTACAGGAATGTCGGCAATGTGACCGTTCTCATCCGTGTAGGCGCGGTAGATGACTTCGCCATCGCTATTCGTGACTTCGATCATACATCCAGGGAGCGTTTTTTCGCCGGTGATGTCCGTCTTGGTCAGGGTCATCCGTGTGTAGATCAGTTCATTGTGAACGGCGTGGGGCGGGCTGACGCGGATCACGCCCGCAGCTTCCGCTTCCAGGGTCGGGTCAAGGCTGATGCCAAATCGCTGAGGATTCAGCTTCCAGCCCTGGGGTGTAGACAACTCCTTGAAGTAATACTGCCCGTGCGGATAGTGGCCGGAGATCGTCAGGTTCCCATGAGTGTCTGTCGTGCTGGTGGCCACCAGCGTGTCGGCCATCAACGTGCCGCCGCTGTAATGGATGTCCTGGTCAGTGTACAAACCGAATACGAACCCTTCACCGGGCGCAGTGGTGATGATCTGCCTCACCGTGCCATTCTTATGATTGACAACATGGGTGATTTCTTTCTCTTTCTTCAAGGAGATTTGGGAAGGCAGGTATTCGTTTCCGACTGCTACCGTTATTTCCACTCTGGCGGTCTGGTTGTCTACAAAAACCAGATTGGCTCCATGCGGGGCGCTCTCAAAAACATAGCCGACTGGCGCTTGGACTTCCAATAGCCAATACTTACCCAAGGGCAGTTCCTTGCTCCTATCGGAGCCGGAGGCGGTGGTGGTGATGGTATCAACTAGATCGCCCATCTCGTACCAGACGGTGCCTTCCTTGCCCACAATGTCTTCCGCCGCACGCACTTCAAAGGCAGCGCCCTCTAGGTACTTTTCTTGGTAGATGGGCCTGTGATACTCATTGCCATGAACGTCCGTCATCGCTTCAAAACCAACCAACTGCAAGCCTTTCTTGTCCAGCACGATATGGCCCTTCACAGGCTCGTTGGGAAACTCTATGGCGATTTCATGCACCTCGTCCGCTGTGTCCCCGGCATGGCCGACGAACACGCCGATAGGTTCCGAGCGGATCAGATACCCTTCGGGAGACTGCGCTTCTTCAATGAAGTATTGGCCCCATGGGAGGGATTCTGGCAGCGTTACCTCGCCGTTTTCATCGGTCAGGAAGGTATCGATCTGCATAGGGGTTGGGTAATTGACGGATTGTGTGACGATGTTGCCATCTGTGTCCCTCAACCGAAAGGACGTATTGGCAAGGGCGATGGTGTTGCCCGTCTCCTCATCTACCTTGACGATCCGCAAGCGATAGAGCCGCGCTTGGTTGTTGAGGATTAGGGTGGGCGGAGCTTTCAAGTCTTCGGCGCCGTCGATCATAAAGTCGATGGGCAGCATCATGGCATGGCCCTCTTTGCCCACAGTCTGCCGAAGCACATACACGCCGTAGGGCAGCGCCTTTGTCTGGGCACGGCCATATTTGTCCGTAATCAGATAATCCCGCTCCACGTCCCGTGCGTTCTCATAGGAGCCTGCGCTTTTCAGAAAGACCTCAAACTCCGCACCCTGTTCGGGGGTCTCGATGATGCCCGCACCCGTATGCTCCCTGTTGTCGCCGAGGAACTTCACAATGGCTAAAGCTCCGTAATGAATCTTGTTGGCTACCAACCCCTCGTAAAAGACGATTGCTTCGATGGACTGCATCGCCGCGCTGCGTGCATCCACAAAGATGGACGCGGCGCTTGGCTGGTAGCCGACAGGCGGCGTTAGCTCCACGATTTCATACAATCCAGGCCACAGCTCATCCGTTGTTACGGAAACGTCCGCGCCAGCGGTCTTGAGAGATTCCACCACAACCGCACCCTTGGCGTAGACCACGTTGCCTTGGCGGTCTTTGATGTCTTCCCCTGCCCGCACCTGGAACTCCGCGCCGGTCAGAACGCCGTCGCCCCGCGTAGCGGCTTTGGAAAGATCGCCATCGTGTTCCTCGACATCGCGCTTGTACAGTTTCAACCTGATGGTCACATGGCGGTTGGTCACTTCCAGCTTTGTCGTTTCAGCCGGTCTTACGGTAACATCCAGGGTAATTTCCTCGAAGACGTATCCGGCAGGCACACCCTTTTCACGCACCTTGTATGTACCGGGCAGCAAATCGGTAAACGTAACAACGCCATCGGAGCCGGTTGTTTTTGTCTGAACCACAGCACCGGCGCTGTTTAACAATTCAAAGATCGCTCCAGCCAATACAGCCCCGGATTTGGCATCTTTCTTTATGACGGAGATGGAGCCATACGGAATCTCAAACGGAATCGTAACAGACTTCATCTCATATGGGTAGCCATATTGCGGTATCAGCACCTTCTGGATAGCGACGCTGGGTACGCCAACGAGGAAACTGGCTTCTTCGGCATCCGAGTTGACAGACTCGGCTACAATCGAAAATGGGTTGCTTGCGGAGGAAACCGTGATGGTGTCGCCGCTGTTCAGAAAGTAGTACGTACCGTTTTGCCCAGCGGTATTCCCCGTTAAAGCCCCCACAGACCGCCTGATGCGAATCAGATCGGCGTCGGTGGTCAGCGTCACTGTGCCTGTATAGACGCCGCCGGAAAAAGCGACCGATTTGTTTGAAATGGTGATATTGCCCGTAATCTTGCCACGTGCAATGCCGTTTACGGCCAGCCACCGCGCATAGGTCAGATACACGGCAGGCGCTTGGCCGCTGGCGGCGTAGAAGTTTTCCATTTGCCAATAACTGCGGACGTGTTGCGCACCTTCCAGTTGCTTAATCACCTCGCGGATGGCAAACTGGCCCGCCACTCGCGACCAAGTTTCGTTATTCGCGTCGTTGCGGTCAAGCGCCATGAAAGGATAGGTATTGGGGGAACAATCAACATACCCCGACGCGCATCATGGAAGATGTCGCCCGCATCTTTTCTCCCGCTTTGATTCTCAAGCGTGACGGAAGCCTGTGGGCGTATGGCAAGCACTCCATCTGGTGGGAGCACTACGATAGCATCGGCCGCGCATACGGCTACTCCTATTTGTATGACAGCGGACGCGGACCAGACGACTTTGTTAAAGTGCTGGATCATGTGCGATTTGCCGACGGCAGGCAGCATTTCCTCGCGATGGATGAGAACGGCGTGCTATACGGCTGGGGGTGCAATGTCTTCGGCCAGGTTGGCGCTGGCAAGCGTACAAAGATCCAGCATCGCTATTATAAGGATGACGACACTGGGGGGACATACGAACTTTATGTAAATAACGTACTGGATGCAAGCGCGCCGATGAAACTGCCTGCTCTCATGAAGGTAAAGAAAAGCACGAAAGTGACCATCAGGGATACGATTTGACCCTAAGCGTAACGCGAAACAGCTATGCCGAGCAATACGCGAAAGAAAACGGTATTCCATATGTGTACACCACAAAATGAACAGGGATGCAAAGTTCACACAGCGCGCGCAATGGATTTTCCAGCAAGTTCATAGAGCATCCGCCTTCCCCACTTTCCCATCACTGCCCCACAGCTTCCGGCATGGGAGCAAAGGCTGATGCTTTTTGTGCTTCGCGTTTTTTAGCCATTCTCTTGCGCATATACTCACGATTGTGTGCCCGCTTTTTTTCTAGCTTCTCGGCAGCAAAGCGCTCCGCTTCGATTTCTTCCGGCGTTCGCATATCTGGAACATCAAAGTTGCCGATGTATTTTAGGTAAACATCTACCCTCTGTTTGCGCGTACCCATTGGGCGGCCATTTTCCTTATTGAAGCCCTCCGACCATTCTCCCTCAAACACGATTATTTTGTCAATAAACTCGTTTATCATGGTGTTGGTCAACTCCTCAAAACGTGTGTATCTGTGTATCAATTCCAAGAATTTGTCAGCCCTGTCTTTGTCGGCGGTAAACTCATCAATCTCCGCTTGGAGTTTGGCGTTTTTTGCTTTGAGTTCTTCTGATTCCTGCTCGTATGTTGCGGTCATTTCGATAAAGCGTTCATCCGATATTTTTCCCAATGCTTTATCTTCATAAAGGGCATGAAATATCTTGCTCAATTCAGAGATGCGCTTTTCGTTTTTAGCAATCTGCTTTTTGTTTGACCTGGCTGTTTCGCCCTCCTTTACGGTAGAGGATTCGCGCAACCGCTCTACAAATTCATCCTCGTGGGCATGAATGTAACCGCTTGTTTTTTTCAGAATGTCAAGGATAATGTCATGCACCATTTCCGTGCTAATGTGATGAACCGTACAAGTATCTTTGAAATCCGCTTTTCCCAGCATATACGTTGAACAGTGATATACATCAATGACCTTGTTCTCCGTTGGCTTGCGAGGGCCTGCCCTGCGATAGTTATAAAGCTTTGCTCCGCAATCAGCGCACCACAAAAGCCCTGTAAGCGGATTGGCATAGCCGAGTTTGTCAATTCTCCGTGGCGTTTTCCGCAGTTTTTGAACCGTGTCGAATATCTCTTGGCTTATTATGGCTTCGTGATGATTCTCGAAAATCAACCAATCCTCTTGCGGCTTAACCTCCGACTTCCGCGATTTGAAATCAACCGTTGTTGTGCGTAAGTTTACCAAGTGACCGCAATACTCCAAAGTCCTTAAAATCTTAGCAACCGTTGAGCTGCGCCAAGCATATGGCAAGTCTGGATTGTAGTCGTTCCGGCGTGGACCCTTCGCTGTCAAATCCGTCATTTACTGCAATGAGCCGAACGCCACGCTCTCGAAACATCTCACGGTACAGCCCTGCGCGAAGATAGTCGCGCCCAAGCCTTGTACCATCTTTGATACAGATACATGATACCTCGCCAGCTTCAACCTTTGCGATTAACTCTTGCCAGCCGGGTCTTTGCCAGTTCGTTCCGCTATATCCATCGTCCTGAATGTGGATATAGGGCACAAGCTCGTTGCGCTCGGCGTATTCCTCGAGTAGCTGTTGCTGGTTGAGAATCGAGTTTGACGGCCCTTGAAGTTCATCATCACGGGAAAGCCGCTCGTACAAAATAGTTACCTTCTGTTTTTTCATGATTTGTCCCTTTCCGGCAGGCTCTGGCTTTGATTCAAGCCGCAAGCGGTGTAACTGCCTTGGTTTTGTAGTATGTCCATTTACACCCTCTACAACATACAACGTTGGTTCTGTGGTTGAACACGTTCAACGAGCCGGTGACATAGATTTCAAGCGCCGTGGCGATGCGCTTGGCCTCCCGCTCATCCTGCACAAGCAGCGCACGATAGAGGTCTTCCAGGATCGGCATGTTCTCAGGCTTGGGATCGGCAAGGTATTTGGCGTATACCTGCGGCACCACGC
>Ga0123353_10015401_pt1 | contig 11105 bp, 8 predicted proteins | sample TergutLab28metaG_3_FD_92763 | JGI IMG/M metagenome (GOLD analysis project Ga0123353, IMG submission 92763) | Labiotermes labralis P3 segment gut microbial communities from Petit-Saut dam, French Guiana - Lab288 P3 | ecosystem: Host-associated > Arthropoda: Insects > Digestive system > Gut ... | reverse complement strand
TTTGGCGCCAAGCCAACAAATACGGCGTGCCGCGTATCGCGTTCGTCAATAAAATGGACCGCACGGGTGCCGACTTCTTCGGTGCTGTTGATTCGATGAAGAAAAAGCTCGGCGCAAACGCTTCGCCCATCCTTATCCCGTGGGGAGCCGAGGAAAATCTCAAGGGCGTGATCGACGTCGTCAGCCAAAAAGCCGCGCTCTACACGAACAACGAAAAGCTCGGTTCGACCTACGAGTTGATGGAAATCCCCGAGGACATGAAAGACATCGCGCAAGCCGCCTATGATGAACTCATCGAGCAAATGTGCAACCTCGACGACGAAATCGGCACCCTTTTCCTCGAAGAAAAACCTATCACCGTGCCCATTCTCAAGGCCGCCATCCGCCGCCAGACCATCGCCAACAGGTTCATCCCCGTGGCGGGAGGCTCGGCGTTCAAACACCGCGGAGTCCAGCACTTGATGGACGCCGTTGTCGACTACCTGCCCAGCCCGCTCGACATCAAGCCAGCTCGTGGCATCAACCCCGACAACGATCAGGAAATCATCCTTCCCGCCGACGACAACGGCCAGTTCGCCCTGCTCGCGTTCAAACTCTGGAGCGATCCCTTCGTCGGCAAACTCGTCTTCTTCCGCGTCTACTCAGGCACGCTCTCCAAGGGCGATACCGTTTACAACCCGCGCACACACAAACGCGAACGCATCAGCCGTCTCATTCAGATTCAGGCCGACAAGCGCGAAGACATCGACACCTGCTACGCGGGCGACATCGCCGCCATCGTGGGCATCAAGAACATCACCACAGGTGACACGCTCTGCGACGAAGACCACCCCGTGATGCTCGAGCCGCCGTCCTTTCCCGACCCCGTCATTTCGATGGCTGTCGAACCCAAGACCAAGCTCGATCAGGAAAAAATGGCCAACGCACTCCAGCGCCTCGCCGAGGAAGATCCGACCTTCTGCGTTTCCACGAACGAAGACACAGGCCAGACCCTCATCGCAGGCATGGGCGAGCTGCACCTCGAAATCATCCGCGACCGACTCGTTCGCGAATTCAAAGTCGAGTGCAACGCTGGTAAGCCACAAATCGCCTACCGCGAAACCATTCTCCAAGCTGCAGATGGCGACGGCAAGCTCGTCAAGCAGTCGGGCGGACGCGGTCAATACGGACACGTCATTTGCAAAGTCACGCCTAACGAGCGTGGCAAGGGAGTCACGATCGAAAACAAAGTCGTCGGCGGCACTATCCCGAAGGATTACATCCCCGCCGTCATCAAAGGTTTCAATGAAGCCGTCCTCAACGGCGTGGTCGCCAGCTATCCCGTCGTCGACATCCACGTCGACATCATCGACGGCAGCTACCACGAAGTTGACTCGAACGAAATGGCATTCAAAATGGCAGCCATCTTTGCGCTCAAAGACGCGCTCAAGAAAGCCAAGCCCATTCTACTCGAACCAATCATGAAGGTCTCCAACGACACGCCCGAAGAATATCAGGGTGACATCATGGGCGACCTCAACCGCCGCCGCGCACGCATCAGCGGCATGGAAACCAAGAACAACCTCTGCACGATCACGGCGGAAGTGCCCTTGGCGGAAATGTTCGGCTACGCCACGGCAATCCGTTCGCTTTCAAAAGGCCGCTCCAGCTACACCATGGAGCCGTCACACTTCGAGCAAGTTCCCACGAACGTGCTCAACGAAGTGCTTGACTCGAAGAAGTAATTCCTATAGAATAGAATTTTTCATGGTGGTAAGCCCCGTTGCGATGGCGTAAGTTATCGCGGCGGGGCTTTTCTTTTCAGGAGCTTTGAACGTGGATATTTGACGTATAAGCCATCCCCTGCTATCCTATATATGATATGATAAGAACTTGTTTTGCATTTTTCGTAGCGTTTTCCATCTGCAACGCTCTCGCCACGGCAAAGCTTGTTGATGAACTTTCCTCAGAGCAACTCCAAACTCTCAAGGGCGGCCAGTTGGTAAAGAAAATCGAGGATGTCGCCGACAACACGTGGCCACGTGTGACCATTTATCAAACGGTTCGCGCCACGCCCGAGGAAGTCATGGCAGTGTTCATCGACTATGTAAACGCAAAAGAATTTACCCCCGACGTCATATCATCCGAGATTGCCAAAGTGATTTCACCGAAAGTCAAAGAAGTGGATTACGTCGTGAAAGTGCCGCTTCTCGCCAACGAGTCCTACGCCGTGCGCAACACGCTGACGTCTCTCGGCGACGCCTCCTATCGTGTTTCATGGACGATGTTGCGTTCGACCTACATGAAAAGCGGCACTGGCGATTTCACCGTCGAACCTTTCAATGGTGGCACGCTCATGCGTCACACCAGTCTCACCGAACCAGGCTCAAAACTTGTTGCACCACTCAAGGGATTTGCACTCACGCAAGTGGAAAAAACGGTTGCCTCGCTTAAGAACTACATCGAGAAAATGAAGTCTTCACAACCTCAAAAACTCAATGATCTTGTCTCCCAACTGAACGCCGCATTAAAATGAGCGACACAATAAAAATCCTGTTTTTGGGTGACATCGTCGGAGAGCCAGGACGCACCGCCGCCGCAAAATACGTCAAGCAATCCCTCGCCGAAGGCCGAGTCGATTTCGTGATCGCCAATGGCGAAAACGCTGCCGGGGGAAAAGGCGTCTCAGGGCGCCTCGCTATCGACCTACTCCGCAGTGGTATCGCAGTCGTCACCACGGGCGATCATGCGTGGGATCAAAAAGACACAGCGTCGTTCATCGATACCGAACCACGCTTGCTGCGCCCGCTCAACTATCCTAAAGGTGTTCCTGGCCATGGTAGCATCATACTCGAAACCTCCAAATGCAAGGTGGCGGTGATGAACATACAAGGACGCACGTTCATGAAGCAGCTGATGGAAAATCCCTTCCACGCAGCCATCAACGAAGTGAATCGCCTGCGTGAGGAAACACCTGTCATTTTTGTGGATTTCCATGCGGAGACCACGAGTGAAAAAATTGCCATGGGACGCTTCCTCGATGGCAGCGTCTCAGCGGTTATCGGCACACACACACACGTACAAACTGCCGATGAACGTATCCTGCCACAAGGCACGGCATTTCTCTGCGATGTCGGAATGTGCGGTCCACACGAGTCCGTATTGGGGCGTGAGCCGAGCAACGTCATTCGCAAATTTCTCGATAACATGCCTGGGCCGCTTCCCATCGCACACGGGCCCGTACGCGTGGATGGCGTGACCGTCGAAGTGAACATTGCCACAGGCCTCGCCAAAGGCATCGAGCGAGTCTCGGAAATCGTGAAGTAAGGAACGCCTTTTACAGCAAGCGTATCCCTGCTTTTTCACACTCGGCAATCATGGCGGGAGGCCAAAGGGAGGATTGGACCTCTCCGATGTGGAGTTTGCGCAGGAGCAGCATGCAGAGGCGCGATTGACCTATGCCACCACCAATGGTGAGAGGCATTTGCTCGTTCTTGATAAGCGAGTGGTATTCGTAGGCGAGACGATCAAGTTTGTTACGAATTGTAAGTTGACGAACGAGCGCCTCGGCATCGACACGAATGCCCATGGAGGAAATTTCGAGCGCGTCGGAAGTGAAGTCGTTCCAGAAAAGCAGATCACCGTTGAGTGTCCAGTCATCGTAATCGGGGGCACGCCCATCGTGAGGTTCGCCGTTACTGAGTGCATCGCCGATGTTCATGAGAAAGACGGTTTTCTTTTCCTCGACGATGACGCGTTCGCGTTGCTTGGATGGGAGGTCGGGATAGCGATCAAGAAGTTCCTGCGCAGTGATGAAGTGGACTTCGGGGTTAAGGTTGGTCGCGAGGAAGGGAAATTCGGATTTCACGGCATTCTGCGTTTCGACGATGGCAGCGACGATTTTGCGGACGGTGGTTTTGAGAAAATCAACATTGCGCTGGTCGCGCGAGACGATCTTTTCCCAATCCCACTGGTCGACGTAGATGGAGTGGATGTTGTCCATGGTGTCGTCGCGGCGGATGGCGTTCATGTCGGTATAGAGGCCTTCGCCCATGCCGAAACCGTAGTTGCGTAGCGCGAGACGTTTCCATTTGGCAAGCGATTGGACAACCTCGGCATCGTATTCGGAGATTTCTTTGACGTCGAAGCGGACGGGGCGCTCGACACCGTTGAGATCGTCGTTGAGTCCCGAATCGGCGGGTACGAACATGGGTGCTGAGACACGCTCGAGGCCGAGCGCGGTGGCGAACGTGCGTTCGAAGGTATCCTTCACGCACTTGATGGCACATCCAGTTTCACGTAGCGTCATTTCGGGTCGGTAGTTCTCGATTGTTTGGAGTCGGTAAGGCATTCTGTTAATTGTCCCAACTCTCGCCGATAGCTTCAAGGCCTTTCTTGAACTCTTCCTCCGTCCTAAACGTCTTGACGACCACGGCTCCCACGTATTTCTTTTCCTCGAGCTGCTTTGGGAAAAAGCTGCTCGTGCTGCTCGACATCTCACCGTTTTGTTTCAGCTGTGAAGTTGCGAATCCAAGGATTGTATAATCCGCGAATTTCTGGTCTTGAGGAAGCGTCCCGAAATAGTCTTTTCTCAAAGTTTTATCCAAGGCATATGCCCCTCCATCGAGTTTCAGCCAAAAGTCATGGTGCACGATGTTAAAACTCCTCGACCTGCCGTGCACACCGCTTCGTCTGCTTGGCATATGCACTATCATTTTGGGCATCTCGGGACTCCATATGATTTCGAAATCAATACTCGGCGCGGAAATTTGCCCATAGCTTGCAAAGCCCTTATCCTCCGTCAGCTTGCCGTCCTCGAATCCTAGAGAAGTAAGGTAATAGTACTTGGCATCCTTGGGGAATGTGTAAACGGAAGCGATGGTGCTAACGCCCAAAAATTCGCGCAATCTGGCATCCGTGCGGGAGGTTTCTTCGGAGCGTTCTGTAAAAACAAAAGCCGCTATCACGATGCCCAGCATCACTGAAGAAACCAATGCTGCAAGTGCCACTGCAAAAAGCGCGATGAATAATATTTTTTTCATGACGCCGACTACGGCTGCGGAATAATCGTACTCGTAATTGCCGTCTCGGGATAACCCACGATCTCAACCCTCACATCGTAAATTTCCCCAGCTAGCAAATCCGCAAGCGGCATTCGTTCGCTAAAGGTTACTGCCTCCTTGGGGTTGATCAGCACAAACCCCTGGGAATTTGTAAATTCACGATCATTGCTAGATTGCCACAGCGTCTTTCCCGAGGCGTTCGTTAGGGTGATCTCCAGACGCTGTGTCGTGGGAAAGACGAGGTTCATGAGGGACTTGGTCGTATTGCGGAATTTGTAGGTCACTTTCACCTCGTTCATATTTTCCAACGAAATAGGACGAGGTGTGATTTCCACTTCGTGCGACTTTTTATCGCCGCGCGGCTTGCCGAGAAGTCCAAAAGAAAACATGTCCACAAAAAAACGCGTAGCGGCTTTCCCCGCATGCTCGGGTGGAGTCGCCTGCGGAGTTGCTGATGCTCGAGTAACAGGACGAGGCGGCGATTTCTTCCCCGCGACACGTTCGGCGTAGAACGGACTTTCCTCCGCCTGCGCATCCGCAAGGACGCTCGCCGCCACAACCACTGCCAGTAGTCTGCTCATAGACGATTCATTCTAGCATCTCGACGTATTCGATTCAATCGAATGCATTGAGGTTTGTCAAAGGCTGTCATTTTTCTTTCAACTTCCCTTCGATGATGTCGTCCTTGGTCGCGCCGAGATCAAGGGCGCGGTAGTAGTGACGTTTGGCGGGCTCGATGAGGGGCTTGTCGCGTCCGAGGTAGAAAACGGCGAGGTTGAAGTGTGCATCGGTGTAGCTGGGATTGAGTTCAACAGCACGGCGCAGCGAGGCTTCGGCGGCATCGCTCCATCCGCGACGACTGTAAATAACGCCTAGGAAATTATGAACGTGCGGGTTATCAGGACTGTAGAGCGCAGCTTGTGCGAGGGCGGCGAAGGCTTCGATGTCGCGACGTTCGTCCATGTAAAGAGTGCCGAGGCCAAGCCATGCGGATGCGGTTTCCATGCGGACGCGCACGGCACGCTTAAGGAATTTTTCAGCGTCTCGATAATTGCGAGCAGCGAGTTCCAAAAGGCCAAGATTGGTGAGTGCTACGAGATTGTCGGAGTCGGCTTTCAATGTATTGCGGAGAGCTTCGGCTTGCTCATTGGCAGACAGTGCGATATTTTCCTGCGCCGAGACACTCAAAATAATGACCAGTGATAACACGAGGACGTAAATTTTCATGAAGAAAAATATCGCCATCCTGCGAGCCGTTGTAAAGCAGAAAATGCAAGGTATGCATGAGAAAAACTCCAATGGGACGCGCAAAGTCATTAGCCGTAAACAGAAGCCAGTTCTTGCAGGGGAATGGCCATCACATCCTGCGAAATGCGGTAACGTTCCTTACCAGGATAGACGACGAATGCCCTACGTGACACAACCGACGCTCACTTTCGACCGCGATGCTTCACGGCTAGAGTATTTCCGTTTGGCGCAGTAGGGGCGAGGCGTTCGTTTCACCGACATCATTGTTTTCAAATGGCTCGTCACTCGTCGCGCCAACCAATCTAAAATTTCCTCGTTCCTTTGAACTCGATTTCCTTTCCTTTTTCATCCACGAAGATTCCTTTGGTGATACCCGCTGGTAATGAGACAGTGCCTGTGAGCTTGCCCTTTTTGCGTTCGAAGCTCGCGACGATTTTCCCGTGCGGCGTGGGGAATTCGCCGCTGACGGATTCCAGCGAACCGAGGCGTGGCTGAATCTTAACCATGCGGAACTCGGGTGCGACAGGTTCGATACCGAGCAGGAGTGTGCGCCAATGCAAGAGCAGGTGTGCACCGAAAGCGTGGCAATCGGAGCGGCTCGGCTCGGGCGACTCGAGCGTAGTATTCAAACCCAGTGCTAGGAAACCACTCCAGAGCGAGTGCTGACGTTCGAGGAATTTATCGGGACGATTGGCGATTTTGCATGCTTCAAAATAGTAGTGGTTAAAATAAACCGTCGCCTCGGCACGTCCTGCCCGTTCTCCGTCGAAGAGGTATTTCTCGACATCACGTAAACGCTTGCCTTCCGTGACACCTGTTATGATGGCGAAGGACTGGACGTGCTCTGAGCGAAATTCATGCAATAAATCGTCACTATAGCAGCCGCGCTTCGCGTCGAAGAAATGTTTATTGATCGCTTCCTTGCTACGGGCTGCACGAGCAGCGTAAAGCTCGACCATTGCAGGTTCGCCACAGTACTTCTCGATTTCCATCGCGCACTGAAGCACGTGGAGATAGAACAAATTGGCAAGTGCATTGAAACCACCCGCGTGACCATCCTTGGGCACGGCGCAATGCCATTTCGCGATGCCGTCGCGCACACCCCATGGTGGCACTTTTTCCTTGCCAAGGTTTTCGTCGCCGATCACACCAGGCCAAGTCACCCAGTCGTAGAAATTCCAACCTGGAGGCGAGACGACGAGATCGTTGGATTGGCGGTAACTTTCCCATGCATCCATCACGGCATGAGCCCCGGGGCGCACCGCGCCGACCACTTCACGCCCCATTGTCCACAACGCGACATCGCGCACCATCGCCACCCACGCGAGTGAAAACGGCGGTATCGTCATACGCCAGTTCGCGGGATAGCACGCCGTCGTGAAACCCGTATAGTCACGCGACCAGTCGAAAAGTTTCAACGCCTTGTGCGGCAGCCGTGCATCGCCCGAGAGCACGAGCGACATGAGCACTTGCAAGCGCGTGTCTCCCACGTACATCATCTGCTCGTAGTAAGGACAATCGTAGTAAACCTCGTGCATGCACATTTCGAGAGTACGCTCCATCATCGGACGCAGCTTGGCGAAGAACGGGTCCGAGGCTGCAAATTTCCCCGTGATCTTCAATGGGTAGTGCGTATCGGTGAGTTGTAAATCGTGTAGCACGAGACCTCCGTTTTCCGCTTCGATTTCCAGAACAAGCCACTTACCCGCGCGGTGCCACACCGTGCTTGCAGATTTTTTCGTCCCACCAGCCACGAATACATCGTAGTGACAATCACGCAGCAGCTTGCCCTCGAAGTCATTGCGATCACCTTTTTCCCAACTATCCTTGTCTGCAAAAAAACCTTCCGTGAAAAGTGTCTTCACCTCACCCGCACCCGCAAGCGTGGCGCGCACGAACGGGCAATAGTAATTGCCGAGATTCACGAACGCACGGATGCGCTTACCCGCTGCGAGTTTGAACGGAGTGCCGCTGTCGAGCATTTTTTGCAACGGGACGACGTATTCGGGCAAGTGGTTCTTTTTGTAAAAACGCTCGCTCTTGCCATCGTCTACGAAGCACACTTTGAAGCCTTTCACGGAACGCCGCAACATGAGCGGCAGCTCGGCGGCCAGCAGCATGAATTTGTCGCGTCGATGTCCCGCTCCCATACCGCTGACGGGATGTTCGAGCATGATCGCTTTTTTAAATCCACTCACCTCACCACGATCAAAACGTTCATCGTATTTCGCAAGATCATAACGCACCTCGTCCAGCACGCCCCAACTATAAAGCGGCTTGGATAAATCGAACGTCAATCCTTGTGCCGACAATGCCATCCAAGACGCACTCCCCGTGCTCAGCACTGCGTCGGCCTTGCCTTCCGCTTGCAGCATGAAGCGGTTCTCCGCAGGCATTTGATTATTCGGAGCACGATCGAATGCACTCCAGACACGCGCCGTGAAACGATGTTTCCCCTTAGCGAGTGTTCCCGCAAACGTCTCAAACGCCCAGTGTAAATAATCGCCGCGTTCCGGTCCTGCGCCCAGCAGCTCGCCATCGACGAAAAATTCATAACGCTCCGCGCCGCTCACATGAAAGCGCAACGGCCCACCCGCCCAGTCAAAATCCAACCGATAAATCGTTGCCTGAACTCCATTCCGACTGCTGGGTTCGCTGCCCAGCCACCGACACTGCCAACGCAAATGGTTCTCACTATAGGGAAGGGAAAAATCTGGTGTTTTGGTAATGACAGGATCGTTTTTAATTAAAGTGCGCTTCAACATAGCGCGTACGTTTTACCCGCAACAAGAGCACAAGGCAAGCGGGAACATAGACTACTAATGTCGAAAATCGTTTTCGTCGGCGAATTTTGCGAGCAGGCGATTGAGTTCGTAAGTGTGGGTGGTAGTGAGCTGGTCGATGGCACGACGCGAGCGCTCCGCATAGGCGTGAGGCATGAGGGCATGCCAGCGGCTTTCATCGGATTCGGTCATGTCGCTTGTGCTGATGACACCGCACGGGCCTTGGAGCGGTTGGGCGTGGTAATCCTCGCGCATGCCGAAAATACGACGCAAAAGCGATTTGGCTTTTTTGGCAACGGGCGGCGCAGAAGCACCGACTATGAGGAAATAGGGGACTTCATGTTCCGCTTGGCGCAGCTGGTGGACGAGTTCGTATGCGAGGGTGCCTCCAGAACCAAACGCTATGAAGTGCAGCGGGGTGTCCTCAGGCATGGCTTGGGCAAGGCGCTCCGCCAGCGAGCGTGGATCGTCGAGGACATGGTTGCAGGTGATGGCCGAAAGAGACCAGCGCGTTGCAAAATGATCGCGGAAGAATTTTTGCACGCCCTCTGGCCCCACGAGAATGAGCAGCGGGGCTTTCAAATTGCCTCCGAGTGATTGGAACAGTGTTTCCGGCAATGCTGTGCCATCGACCAACTCGTCACCTTCCACCGTGGCGGCGGAAACGGGCGTTTCGACAGCCGTACTGGGCGAAGCGGCAGCGACATTGGAATCAGCAGCGACAGAGACGGGCAGGATTTGGAGATCGCTGCGGCCAAGGCGCTGGGGAATACCATCCAAGAAAACGATTTTCTGCAAGTGAGGTGCTACGGAAAAAAGCTGCTCGCTAGTGACATCGGGCACGGAAACCACCCAGGCGACACCCTTGCGTTCAGGATCAGTCACCGCGTCGAGCACTCCCGGGACGGTGCACAAGGCGATTTCGGTTTCGCAGCTGCTGTCGAGATGGAAATTGTATTCCTTATCGTACCATGCTTGCCAAGCCTCGATAGTGTTTTTTGCGTGAATGGGATGGAAGCGCAGAATTCCCGCATAGCCTTGCGGCGGCACTTGCTCCGCCTGATCGCCAAACGTGCAACCCGACGACGGTGTCGGACGACCCGCCGGAACGGAGCGTTCTTTGGCGACACCCTCGAATTGCAGTCCCATGCCAACGAACCCACATGGGCTGGCGAAATTCATTGTAGTGAGCTTGGGTGCAAGGCGTTGCCAGAGCGTCCAAGTCTGAGCGGGCACGTAGGAATTTTCGCAGTCCACGGCGACGACTTTGATGGTGTCGGGCGGCAAGGTTTTCGAAAGAATACACTCCGCAACGGCGGAGCGGAAGGCATCGGCCGTCACGCGCAAGTGCGTCGCAGCAAGCGGCACACTGTCGCTGTCGGCCATCACAAGCGTGGCACCAGCAGAGAGTCCACAGAGGATTTGTTCGGCGTGGGCAGCGGTGCCAGCGGGAGCGTTGACGAGAATGCTGTCACCTTGTGTGATTTGATAGATGCGTCCCGAACGCGAGCAAGCCGTCGAAAGAAGCGTCGGTTCGAATTTATTCGTCAGCGGTGGTGGTGCGGTGTTTGTGCCGAGAAGTACAAGCGAGAACTGCGGCGGTTCCTCGCGTGGCTTACGTTCGGAAGGCGATTCCTCGGCGAGCGTTTTTTTCCAATTCTCGTCGAGCACGAGAATGTTGGTTCTCGTGCCTTCGAAAATTTGCGCAGTTTTCTTGTCGCAAATCACGAGGTCGCAATCGCTCTCGTCGATGCGTCGCAAAATCCAACTGTGTGGGCATGCGGGTTCCACGGGTACGCACGTGTTACCAGCACGGAGCGCGGCAAGCATCGCCACGGGCATCCACGCGCTTGGTTTCAAGCACACGCCTATGCCCCAGCCGCCTGTGAGGTTTTTGCTGAGGAGGTAGCGGGAGAGGTGTTGCGAACGCTCGTCGAGCTCGTGGTAGGTCATTTCCGAACCGTCGCAACCGCGCACGGCGGGCATCTGGGCGCAGGAAACGACCGTCTCGGCAATCACGTCTTGGATGGGT
>Ga0123353_10015399_pt1 | contig 11106 bp, 5 predicted proteins | sample TergutLab28metaG_3_FD_92763 | JGI IMG/M metagenome (GOLD analysis project Ga0123353, IMG submission 92763) | Labiotermes labralis P3 segment gut microbial communities from Petit-Saut dam, French Guiana - Lab288 P3 | ecosystem: Host-associated > Arthropoda: Insects > Digestive system > Gut ... | reverse complement strand
TGTAAAATCTGATCCTGCTAACTGGAGTATATGGAGTGTTACTACTACAGGAACTCCAAAAATCACTTGGGCTAAGGAAAATATCGGAACAGATGGAACTACAGTACAAGGAAATGCTGCTATGGTATACGGAGTTAAGAAAGGTGTTTACACTGGATATCATGTTCTTTATAATCAAGGAGCTTCTATGGACACTTATGGAGGAGCTAATTGGGTTCCATCAACTGGTGGCGGAAAATTAGATTCTGGTTCAACTCCTACTGCTTGGGATCCAACTACTTTAAATACTGAAATTATTAAAGGTAATGTATTTCCATTAGGACATGCTTCAGCGGCAGATCCTCAACCTATGGATTGGTATCAAAGTGGTACATACTATTATTGTAGAGTGGTTATCAACATATGGATTGAAGGTTGGGATAGTGAATGTTTCAATTGGTTATTAGGAACAGATCTAACTATTAATCTATCATTTGGTACAACATTATAATAGTAAAAACTAATTAAAAGCTATCATATGATAGCTTTTTTTATTATAAATATTAAATCTTAATGAATAAGTATAGTGAAAATTGTATTTAATGAGATATTATGATATAATAAGTATAGGTGATATATGAATAAAACAAAGAAAATTTTGAAAATACTCTTTAATGTAGTCTTTTATACATTATTGTTTTGTATACTCTTGGTGACAATTTTAAATCTTATTTCAAGATCTGAAAGAATAGATAAAGTACCTAGTGTTTTTGGTGTTGGTATGGCTAGAGTTATGAGTGATTCAATGGAAGGAACTAAACCTGCTTATGCTTCTGAAAATAAAAAAGCTCCTAAGTCATTTAATGTAGGAGATGCAATATTTATTAAATCACTAGATGAAAATAAACGTCTTAATTATGATTATAAAGTTGGAGATGTTGTTTGTTTCTTTGGATATATTAATATAATTATTAATGGTAAACCTTCAGATGAATATGTGTTAATTACACATAGAATAGTATATATTGAAGATGATAATCTCGTTTTACAAGGTGATAAAATTTATTCTGATCCTTCTTTGTCTGAAAACATATATAATCCAGAATGGGGGCTTAATACAAATGGATTGACTCATCCATTCCCTACTGCATTAACTACTTATGATGTAGTAAAATTAACTCAGATTGTTGGAGTGTATAATGGTTTTAGACTTGCTAATGCAGGGAATCCTGGAGGCTTTTTCTTAATTGTTGTATTGCCTACTATATTATTATTACTTGCACAAGGAGTATTTTTAGTCCTTAGTATCATAAAACTTAAAAATGAAAAAGATAAAATCTCTCAAGAGGATAAAGAAAAAGTTATGGAAGAAGAAAGAGAAAAAATCAGACAAGAACTTTTAGAAGAAATGAAGAAAGAGAAAAAAGAATAAAGGGGTAATTTATGGCTAATTTTTCAAGATTTTATATAGAACTTTTAATACGCTTTTTCTTAGCTGTTTGGAATGTTATATCAGGTGTATTTACTTCAATATGGAGTGGTTTTGTTGCGATAAAAGATTATTTTGATTTATTTACAACTTATAGTCCTAAATTCCAAGTGATTGGTTGGATTATATTTGTAATAGTGTTTTCCATTAATATGGCATTTTTTACATTTATAGGATTAAGGATAGCTCAATGGATCAAAAGAAGAATTAAATATCGTGCTAGACAAGTAGGAAAAGAAGAGTTATTAGAAGAAATATCTTTGTTAAATGCAAAGGTTGTTGAATTAGTTGATGAAAAGAATAAATTATTCGCATTAAAAGTTTCTAGTATTGGATTAACTCCAGATAGATTTGGAGGTATGGAGTCAGGGTTTGGTATGAATGAAAAATCTAGTGCTACCGATGATGTATTAAAAGAAGGTGAGAGCAGGTTTGTTAAGTTAATAGCGGTCGATGACGCTTATGAAGGAGTTATTCCAACTGTTTCTATGAATGAATTAGATATGGTTAGTTTACCTGAGTTAGTTGAAAGATTTGTAAAATTTAGTGCTTCTCAGTTGAGATTATATTATAGTAAAAAAATTATTTCTGTATGGTTTGCAGGTTTAGGAACGGGAAAGATCCTAATATTAGAGGGTATATCAGGAACTGGTAAAACTTCACTTCCATATGCAATGGGTAAATTCTTCCAAAATGATGCAGCGATAGTTTCTGTACAACCATCTTGGAGAGATAGAGGTGAAATAATTGGTTATCTTAATGAATTTACGAAAAGATTTAATGAAACAGACTTTTTAAAAGCTTTATATTCAACTACTTACAGAGAAGATTTAAACTTTATTATCTTAGATGAAATGAATCTGGCAAGAATAGAGTATTATTTCGCAGAATTTCTATCTATTATGGAAATGCCTGATGTTAGTGAGTGGAAGATAGATATAGTGCCTGAATCATTACCTACTGATCCAAATAATGTTGTTAATGGTAAAATCTTGGTTCGACAAAATGTATGGTTTGTAGGAACTGCTAATAAAGATGATTCAACATTTACTATTACAGATAAGGTTTATGATAGAGCAACTACTTTAGAAATGAATCATAGAGCGACACCTATTGATGCTCCATCATCTCCTCCAATAACAATGAGTTATGATTATATTAATGATTTATTTAATGAAGCTGCTAATAAAAATGCTCTGGGTTTAAAAACACTAGAAAACATTGAAAAAATTGATCAATATGTAGCTGAGAAATTAAAAGTTACTTTTGGTAATCGTATCATGCGTCAAATAAAAAGATTTGTTCCAATATATGTTGGTTGTGGTAACTCAGAAGTTGATGGATTAGATTATGTGATTAGACATAAGGTGTTTAGAAAATTTGAAGCTCTAAATCTAGCCTTCTTACATAATGAATTAGAAGATTTATGCACCTTATTAATAAAAATATTTGGGAAAGGTACTTTCCAAGTGAGTATTGATTATATTAGGGATCTAATTAAGAATTCTTAAGAGGAGATTTGATCTCCTCATTTTAATGAAAGGAAGATATGCCAACGAAAGTAGACAAACCAAAACTTACATTACCAGCGTTAACTAGAATAGTACGAGATGAGCTCGATAGATATTATGATACTTTGATAGAAAACATGGATAGAATTGATACTGAAACAATGTTTCCTAATCTTTTTTATGGAGCTTTTCATGTAGGTAAAAAACAGGTTGTTCAAAAGAATATATCTGAAACAAAAAAATTTGATGCTGAATGGATAAAAAATATGGAAATATACTTTCCATATATAGATAAAATATTAAAAAACCCAAAATCTACTATTAGATATGATAGAGAAGTAGTGCCAGTAGAAAGGGCAAAAAAAACCGATTCAGAATCAGTTAGACATTTAGCTAGCCATTCTCAATTTGTTAGTGAAATAAATGAAGAAACAGGGTTTGTAAAACCAAAAAAAATATTAACTAAACATACTGAGCAAGAAATGGGAATATATGAAAATAGATTTATTATGACTTTGATTAATAGATGTTTTTTCTTTGTAAGAAAAAGATTAGAGATTATTAGAGAAAATGTAGAATCATGGCAAAAGGACTATTTATCTTATACTAATGAGTTCAAAATGAAAGAAAATAAGGTTACTTTAAAACTTGATTTGGAAATAATGAAAGATTTAGATAATACTAGTATTAATCTGGCTAATCAGGAGTTATTAAAACGAGCTGAAAAACTTGGACTAATGATAGGGGGCTATAGGAACTCCCCATTAATGGTGGAATTAAAAAATGCAAAAGAAGTTAGACCTCCAATTTTGAAAACTAATATTATAATGAAAAATCCTGATTTTAAAATGGCTTATAAATTATGGACATTTTTAGATAAGTATAATTTATTACCTTTTGAATTAGATATCAAAGAAAGAACATTATCATTTGACGAAGGTTTTGATACAGCTATGTCTAAGGCAAGTATTGCTTTTTATTCTATTGTTTTAGCAAATCAATTGTCAAGATTGGAATTATATAATGATATTGCTACTAAAGACTTTAAGAAAAAATCGACATATGAAAAGAAGCATACGATTGTAAATACTGATGATACACCTGAGTCTTTAAAAACTGAAGATTTTGAAATGAATGAATATTATTTAAATAAGTTGTCTGAAAAGTTTGAAGCCGATGTTACTGAAGGTCGAGAACAAGGTGCAACATATGAAACATCACTTAGAAGAGCTATGAAAAATACTTTAGCTATTACAAATAGTCTATATGAAAGTGTTTTTAGAATGGAAGAAGATAAAGAAGATTACAGTAAGTTGTTAAAAAAAGATAAAGATTTGAGAGAAGAAATTGAGATTCTTAAAAAACAAATTAAAGTAGCTAAAATTATAAGAGAAGTAAAACAAGCTGACTACAATAAATCTTTAAAAGATGAAGAAAAATTATTAAAGAAACTTGGTGAACATCAAATTAAGTATATTAATAGTGAAAAACTTCGCAAAAAACAAGAAGCATCTAAGATTAAACAGCCAGTTAAGAAAGAAAAATTAACTAAAACTATGCTATCATCTCAGATTAAAGCTAATAAAGCTGCAATTGATGAAACACTAGCTAATGATTTAAGGATTGATAGAATTCAAGATAAAAACTTATTAGAAATTGTTGAAGCAAAACGTGCAAAAATCAATGAAAAGGAACTTGAAAGAATCAACAAAGAAAATGAAAGAGCTCGTTTGAAAAAAGAAAAAGAACAAGACGCAAAAATGAAGGAAAAGCAAATTGCTAAAGCTAAACTTAATGTCTTAAAAGAGAAAGAGAAAGCCAAGGTTTTAAAAGAGAAAGAAAAAGCTAAAGAGAAAGAGAAAGTTCTAAGAGATAAAGAAAAAGCTAAGGAAAAGGAAAAACAAGATAGAATTAAAGCAAAACAAAAAGCTAAAGATAAATTAGCTGCTTTAAAAGAGAAAAATAAACAAGCTCAAAAATCTAAGAAAAGTGTTACAAAACCTGTTAAAAATTCTAGTTCGAAAATCTTGCCAGTAGTTAGTAAACCTAATCCTAAATCGCAGATTAAAAAAGCAAAAAGTGTTGAAAATGACAAGAAAATTGGTTCGGAACCGAAAGCTGGAGCTAAAAAACCAATAGTTAATTTACCTATCAAAGAACAAAATATTAAACCCAATGTAGTTAAAAATGATATACCTATTGATTTAGACTTGATGAGTAGTGATGAACTAGCTGATTTAATACTCCAAAGTGGTAAAGGTATGGGAGATGAAAACTAAAAAGATAATAAAGTTTGCTTCTTTTATAGTGCTAATTATAGTATTTATATTTGTAGCAGTTGTATTAGTGTCTGCAATAAGAGCATATAAAAAGAATACTCCAATAAATCTTTTTGGATATTCATACTCAATGGTTGTAACAGGTTCAATGGAACCTACTATATTAGTTGGAGATTTTATTTTTACTAAAAATGTAGATTTTAGCGAGTTAAAAATTGATGACATAATAACATTTCATGGAACAATAAGTGGTGTAGATGTTATTATAGCTCATAGAATTGTTGGAGGTGATGTTGATAGTGGGTTTAAAACAAAAGGAGATAATCCACTTAGCAATGAAGACCCTTGGCTAATTACTAAAGACAACTATGTTGCGAAATTAATAGGAACTACTCATTTATTTGGTTTTGGATACTTTCTTATGAATACTAATTGGACAAAAAATGTTATGTTTCTTATATTAATCATTATAATTATAGCTATTATAGCGTTTAATATTTTAAGTATTTTTAAAGCTAAAATTGAAAAGGAAAAAATTATTGCTGAAGAAGAAAAAGCGAAGAGAAGGGCAATATTAAAGGAAGAAATTCGTAGAGAAATGATGGAGGAAAAAACGAATGTGGTGGATAATTGAAAATGTAAAATTATTAATTAATTTAGGATTTATTTTATTTTTGTTGTTAGCCTTTGTATTAGGTTATTTTGGGAATGTTTTTAAAAACATTTATAAAGGGATAGTATTTATTGGATTATTAATTTTAGGTATTTTACTAAATGGACCTATTGCTAATCTAATACTTAATATTAAACTGGGATTTTTGCCTGAAGGGACAATAATGCTAACTGCATTAAATTTTGAAGCTATTCAAAATATATTAGTTCATCCTGATGTGACTGCAGCAGTTGTAGGTGTAATTGTTATGGTAGCTAAACTTGTCGCTTTGATTGTGTGGTTAATATTAATGGGGACTGTATTTAAAGTTATTACTTTGGTTGTTTACATTTTTATTAAGCCAAAGAAAAAATATGACGAAGAAGGAAAAGTTGTTAAACCCTCTACACTTATGAAATTATTAAGTGGAGGTATAAGAGTAGCGAAGACATTTATTATCTTCATGATGTTTGGTATTATTATAGGTTCCTTAATGGGTTTAGTAACAAGTAGTCAAAATATAGTAAAGTCTTATCTTGCAGCTGAGAAAGAAGAAAATGTAGAATTAGCTTATAGAATCAGAATAGATAGAAATGGTTTAACCCCATTTACTAATCTAGCAGATTCTAGTGATACTGAGCTTTATGATATTATTTTACAAGTATGTGAGGACTATAAAACTTCTCTATATGGAAGAATTTTTAGTGGTATTGAAGTTGGAAAAGGTGCTAATAGAAGAACGATGGATCAAGTCTTTTTTGATTGGATGTTTTCAATAAATATTAAGTTTGAAGATGGTAGTAAAGATAAAATAAGATTATTTAGAGATTTGATGTTAGTTCTTAATGCAGCAGATTTACTTTTTGAGTATTGCGATTTTGACCAAATACAAAATGGTAATATATCATCTATAGCATATTTAGAAAGTGAAGTTATTGAACAACTTTTTGAGTACATATCTAAACTTGATTTAATAAGAGTAATGCTACCAATAGGAATTAGAATAGCAGTTGATGAAGAAACTTTAGCTGATGTAGATATAGATTTAGAAGATTTAATTAAAGAAATTAAAAAATTAGATATCGAAGGTGATATCAAACAAATAGGAATTTCAATTGGTGAAATTCTTGATTCAGGTTTTAGACCGTTGTTGGTTAGTATGAGCGAAGGAGAAACTCCTAATATTTTAATGTATTTAATGCGTGATATAAATACTGATTTGTTGTCAGAGGCTATTTTTGGATTTATCGATACTAGCATTGTTACTAAGAGTGGTGACATGTTTACTGCTATAATGTTAGATAGCAAAATGTTTACAGAAATGTTAGAAAGTTCTGGAATTGATAAATCTGCTTTAGATTTATCTAATGATGCTTTAAGTTTATCTGAAAATTTAAAATCTTTAATCAAAGCAATCATTGCGATAAAAGAGTTTGATTGGAAATTTGAAGATGATACTTTTTTAGGATTAACTTATATTACAGATGAACAAATAAATAAGCTAGCTCATGAACTAGCTGGTATTCCTTTAATTAAGGGGAATGGAGTTCCTGTTGCTAAAATGTTATTAAACAGTTTAATACCAAATGGTGCTGAAATCATTGGAGCAGATGCTATTGTAGAAGCGGATTGGTTAACTTTGTTATCTTTCCTACAAATTGCTGTAAACAGTGGAATTATTGATTTTTCTTCTCTGAATTTTGAAGGTGTTACTATTACTTCAATAATCATGGGTTTAACTGATGATGATGTTGAAACATTATCGACTACTATATCAGAAAGTACTTTAATCAATCTTACAAAAGTTATTGAACTATTTGTAAATCCATTATTAGATGAAAATATAGGTTTTTCAATTATTATTCCAGATACATTCTCATGGAATGGAACCAGTGGTAAAAAGGAGTTTAAAAGTATATTTAATATTGCGAGATTTTTTGCTAGAACTGGTTTGTTTGAAGGTAATTTTGATATGGCTGGATATTCAGATCAAGACTTAGATGATTTATCAACATATTTAACTGATTCTGTTATTATTAAAACTAATATTTGTGGGGTATTTGAAGCTGTTATGGGAATGGTTGATTTGGGTGATTTTGGTTTCGAAATCTATATATTAACAGATCCTGAAGAGTTTACTAAATTTGAAATCTATTCTATACTTTGGACTGCTAGAATGTTTTTGAGTAATTCAGATGATCCTATTAGTGCTTTAGTTAATCTAACTAATAATGAATTAGATATAGTATTAAGATCAAAAATGATAAGTATTTCTATGGTCAACTTTTTGAAAACTCAAAGTTCAGGTGAAGGAATGCTAGCTGGAATAGTTGACTTAAGTGGAATAGAAAGTGACGATGAATATTATAGTATATATAATACTTTAGGAATTTGTATATATGATGGTGAAATAAAGAGATTTTTTGTAGCATTACAAGCTTTATTTGGAGCTGTGTCAATAGATATTAATGATTTAAATATTGAACCTTCAATGTTATTTGATTTATCAGAAACTACTTTTGTTGATATAATAAATTCTAAGATATTTCGCTATACATTGATACAGGTGATTAGCACTATTGATATAGTTGATACTACAAATGTTGAAATAGAAAGTTATTGGTATAAAGATGAAGGTGGAGTTGTAACTGGAGAATTAATAGCTTTATTTAGAGCGTTAAAAATAGTATTAAATTATATTTCATTAGATAGTGGAGATGATCCTGTTGATGGTATTATGAGTATGTTTAGTGAATTAGATGATGCTAGTATTAAAACAATAGCAGCATCTATTGTTATATGTGATACTATATATAAAATGATAGATGAAAATGGAGGAGACTTTTTGTGTATTCCAGATTATCATGTTGATAAATATGGAGATGATGGAGAAATACTACATTTTATTAAAGCTATGAAAATTATTGTTGAATCATTAGATGGTGATGAACTTGATTTAGAAAGTGTTTCTGGTATTACAATGGGAACAATTATTAATGAAAAAGCTACTTTGCTTGCTTCAGAAATAATTTCTAATACTATAATCTCAGAATTAAAGAAAATGAGTAGTGATTCAGAATTTGGTTTTCTATTGCCTAATGAATATAGTAATAATCCTGGTAATACTAATTGGAAGATTCCAAATTATTCTGATGGAGAGTTAGGTAGTTTACTAGTGGCTATATCGTTATTTGTAAGTGATGATAGTTCCTTTAATAGTGATGAGTTTGCTTATGACCAAGATAAAATATTACATTTAACTGATGACGAAAGAGCTGATGTAATTAAATCATATTTAATGTCATACAATATAGTTGATATCGTTATTAAAGAGAGTGACAAACCAAACCCAATATTTTATGTTCCTACTCTTTACCAAAATAGAAATGAAGTTTTGTGGTATGGAAGTTTGAATGAACTTGATAGGTTTTTGTTACAATTAAAGATACTTAATAGAAATGATCCTCATGCTACTTTAGTTGATATTGATATTACATTTGAAAATGTATCTGAAGTTATAGATAATTTATTATTATCATATGTAATGGAAGAATCAATAATACAATATTTAAATGATTATATTAATACTAATTCATCATTTATTAAAAAACCTGATGTGTGGAATGAAACAGAATGGTATACAGTTTATGATATTGATAGAAACATTTTAGTTGTTAGTGAAACCTCAAAGTTGATTAATGCTGTTTATTTAATAACTGGTGGTTTAGTTCCTACTCAATCAACATTTGATGTGTTAACATTTTATGATGGAGACAGTATTAATGAAACTGTTTATATACCAGCTATGAGTTCTAGAGTGATGAGTGCTAGTATTGTATATCAAGTAGAAGTGGTTGCTACTAAACCAGGAAGTGGTATACACATCCCAAGTGGAATGGTCGAAGAAGATTGGAGAGGGAATGATTCTACTGCTCCTTTATATGATGGAGAAATCAGAAAATTATTAGTTGCAGTATATGAAATGAGTGTAGATCATACTATAAATGGTATAGAATTTGATATAAATAAGATAATTAAGAAGGGTGTTGATATTACAGGAGAATATTTAATATTCAGATCTAGAATAATTGAATATTCTGCAATAGAGTATATATTAAATAATCCTATTGATGGTGATGAATATATCATACCTTCATCAATTGATCCTACTTTCTATTACTTTCATGGATCTTACATGGAATTAAACTGGTATAAAACTCCTACAGAGAGAGGAGAGTTAAGACTGGTGTTAGATGCACTCACAGCAATACTAGATACTGGTACTACTGATGGAGATAGTAAACCAATATATAATGATTATGACAGTGTTACATATGATATGGAAATATTCTATAATAAAGATTTTAATACTATTTTAAGAAGTAGAACCATGGAAGCATCTATAGCTAATATGGTACTAGACATTTTAACTAGAACTGATACTCTTGGTTTGGGAAACTATATTGAACCTAGTAGTAATATTCCATTTGGATACTTGTTATATATAGATGAAAATGCTACTGATGGTGCAGCCACTCTAAAAATGACAGGTGATTTAATTGGGTTATTAAATGCTTTAGATACAATGTCTAAAACTGATCTAAAATCAACAACCAGTAGTGTATATGATGTAAGTGTTCAAACTATTTATACAACTATGTTGTCAATTGATGGAAAATCTAATTTGCTAAAAGCTTTATTTGATGATTCAAGAATTATTAGATATAGTAATTCAAAGTTATTTACAAAGTTTATCACTGATGCATTTATCGCTGTTGGTATTACAAATCTTGTTTTAATCGAAACTATCTTAACTAATGCTGGTTTTGCTTCATATTATGTATTAGATGCTAGTGCTACTTTAGGATTTCGAATAGTAATAAATGATAAAACTGATTTAAGTAATTGTTTGGATAATGTTGTTATATTACATGGTTTATTACCATAAAAAATAGTATAAAAGTGTTTTAAATAGATGCTTTAAAGCACTTTTTCATTAAAAAATATGCCATAATATTTGAAATTGAATGCTAAAAATGGTATAATATTTAATGTGTGGAAGGAATGGAATGGAGAAAAATGGCAGAATTTAACTATCTAAATAATCAATTATTAAGTAAAATTGCAGAAGATAATGACATTAAATTAGAGCAAATTAAAGCTACTCTAAAACTAATTGATGAAGGTGGAACTGTA
>Ga0123353_10015396_pt1 | contig 11106 bp, 8 predicted proteins | sample TergutLab28metaG_3_FD_92763 | JGI IMG/M metagenome (GOLD analysis project Ga0123353, IMG submission 92763) | Labiotermes labralis P3 segment gut microbial communities from Petit-Saut dam, French Guiana - Lab288 P3 | ecosystem: Host-associated > Arthropoda: Insects > Digestive system > Gut ... | reverse complement strand
CTACTCAGAAAATCTGGTAGCGCCGGGGATCGAACCCGGGACCTCTGTATCTGTAGCCAGAAACTCTGACCACTAGACCACAGAGGCATAAGTTCTTATAATAAAACCAACTAGATGCAATAATTTATCAAATTTATTTTTGGAATAAAACTCTACATGTTTCGGACAGTTCCTCTGTCCGAAACATGTAGAGTTTTATTCCACAAATAAATTTGATAAATTATTGCATCTGGTTGGTTTTAGTGTAAGAATATATTTTGTAATTTAGTGTGTTGATAGCGTGATTCTCTGTAGTTACCACTAAGGTCCCCGTTTCTGTATAGAACTCCCCATGTACGTAGCATAAGCCGTGTGTTCTGTAAAGAATTTTGTCACCTTCAGGATTTCTAAGTCGTAGGGGTGCCGGCCGTGGAGTGACTATTACTGCGATGCCAGTTATTGTATCCTTTTATAGTAACAGTACTTCAGAGTGAGTAGTCTTGTCTTGCAAATTTAATGGCAAGTAATTATTATAGTAGCGGTGCAGGCTGCTGTACGATATTGTTAGATATTCACGCAATAGGCGTAACTTGGCCATTAATGTTAGGAGACAAAATCGACCAGGGGTGTCAGGACCTCAGATGCCTCATTTTGGTTTCCGTAAAACGCAGTTTTTTTTATCTTTTTGTGTTCACTGCGCCCAAATAATCGAATTGAAAATATTTCTTTGCCTTATTTGCCACTCTTCAAGTCTGTATAAAAAAATTGTTCTTAGGTAGAAAATTATTAAGGGGGGGCAGGGGCAGGGGTAGGGGTAGGGGCAGTCCCCCCCCTTCACCCCTCCAAGTTAACCTTTGATTCTTGCACTCAAACATCAAGACGGACAGAGGTTGCGCATTTCAAACATTGCATTAATTCTCAGACACGTTTTGCTTCGTCATGGAACTATCCTCCGGATAAACAGTCCAATACTAAATTGTTCATTCCGTTTCTGAATATGTGGAGTAAATGGGCACAGACAGATCTTGTTGTTATTTACAGTATTTTACAAGTGTGCACCTTGTGTACAATTATACACGTGAAGTTATATCTGCCTATAACCTTCTTCCATTGTTAGAACATTTGTCGGTGGTCTGATTAAAATTCTAGTCAGTGGCACTGTTGTTTATACAGTGAATCAGTTTAGGATTTTAAGACTTTGTTGTTTAATAAGGAGTGCCACTCGTGAGTTGAGGTGATCCGGTTAGCTCAGTTGGTATAACGACTGACTACGGGCTGGACGGTCCGGGAACGAATCCCGGTGGGAACGGGATTTTCCGCCCGTCCATACCGGCCCTGGGACCCACCCAGCCTCCTGTAAAATGAGTACCGGGTCCTTCCCGGGAGTAAAGTGCGGCCGGGGCGCGCTGCTGACCACTCACCCCCTTCTAGTGCCGCGGTCGTGGAAGAGTAGAGCTATACTTCTACCCACCCTCTTGGCCACACCGGGCCTGTAACGGGATCACTTTACCTTTACCTTTACCTTTGCTCGTGAGTTGAGAGGATACTTGTTTATGATGTCGACGGAAAGTGTCTTTTATGCGTCATTCTCATGCCGTTGTTGAAATGCAAGTGGCGCTTTATTACTACTGTACAGGGTATTTACAGTTCAATACATGAAGAACCTGCATTTCTTGGGTACATAATATTGCAGGCATTTCGTAATTACGATAAATGATGCATGTAATGTTATTTCCCATGATACACGTTTTGTAATTTTGCATTATTACTTTCGGAAGTATGTACACAGTGCCCAATATGGTTGTTGTCTGTATATTCCTACTATATTCCACAAAAGCTCTCTCCCTGTTTTCAGTTTTTGTATTTTAGAATCTTGTTGGCTTATTTGTTGATCATACTCGTATTTTTGTCTCCAAATATTGCAGTGTCTATTGACAGATCTGTTCCTTTTTCATTATCACGGATTGTGATCTTCGGCTTATTTTGAGGAACGTTTCTGTCTGTTTTCATTTGTCGATTCCATGATATGCTTAACTGGCCTTCATGGCATTTCTCTTCAAATCTTGGTACCTGTGTTCATCGTCTAATTTTACCCCCAGTTTCATGCATGTGGTCTGTTGTCTTGTCATGTTGTGGATATATTCTGCATTTGTCATCTGTTGCTCTTTTCAATATTTTACTTGCATGTTTGGTTTTTAACGCCTCATCTTGTGCTTTTATCATTTCACTTGCTCCTGCCTCAGATATCTCCTCAGTGGCCCTAGGAACGTATCTTAATCACGTTGATATTATTATGATTGACAAAACTCGTTAATAAACGTGCATTTAATAATAATAAGAATAATATACCACCTCAAAATCATGTAGAAACTGTCTGAACAACATACCTGGTAAGCATAATATCAAGGAACTACAGAAAATAGCCATACTGGGCACTGCGCACTCACTTCGGAGGTACTAATTTCAAAGTACAAAACGTTTATTGTGGAAAATAACTTTACTTGTATATTGTAATTACCAAATAGCTGGGACATCGTGTACCATAGAAATGTGGTTTGTTTCGATTATATACTGTAAATACGCTGTGTCAAGGTGCTAAAAATAGTAATAGTAATAATAATAATAATAATTCCAGTCCACTTGTCTTCTGTTCTAGTAACTTTCCCTTTCCCTGCCGTTTCAGGTGGTTTCCGCTCTCTTGATAATCGCGAGAGTCGCCTCGAGACAGTTTAAGAGTCCAGCTGACGGCAAAGCCTCATGTTCATGTGTAGTAGCCTTATTCTAATTTACGTTTGCTGATATTTCTATACGTACTCTGGCGACATCTGTAAGATTACTAATTTAGTGTCAGAGTTGGCCGTATAAAATCACGGCGCAACAACTATTTCGTGAATAAAAGGCCACATTATAATGCTCAGGCCTAGAGACCGTAACTAGTAGAGATGATCTGAAATGACCTTGATCTTTTTTAACCATTAATTTGGTTTATAATATTAGTTTTAACCGTTACAGCAAACCGATAAATTTGATAAGAAACTTCGGCTTCTGTTTAGAGTGAAGAAATCTGGAGTAGATGTTTCCAGTTTCAGTGCGAGTTTTAGCCGTCTGGCTTTGGAAGGGTGAGGTACAATCGAGGCTGGCATCGTGCGTTATATCCACGAAGACCGTCGTTTAATTGGACATATGTGAAATCCGGTCAGTGCTGCTTTCTGCTGACACGGTCCTCGAATTTTCTCTTCCGGGACCATCTTTTGTTTATGTTGGTGGCCCTGACGCGGACTCTTCAGCTGTGTATTGGAATGTTGGCTCGTGTCGCTGCCAGAACGCGGGTCAAGAGTCGCCGAGTTGCCTGTCGGCGCATACTTACTTGGACAGCGCTGCTTGGACTTTCTCAACCGATCGTTGCGGTTAGAGCTCTGGCATGAATTCTGTATGTGCAGAACCCATGACACTTCGCTGTCTAAGGTACATTTTACTAATATCCACTGCTCTACGTCCACGTCTTTGACGTGGTTAATTCTCTTGAAAGATTTATACCAGACTCTACGAATGTCCCATTCACCCCATACGTTTTGCAGGTTTCGCGTAACTCGTCTTTCTTTGTGACGAGCTGAGGCATGTCTTCTTCTTCTTCTTCTTCTTCTCCTCCTCCTCCTCCTCCCTCTTCTCCTTCTCCTCCTCCTCCTCCTCCTCCTCCTCCTTCTTCTTCTTCTTCTTCTCCTTCTTCTTCTAAAGCGCTACAACCTATATAAGGTTCTGCCTTGCTCAACCACTTTCTTCCAGCTATCTCTATTCTGTGCTACTTTCTTCCAGTTGCCTGTGTTTATGCTCCTTATATCTTCCAAAACGTCATCTTCCCAACGTGTTTTAGGTCTTCCAATTGGTCTTTTAGACATGGGTTTCCATCCCTTAATCTTTTGCACAGTATTATCTTCAGCCATGCCTTCAACGTGGCCTAACCGGTTTAATCTTTGTTTTTTAATGAACCCAATTATATTTTGTCGCTTAGGCATGTACACACCTTATAATTGAAGGCATGTACACTATTATCATTTCAAAGATTTTTATTAATTTTGGAATAAAGTGAAATGCCAACTTGAGGAAACTAGGTAATTTTATTGATGTATTCTTAGCTCGACATGTTTCGGGTATATAGGCACATCATCAGGGGCATTAGATGTTGAGTTACAACATATGGTTTTCTGCACCGAGTTTTTGGATGGGTGGTGGTCTTGAGAACCGCTGTGAAGGTCGTGTGTAAGGTGCGGATGGTGCCGTGCATCAATAAAATTACCTATTTAGATCAAGCAGGCATTTCACTTTATTTCATGAGGAAGATGCACGGTCAAACAACCCTCAAGTTTTATTAATTTTATTCGGTTGGCTGAGAAAAGGATTGTCTGGGAACTGCTGTAGATGCGGTTGTTTAGTTAGGCGACGTTATGTTGTAGCTGTGTTAATAATAAAAGCGGCATCGTAAAATGTCAAGAGGAGAACAAGTGAAGGGCGTCGAGACGATTCTGTGTCACAATTCCTTTCACAGTTTCGTAAGGCGTTGGTATTACGCGATCCCTATGCCTCAAATGTGAATGGTAATATGCCTTACAGAAATAATAATTTTAGAAGGAAAGAAATTTATTTCGCTTGCACCGCAAGAAAATGCAGCATAAGAAACACAGAGTTATGTTGCAAGGTAGCTGCCAATAAGAAACTCAGACGGCGAGTCTAGTGACATCCGTATTTAGCAGGAGTGAGAGTGTTGATCGGAGGATCCGACAGCGATTAAGGAAATCAATGGAAGATAAACGGCAGTAATTTCCCAGTACAGAGACTAAGATTCTTACAATTGCAGGTTGTTCTTGATACATTTTATGTCTTACGCTTGTTTGTGGCTGGTTTAACGATGATGTCAGCAAGTCATACTGTATGCTGTCTAGTGACAGGATCAATGATGTGAGAGGAAGCCGTCGCATCTCATCATGAGATACTGTCCGGACATTTTTCTGGAGTGACGGAAGAAAACCACTGAAAATCGCAGGATAGCGGATCGCAGGGCCACGATTTGAAACAGAGACGCACCAAATGAACAGAAATTCTAGCTGCTCGACCGTGACGTCTGCAGCGTGTCACGTAGAGTAAATCGGTGGAGGAACTGCTGCAAATTAGGGGCAGTATGTACGCAGAGAAATGACCTCTACATTCAACATATGGTCCTTGGCCTCTGAAGACCATTTCGGTGTAGTACTGAAATGCCTAAATTTTTCGTGATATCTAACCGAGGGGTGGCTTTGCCGTGGTCCCTTACAGAGCGTCGAGCATGCGCGCGCAGAATTTAGATTGTCGCGACTGGCATCGGTTGCGTCCCCCCCCCCCCTTTAGAACATTCCAAACACATTTGGACGCTCCCATCATCATTCATCGCGTCGTCTAGAGTTATGGCTGAAGATAAGGTCACTATCTTCTGAACGCGCCGGAGATGAAAGGAAATCCAATTTGTTGCTCCTTTCAAAAGATGTTCCAGACATTATTGTAGCTGCGTTACTTTGTCACAAGAGATAAAAACTGTAAATTCCAACGGCAAGTTTCTCTTCTTTCTGCCGACTGGTCAGCTGCGTAACATAATACGTTAACACAGCACATAGCTCACTTTGAATTTACACTGCAGTAACTTTACCTCTCAGCCAATTTTCTTGCTCTGCATTCAAGTGCATGAATATACTGTCTGTAAGTTTCTAGGATTGTAGAATGTAAGAGAATGCGTTGTCAGGACTTTTATCGCGCTTGGGAGAAATTTGTACTAAGTTTTAATAAGAAACGTAGACAGAACGGGCCAGTTGGAGCAGCTAAGTGTCGGTAAGAAAGTGATATTAAAATGGTTATTAAATTAACAGGATTGTTTGGCTGTGTACCTGATTAATTTGGTTAAGAATAGTGGCCAATTTTGGGCTCATGTCAACAGGCAGTGAAATACTGGGTTGCGTAATATGCAGAATTCCTTTAATTCTTGAGGAACTGTTAGCCGCTCGACAAGGATTCTATTCGGTTAAGTATGTAAATTTTTTTGCCAAGAAAGCTTTGTCTATTTCTTATTCTAGCGGGAGCGTTTCGTGTGTACTTTTGAAGTTTTCTGCATTTTGCAGCATAATTTCAAATTTACGCAGTTTCCTGTACAGACAGTGACAAGAGTCACCGCGGTAGCGCCTACAGAACAGGTACATGTATTCGCGATTGGTGGTGGAATTGTTTAATTTTCTTCTTATTAAATTTTCTCTGACACTGAAATATGTTAGGGAAACATCATTTCGACAGTTTTTTTTTAGATTTTTATTATGGAGGCGTTTCTGTTTCTTTATATGTGTATTTCGTGACTCCATGTAACTTGCTGTAATATATTCGGCCGAGATATCATAAATGAAATTAGATCTTATGACAGAATTTCACGACGTATGTATAAGATTAAACACTGAACGTTATGCACCGCTGGACAACGTGCTATGGTTTTGTGTTGACTTTGTGGTCACAACCCTTTTTCTGTCGTCATTCACGTCACTTTTGTGTTTGATATTCATCAGGTGATACAACGTCTGAGGAAAGTTCATGCTGTGCAAGAAGTCGGCTTTGCACAAAATCGATACAGCAGGTCTGCGACCGAAGCGCGCTCGCAGCACTCACTTGTTTCAGTAACAATCGATATATAAATACTCGCCGTGTGTACAAATTACAGGGCCTCTTCATGTTAAGGGAAACCCTCTGCTTCATGTATAAAATACTGTGGTATTAATGAAGGCAAAGACCACGGTCGTTAAGTGTTTTCGGGTTGCAACCTGCCATACGATATTTTGGATACTTCAGGAAATACATTTGGGTTTCACTCAGTTACTGGACAGTATTTAGACATTTGTGTCTGATGGGAAAATGTAGAAAATCTCCCATCATGAACGGTTCATGAGACAACCCTCTTTCTGTTATAAACTTATTATTGTTTTTATTTAACGTTGCTGTAAGTGGTTCAGACCACGTAGAATCGAGTGAAAGGGTGTGAAGTACAGGTAGTTGGAAAGGATGTGGTAAGAAGAAATCGTGCCCTAACTTTGCGTACTGGGACTTAACATACAACAGTAACCCCATATGATATTATTTATAAACCCTGGTGTTCGAACGGAAGTATGAACGCACAGATGTGCTTAGAGTCACACCGACAGCTGTTACAGACTACATTGAGGTGTGCACTTCGGGTTGGGTCACGTGAACCAGGTTGTGGCATTTGCAATGAAAAGGTATAAGAGCAGGGGTATTGCAACCATTTTTGTCTCTCCCTCATGTAACAGCTGGAGAGCCGCCGAACTATTTTCACTATTTGATGTTATATAATTTACTGAACATTTGTCTGCATGTTTTAGTTTCGGATAAAGTAGGATAAAAGAAGGGCACTTTACCTAAAGATATACATGCATTTCTGCGCCCATGTCACTAATTATGGGGACAATTGTTCAGTAAAATGAGTCACGCTTTGTGGTCAATACATACTTTCCGTAGTCCATTTTTAATTCTGACCAAATTTTATCAGCATTTGTTCAGGAATATCATACACTAAACATGCGCATAGACACATAAATTCACCTACTGTGCTTTTATTCACTGACTTTAAATATTGTTTGGTGTAGGACACCGTGTCAACTTTTAAATAATTACCGACGTTTCGGAGGACATTGCTGTCTGTATCGTGTAGAGTAGTTACTGTTTGTGGTCAGCGCTGAAGATGGAGGCAGCAACCTCCCTGAGTTTGACATTCATAGGGCCGTGCATCATAATATTATTTCTATAATAAAACCAACTAGATGCACCAATGTATCAAATTTATTTTATTTTGGAGTGACACTCTACGTGTTTCGGACGGTCTTTCTGTCTGCTTTGCTAGCAAGCAGACAGCAGTATCTGTTTGACAAATGCCTGCTGCTGTATGTAAATTCTTGAACGCCTGATGATGGACGCAAAGACCTTCCGAAACGTGTAGAGTATCATTCCAAAATAAAATAAATTTGACTCCCTGAAGTGTCGGTATATTTCAATCGACAAGACGTCCATGTCCCACAAGACTTGAACATTTATCAAGAGCGCTGAAAAAAGTTCAGACTTTACTGTTCGTTTACTCTTATTTACGTTGCAGGTCACTCACTCACTCACTCACTCACTCGCTCGCTCACTCACTCACTCGCTCACTCGCTCACTCACTCACACTCCCTCCCATTGCTTCACACACACACTCTCTCTCTCTCTTACACACACACACACACACACACACACGGTATGTGTTCAGTGTTTCTTTGCTATTTTACGCCTGCAATATGCTGTGTAGACTACATGCCTAACGGATATGACGGAGAAGTTGCCGCACCGATGCGGCGAACTGCTGGTTACGGATAGGTGAATAATATTGCCGCTGCATGAACACGGATATTGTTTACAAGCGTGAATCTCAGTTAATTTGTTATATGAAATAAACTCCACTGATGTTCATTGGAGTTTATGCCGGTGCAGAAGCACTGGAAATTCTTGTGGTCACCAGAGTGCGTAGAAGTCACTGTTATCGTCCAAATAATGCAGCGAGCTGTTACCATGCAGCTGGCAGACGGATTGTGAACCTTGCGTGTTTAGGTGACGACGACATCGGATATGCATGGAGGTTTAAGTCCAAGACCCCTATATGTCGTGGTCGTAGATTGCTTAAAGGATAACATGGAATTTGCCGTTCCGGTACGTGTTCGTTTTACGATTTCATGCGTCGTATTCATTTATGTTCTCTCTGGTTTTGCACCTTGGAGGTGTGGGCTCTTTCTCCGACGTTTCGGAATAATTTACTGCCTCAGTCTTTAGGGTTGACGTCAGTAGGGTAAAACTGTACTTAGCTTATATTAGGCAGGCGGTGCACTGACCCTGAAGATAGAGGAAACTAGTTCACCCGAAACGTCGGTAACTGCCGACAATCACACGGTGCAGAAACTCACAGACAGGAGTGATATTTACCATGAGTCACGGCGGAAGTTAAAAAGTCATCAGTGACACTTTGGTTTGTCAGCGTGTCAGAAGAATTTGCCTCTTTCTCCAGTTTCAGACAATCCTCATTACAACAACGTTTCCTCCCAGTTTATCCCAAATAAGGTTTTAATTCAGCCTACTGTTTGTGGGGCCTATCCTCCAAAATAACTATATGCTGTGACGGATAGTATTCTACGTGCACTCATCTACGGCTCTTCTCTTGCAGTAACCACAGGTGCTACTATGAAATCACTTCCTATTTGTAATTACGGCTCATATGACCACTTGGGGTGTGGCACGGGAATTCAACACGGCGAGAAATACACATCTATTGAATTAATGAGCCAAGTATCGCCTCTTTGCGCCTGCGCCAAGGTTGTCCGTTTTTTGGGGGCCTGACCGTGCTACATGTAGTGAACTCTCATCCCGCGATGTGGTACCATGGTAATGCGAGAGCCTTCGTGGCTTCTTCGTCCGGCCAGTGATAGTGATGTGCGGCAGGGTAACCGGCTTGTTGCTTCATGTCTCCGAGGAATAGAGTGCTGTAATGTAATTGTTTTTTGTTACGCTGTAGGAACGTTTCGGTTTTGATTTCTTTTTCAAAGGTTAATTGTGTGGTGCCGAATTTTATATTAAAACGTCTGGATTTTGCCCTACGTAGTATGAGAAGTGACTCCACATGCGCGGGTCTAGCGGCTGTTTATTGCCTGTTCACAAGGAGAAATTATAACAATTCCCACGTTAACTTCGCTGTATTACTTCTGTCCGTCCGCAGGAACGTGTTGGGAACCGGGAAACTGATCTTACTGAGGAGTTTGCTACATACCATGACACCTTACTCTCTGTGATCTGGTTTTTTTGCTAACCCTTCAGTTTTGAAATAATCTAAGAAGTACATTTCTTAACTTGTTATTATATCTTTCGCCCATCTTCATGTTTGCACCGTGCATCAATGACATTCAAACGCTTTATTATCCAACTAATGCACCAATATATAATTCGTAGATACAATTAAAAGTACAAAAAATATTTTAAAATTTCTCCGACATGTTTCGGATCACAGAGGATTCATCATCAGGGAACTTTGTACAGTGCTTGGCTAAAATTATAAAATGGCTGTATCGTGTCCGTTGACATGGACGTAGTCGGTGTTATGGCAGCATAATCTGACCCGATGTGCGTGTGTATAGTTCAGCTTAGTGCCTCCCTCTACTGTGAACTTCACACACGCACACCGGGTCACATTATGCTGCAATAAGACCGACCACATGCATGTCAACGGACACGATAGAGCCAGTTTTGTAATTTTAGCCAAGCACTGTACAAAGCTCCCTGATGATGGATCCTATGTGATCCGAAACATGTCGGAGTAATTTTAAAATATTTTTATAATTTTAATTGTATCTACGAATTATATATTGGTGCATCAGTTGGATAATAAAGTGTTTGAATATCTTTCGCCACTTCACAGCACTTATAAATTCCGAGTGTCGAATATCTGGAAGGTCCAACGCTTTTAAATGTGAGACAAAATTATTTCCGAATTTTGTCTGTTGGTGGTAGCCACGTCCCACTAATTTACCCTCTTACATTTATGAGCACAAAGAGGTGCTGTCGTAGTGAATCGTCAGAAGGTCATAACGTCAAATTGTGTTAAACACTGTAAGAATGTCTAAGCGGTAATGTAGAAATTCTAAATTTAATGTTTGCCATCCCGAGGTGTTTAACACATACACAAATATACAATGATATGTCAGTCAAACACAACAAAACTGTATTATGTTTATTATTGTACTAGAGCAACATGTTTCGATTGTTATAGAATCATCTTCAAGTCCTTCCAAGAAAATAGATCCTTACTTAAATGTTTAAAAATGAGCTGTGGGATCCGAAACACATGCATTTTATACATCGCTTTATCAAGAATGTAAGCGTTTGGGATCCCACAGCGCATTTGTAAACATATTAAGTAAGGATCTATTTTCTTAGAAGGGCCTGAAGACGATTCTATAAGAATCGAAACATGTTGCCCTAGTACAATAATAAACATAATAAAGTTTTGTTGTGTTTGACTGACACATCATTATATAT
>Ga0123353_10015395_pt1 | contig 11106 bp, 5 predicted proteins | sample TergutLab28metaG_3_FD_92763 | JGI IMG/M metagenome (GOLD analysis project Ga0123353, IMG submission 92763) | Labiotermes labralis P3 segment gut microbial communities from Petit-Saut dam, French Guiana - Lab288 P3 | ecosystem: Host-associated > Arthropoda: Insects > Digestive system > Gut ... | reverse complement strand
GTTGTCCAGTATATATAGTCCATTGATATATTATTGTACATTGGGAGTGCACAAGTTTTCCAAAAATCTAGGAGCTATCTCAAAATTCTAGGTGCCACAAAGGTGACATTAGGCAGATTCCTCACAAGTATCAGGCACCATCATATAAAATTTAGTTGGCACCGTCAGTTGGTGTCTGAGGTTTGTGCGCCCATGGTGTGCATCAGCCACTCTCAGGGAATTTGAATCACTCTGTAGAGACATCTTGTTTCTGAGATATTGGCCGTCCTCAAAATAGGATGTTGGGTTCCTCCATTAGTAATGCAAGTACAGTCTGTAAGGCCATGAATGTATTGTATAATACTTTTTTATTGAACATGTTAATAACTCAAAATTTCGCTTTTTGTGATACAAGATAAGGCACTAAATGCACAGGGTCATTTTACATTAGTTAAGAATGATCTTGGCTTTTCTTTGCACCAGTCATTACCTCATATTCTTAGCTCCTTTCGTTTCATTTAAATGTGACCCGCACCATCCAATCTAACATCAGGCATTACTCTGATGTGACTAGCAGACAATGACAGAAGGTCATCCTGCCTGCTTTTGGGTAATGTATATTTGTGACATGACACAGGAGCAGCATGCTAGAAGTTCAGAAGGTCCATTGCATCTGTTCCATATACTTGCCTATAGTTGAGCCATGCAGTTACTGTTGCCAAATCTACCATCCTTGTACATGAAGCAGTGCCCACCTGTACACAAACAGACCATATTTTAGAACCATACGTTCTGGTTTCGCATGAATGAAGCGTCTGGGGTTGTTATGATCGTAGGATTTGACAGTCATCTCGTCTCTAGACAGATATTTCCCAAAAATTCCGGATTGTTGAAAAGCAGCATTCATCATGTCAGTGAGAGGTTTGATTTTGAAACTATGATATTTGCTTTCACTGGCCACATTGTTGTCTGTAAAATGTATTGTTGTCGTTAGTTGCCTGTTATATTTAGGCGTGACTGGGTGAGAACGAATGAAGCCTTGTACTGGAGCTTTCCATTTTTATTGGTACATGGTTTCATTTTATTTACAGTTTACTATTGGTTGGGTGGGTTTTTGTCCAGTCACTTCGATCACTAATTAGGCAAAGTTTAATAGAAAATGTACTCTTTGTTACTTCAAAATATATTGAAGGGAATGTATCATATTTACTCTTATTGCCATAAAGTCTTGTTGACGGTAATGGATTTCAAGTGTTCTAGTACATCTTGAATTTCGGCTGTACAAATGACAATGTCTGGGTCATTTTCTACATCTGTCAAAGTGTCATGTCTGCTGACCATACAACACCACCAACATGATCCTGATCTGCAGACAGTGTTTTCTCAAAAGCCGGATTGTATAAAAGTCTGTGCGAAGTGCTAGTGTCAAGGTAAATCAATCCCATTACAGACCCAAGGTGCCCAGAGGGTTCCAGGAAGTTAAGGTTCCCAGATTACGTGACAGTGGCCCAGGATGGTGGTAAGGTTGTCAGCCTTACGCACTGGCCATTTTTTACCCCCAGGAATTACTCCTGGTACTCATTTCTGTTAGAGGTTGATTCAACCCCAGGGCCATGGTGCAATCAGAAGGATTATGTCAATGAAAAATTCTAATAACACCATTTGGAATCGAACCAGCGACCTTCTGATTTGTAGCACAGTACCTTTACCACTGTCCTACCGCAGTCCCCTATCTGCTAGTGTGAGACCACAAATTTTTCCTGCGACACTTTGGTCTGAGAATCTATGTTGCACATTGCAAGGTGATGCTGTATTATTCACTAATTTTCAGGATTATTGCCACCACCTATCTTATGACTATACACATGCCATTCTAAGTTATTGTACCTTGTCCCAGAAATATGTGCTATGAATGGGGTAAAACTCTTCCGTATGGTCCTGTGATAGTGTGGTAGCACAATGAATATAATTATAACCTTCCAAGTAGTAGTAGACCAAATCTGGAAAAATCTCCATTATCATTATTGTTGATATTATTTCATAATTTAGCTTCCAACTGTAATAGTGGAATGACAAATCACTTGCACAATATAATGTATGGTGGCCAGCATCCTATTTTGAGGAAATCAGATTCACATTAGTGTACCACATCTATGATCCATTTGTAGGAAATGTACACATGATAATTTGAAAGAGGGAACTGTTAGTATCCTCATTCAGAATATTCAGTTACACTACTTAAAACTTGGAAGTAACAGTAAGCGATAGGAATGTCTGTAAAATACTGGAGCATTGAGCGTCCAATAAATGCCAAAAATATGCAAATTACGGCTAACAAGGGTCTGTGTATAATGTAGTGAGTGTCAAGAGAGTTCACAATGGAAATGCACAAGAAGAAAAATATATACAAGTTAAACTTTTTTCTAAAAAATTATTTTATACTGTGTCCTCAAAATAGGACATTGGGCCATAATGGGTTAATGCTGCAACCAAATACATTGGCCATTTTTGTTTTCATCTTGTCACCATATGCATTCGAATATTAACCCGAAATTTGGTTGTATGGTACAGTATATTCTCATTGTGTTTGCAATGAAGCCCATACTTTTGGTTGTGTCTAAGAGAATTACTCTGTTGGTAAGAGTATTCATGAGAAACTGTAGAAGCTGTGTTAATAAGCTTTCAGTTCCAGAACAGATTCTTTTCTTCTATGCTTTTTTAATTTTGTGTTTAATGGGGCTGTTAACTCTGTGTCTTTATTGTTTTGTTTAGGTTTGTTAAGAACATAGGAATGGTTTATATGGGCTGTCACATTTTAAAGAAATTTTGTACTCAAGTGCAGGGGTTGGAAGTTGAAGTCATTGCAACACATTAAAGCATACACTCATTCCATTGTCTGACTTTTTTTGCACTGAATTTGGAATTTGTTAAAAAATGTTTTTTATAACCATAGATGTATTTGCCACTGAATCCACTTCCTTTGGTGCCTTATGTAGGTGAACAGAGAAAGATTATTTGGTATTATAAAATATCTGTGAGTACACTTTAATGTAAAACATGTTTTTGGAAGTAGTTGTAGTCACATATTGCTCTAACACAGCAGCTGTGAGAGTTATACAGTGTTCTCGTTTTCTTATGCCAGCAATAAATGTGAACACATATTACTATATATGTCAGTCACGTACAGTGATTACTGTGAAAGTTTTTTCACTGACACTCAGTACATGTTATTATATTGTAACAGAAAACAGAATATATTGACACTATAGTTCAAATGATTAAAACAATCAGTAATTGAAACACATCTCTCACAAGAATTTCAAGACTCACTCACAAGAAATTACCCTGCACTCTTACATTCAGTACTCTGGGCTTGTAGCCCTATCTGCAGTTTACTAAGTTTTGATGTGTGCTAATACTCACAGCACTGACACCAATCTTGAACACAGTACTCCACAGATTCACTTCTCTACTCTTCTGCACTATGCAGTTTTGCAGCTATAATCCCTTCACTCTGCCATCCACACTTGTCGCTTCACTATACACAACACACTGATTCGCCATGACATAGCTGTCCATCTCTTGCTGTCTGCTGGCCATATGTGCTGCTATTCCTTTTTCTCGAATCTTCTATGTCCTTCCCACATGAGAAGGTTCTGGCATATCAACAGCCTTGACATCAGAGGCTACGTGGTGTGGTACACTACTAGGCGCTCTTCCCTTCTGTTACACTGCTTTCTCATTGCTACTTGTCCTGAGTAGCTCCCAGGTATGGCGTCAGTCTGTCCAGGTGGACGACAATCATCTTTGCACTGGGATGCTGCTGAATGTGGTATATGATGTCGTTTATCTGGGTGATAATGTACGGGCCTTCTCAGTACATCTGCAACTTGGGTGGTTTTCCTCTCTTACGGGTAGTGCAGTACAGCCGCACTCTGTCACCTTCTTGAAAATCAGCAGAGCTGGCTAGCTGGTTGTATGTGTCATCGACTTACTTGTCTGGGGGAGCCCTGACCCTAAGGTCACAGGGCAGGCAAAGCTCTTGGCCTTACAACATGTTGGCAGGCGTCACACCAGTGGTTTCATTGGTTAATGCTCAGTAGGCCAACAGGAAGATGGGTAGCCTCTCATCCCAGTCCCTTTGGTGGGTAGAGACCACCTTCCTCAGGTACTTCTCGATCGTCCTCACATAGCGTTCCACCATTCCATTTGACAGCAGGTGTAAGGGTGTTGTTCTAGTTTTGCTGACCCTCATTTGCTCCAGGACCTCCTGCATTAACCTGGACTCGAAGTTTGGACCCTGGTCGCTGTGCAGCTCTATCAGGACGCTGAAGTGGCAGATGAAGTTGGTCACAAGAGTGTCTGCCACTGTCAATGCCTCTGGGTTGGGGATGGTTTAAACTTGTGGCCACTTGGTGAAGTAGTCCGTGGTGATATCTTTTTCCCCTGTCATTCTCTGTGAAAGGCCCAGCAATGTCAATTGTGATCCTTTTGAAGGGTGCCCCAGTGTATTGGTGCATCAGGCCCCAACTTTTGGTTTTGGTACTTTGGCTGGTGGCACAGGCATCACACTGTAGACACCACCTCTTGACGTTGCCCCTTAAGTACAGCCAATAGTAATGCTGATGGGCCTTGTTGATGGTCTTGTTAGCTCCATGATGTCCTCTGGATGTGCCCTTGTGCATCTCCGCCAGTATTTCCTTAACCTTGCTGCGGGAGATGGCAATCAGAGCTGTCTGCATCTTTCTGTCAGCTGATTTGGACCTTGTTGACCATCTTGTTAGTTCCATGATGTTCTCCAGATGTGCTTCTGTGCATCTCCGCCAGTATTTCCTTCACCTTGCTGCAGAGGATGGCAATCTGAGCTCTCTACAGCATTGTCAGCTGATTACCAGTGACTTTCCAACATGCCATCTCTCTCCACAAGGGATTTCCATTGGGCCCAATAGCTCTTGTAGATGGGGCTCCTTTCGCTGATTCCATCCTCTCTGGGCATTGTCCAGCCTCCATCTCCCACAGTAGTGTCCCAACAAATTCACTTCTCCACTCTTCCACACTATGCAGTTCTGCAGCTACAATCCCTTCACTCTGCTGTCCACACTTGTTGCTCCGCTCTATGCAGCACACTTACTGTTAAATGACTGTCCATCTCTTGCTGTCTGCTGGCCTTATGTGCAGCTTTCTCTTTTTTAAAGAATCTTCTATCTCCTTTTCATATGAGAAGGTTCTGGCATACTGGCAGCCTTGATATCAGAGGTTTTGTGGGTGGTCAGACTGCTAGGCGCTGTCACCCTCTGTTACAGTATGATTGTACTGTCCTTGTGTGAAGCATCTACTATCTTGTCAAATGATGCAAAGTGCAGTGTATTGTAGACACTTTGAGAATTAGGGTTAAATAACCTTATTCTCAAATAGGGGGGGTCTGTACTTCATACATTGATAAATTGTTTTTAAAGTTCTTAAACCGGATTCACTTACAGTACCAGAATCACTCACTGACTTATCTTTTCATGTGTCCCATTGTTATGTGATATATGATTGTCATCATGATTATCTTAGGGTTTTACACTGGTGTTGTGAACAGCTTGTGAATATAAATGCTGATCCTTGCAGGGTTACTGTTATACTGTTTGGTCAAAAATTTTGATTAAAATCTGACAAATGATGGACACTTAACATGAATATTTGAGTGTAAATATATATCTGAGAGAAAAGGTTATGAACGGAAACTCAGTAGTGTTTTTCAGAACTCCCACATGTCTGGGCAATCATCAGTAGTTGGCGAAAAACATGCAAAGATTCCTTAATTCTTATTCTCAGTAATTGAACCAAGATTTCTCTGACTTGAATTTATAGGCCAACATATTTTATGTGTGTGTGTGTATGTGTGTGTTAAATACTGTGCCTAAGAGCATATGTACTTTTTGGGGCTTATCTTATTAAATACTTCAGGTATTGTAACTAACAACAAATAAATACTTTGAACGTGGATTTTTGGCATGTTGTTTATAATTCTTCCTGCCTGAAACATGCCTGGTAGGTTACACGTACTGTCACAGTCCTGTTTTACCATTCACATTAGGCACCAATTTAAGAGGATTTGAGACCTGTCCATATATTGGAATAACAAGCCATTTCAAGTGTAATTGTTGCCAGTACTATGCTCGGTAATATGGAAGCTGTCTGATATTTGAGAGTGTAAATTTAATAATCACTTGGGCCTTATGTAGAAGTGCACAGGTTCAAGATGGTAGGATGTAATATGGTTTTCATTACCTGTATATTTTGTCATTCTACCTGTATGAACAATGTGAAGTGTTTGATATATACTGAATTGTAGTGTTTCAGAGATTTATATAAACATACACGGATCACGTAAAATGAAAATTGTTTTATGTAAGGCCGATGACAGCTGTGAACTTAAGATATCCAGCACATGTTTCATGTAGAAAAGATGTACTCTTGCTCTGTGTGTATCATTAGACAAAGAGGTTCTGGAAAAGACTAAATGGACAGCAGTTTTTCCTTAATTGTTCCTTATTTAATACAGAAGGAACTAGTTTTTTTTCCCTACAAGTAAGTGGTTATTTTTAAGTATGACTTACTGAAATATGTTACCAGAGATAACCTTCACCTCATCTCTTATCCCTTTCATGATGATGGTTGTTCTAGACTGTTGACATACTTTTTGTGTTATGGACTTGTTGCAGATGTGTATAAAAATGGTAACTTGTAACACGCTGTAGAAACAAACAGTAGCACAAAACTTAAGGTCATGGTTGTATATCCCCACCCCTACCCTCACTCCAGTGGAAACATGCTGTCTGTAGATGTAAGATATCTGTTGTGGTCAAAAGACACGAGACATCTGCATTAGCAGTTATCTTGGAATTGTGTGCCCTTGGATAGATGTGTACAGAATGTTTTAAATCTTCATGAGACATGCTGTATCCATCAGTTAAAACAGCAGCCTATTGTTGTTAGAAGTTGAATTTGGGTCTACAAGTGTTGAGTTGATACCAGTATAGTTTGTGGAAATTTCTTTTGCATTGACTGAGATCTTCTTTTCTTAAAATTTAAAAATGACGTGGTATAAACAAGTTTGCTTTGATTTTTTCTTGTATGGAATAGTTGATGGCAGTATTCATAATATATATATATATATTTTTTTTTTGGCCCAATGTGGTCCATGGCTTCCTCATTCTTGAGGTTTCTAGATCACACACGACGACGCATCACAGTCGGTAGGAATTCTCTGGGCGAGTCATTAGCTCATCGCAGAGACATCTACCTGACAACACTCAACACCGACAGACATCCATGCCCCAGCGGGATTCGAACCCACAATCACAGCAAGCAAGTGGCTGTAGACCCACGCCTTAGAACGCGTGGCCACTTAGATCAGCATTCCTACTGCTTATTGAATTTTATTTTCTGTAAGGGGCTGTTGATGTGTAATTTCTACGTGATCTGGAAGAATTTATTTTAGTAATGTTAACTGCATGTGTAATAATTTTTAATGTTGCTGCAAACACTTGGCATGTAGTAGTTTGCTGGATGTAAAGAAGGTTGCCATTAATTAATTGGCTTTGGTGTGTGGTGCTGTTCATGAATGTACCACAAACACACACACCTGACATTTATTTTATTTTTGAGCATATTAATGCACTTCTTTTGATGTAATTGTGCATACAAATCAACAGTGTAGTTGCATGTGTCAGTTTGTATGTGTGTTTGGAAAGCTGTAAAAAGTTTCTTAGCCTTGTAATGTCAGTCAGTCTGTCCATTTGCATGCAACAGCTTAGCTCTCACAGGACTGATTTTCATGAAATTTGGTATTGGGTACTTGCATTTAAGCCTGTAAAAAAATTGAAGTTAGAAAGTAAAAAATACCAGGCACTTTACATGAAGATTTAAGTATGTCTCTGATAATGTTACACAGTTCTTTCTAGACTAATAGTAGTTTTAGACAATATTTGTAGAGCAATTCATAGCACATTTCATGTTAAGTATATTTCTTTTTCTGATAATCTTCATTTTTGTGTAGCAGTTATGAATGATGAGAGAACTGACAGGACATTGATGATAGAACATATTATAATACAAAGAAGAATTCTTTCTGGACTAATAAGAGTTAAGACAATTTTTGTAGAGAAATTCAAAACACATTTCATGAAAAGTACATTTCTTTATGATTGATAGTGAGAGATCTAGACAGACCATTGAAGATAAAACATGATGTAGTACAAAGAAGATTTGATTTGCAGGTGTTGCCATAAAAGTGTGACAGGGCCTTTTATATTGTCGACAGTGTCATGTATAGCTCAGATACAAATGGGAACTATCTCTTGCATATCCATGGCATTACTTTTATTTGTTGTCCTACAGAATAGCAGTAAAGTTACATGTGGTACAAACACTTGCCATCATACAACATGAATGTCACAAACTTTCTAGTTTGTGACATTCGTGTTGTACGGCCAAATTCCATATTTCCAAGGAAAAAAATTTTCATTTCGGGGGAGGGGGTGTTACACCTTTTTTTTTTCACAAACAAAGTTTCTGATATTAATTACGGCGAAGACATTACTCCTGGTAATGGTGTTTTATACACATAAAATAATACAACATTTTATGTAATTAGACCAGGAGAAGAATGAGGACAGCACAAACAAAAGATCTGTTGATTCCATTTTAAGATTTATTGTAGTGACAGTTGCTGACAGACATAGTTGAAAAGTGTTGAACAGTGCCATAGCATAAAATGAAAGAATTAAATATATGAGACTCTTTCAAACCTTACAGCATTTAGTATGTTTTATGGATATTTATGTGCACATAAATAGATACTGTGAATGTAGCTATTTGTTTTATAGATTTTATGTAAACTAAAACCTCTGTGTAGGAATATTCTGGGACCAGTGCATTACATTACAGCAGTGTTTCTCAGACTGCATTCTGCGGAACCACAGGGTTCCACAGAAGGGGTGTCAGGGGTTCTGAGAGATGAATATGCCTAATGGCTGAAGAGGGTTATTGGTGGTACTAAGTTTGTATGTATGAATTAAAATTTGTGTGGCAGTATGTGACACTAATCGTTCCATCCGTGATAGCATGCATTCAGTTAATCACTGCTTTAATCTAGAAGCTTCCTGATACTGTAGTGAAGTCAGTCAGCAGAGCTCGCCATAGACAGAGTCGATGTGTCAGGCAAGATGATCAGGTTACCAATCAGTTTGAGGTTAGCCATTGATTTTTTTACATGTAATGTGCATAAAAGATGAAACCAATGCTGGTATTTAATTTTGTATTTGACTTATTGTGGACGCATGGAGTTCTTCAGTACGTTTAGTAGCTTTCTTAGGGTTCTGTGAGCTAAAATAGATTGAGAAGCATGGCATTACAGTTTCCTCTGTGTGGGAAACTCCCATAGATAAAATACTATAAAGTTATTTAATTTCTTCTCCTCCTCCTCCTCCTTCAGGCCCGTCAGCCAATGCTCCGGATGCGCCGCAGCCTTAGGCTTATTGTGCAGCCCTAAATACTTCATTCAGCACAGATTCAATAACCCTGTGCCTTATATGAAGAGGCCAAGATCCCTTACTGAAGCTGTGCTTATGTCTTTTGGTTCGACAATCAGCCTCCCAAAGACATTATAATGCTGACGAGCCAACGCCTGCAACAGCAAATAATGTGCTGCACTGTTTCAGTCTCCATCCCGCAGAATCTGCAGATTGGATCCCCAACAAACAGGCCCATAATATACAGGTGCCCCCTTACAGGAGCATGTCCTGTGAAGATCGCAGTTACCATGTTTAGTTGATGCCTACGTAAGTAGGTCATCAGCTCTTTTCTTACATGGTCTGCCCATAAATAGTTTGCCATATCTGAGGCCTGGCAAATCTTCCCAGGCTCTCTATGATGTTGCACCTCAGTCCAGTTCTTAATTGCTTCTCTTACCGAACACTTAGGTGTTCCAAGAGCTGGCTCTGGACCGAGTAATGGCATGGCTGACTCTTGTATAGCTAGCTTATCAGCTTCGTTTTCATGTGCACATTGTAGAATGGCATATATTTCAGTTTGGAAAACTGGCAAATTTACCCAGTGGGAAGCTAAAGCTTCTATTTGGTCTGAAGCCAAAAATGCCAGACCCTGTCACTGAGTTAGCCCTAGAGCTGTCAGTGAACCAGATCAGAGCATCCTCAGGAAACAATTGGTCTTTATTTCTCCAATAATCCCAGTCTATAATGACCTTGAAGATTTTGGAATGATAGACTGGAATAGTGTGGTCCGCCCGCATATCGAAGATAGGGTCACTCATGTTTTTCCAGATAGCAACCCTGCTTCTGCTTTAGGATCGGCTGGTTGCTTGAGTGTATGCAGCCTATAGAGTGCCATCCTCACCTCCGCCAGGATCACCAGATCCAACGGAGTGAGATTCAAAAGTATCTCTATTGCTGCAGTAGAGGTCAATTTCATGGCCCTCGTAATAGCTAGACAGGCCATTCTTTGAATCCTGCCTAATTGAGTTATAGTTATTTTTTTGCATGACCTTGGACCACCACACCAAGGCACCATGAAGTATGGATGGTCTGATTACCCTGGTATAGAGCCAATGCACCATATTAGGTCTAAGACCCCATTTTTTACCACATGTGTGTTCTAGCTACTGCAAAGGTGGTTTGCGCTAAAGTTATTTAATTTGCTGAATTTACCATATGATGGTTTCCCTGTATGTCAGTAGGATGTGATGGACAGTTTATTTGTGTAGAATCTTTTTGACTTTCCTCTTTAGCATTTGTGATTGGCTCAAATGAGTATGTTGTATGATGTATTCACAGTAATACGGCACAGAACACTTCAGTGAATAGAAATTCATTTGAATATAACACAAACACACAAGAGCACCAGATCAGACACTATCCCTCATTTCCATAAATGTTTTTTGAAAATATGAACAGAATTCCATCCATTGCCTACAGGTTTGTCATATTGATATCTTCTCAACACTCCTAGGGCTCTGATGATGGGGGTATAACTTACTGTCACGATCTCCCCCTCCTTCTCTCTCTTTTTTTTTTTTTTACTTTTTCCATCATCTTAAAACACAATTTTTTTGGGATCCAG
>Ga0123353_10015394_pt1 | contig 11107 bp, 11 predicted proteins | sample TergutLab28metaG_3_FD_92763 | JGI IMG/M metagenome (GOLD analysis project Ga0123353, IMG submission 92763) | Labiotermes labralis P3 segment gut microbial communities from Petit-Saut dam, French Guiana - Lab288 P3 | ecosystem: Host-associated > Arthropoda: Insects > Digestive system > Gut ... | reverse complement strand
GTTTACTTTTTCCTTGCAAGAAAATTTGCGCCAAAGGTGAAAAAGATCCGTAATGTTGACGATGAAGGTAAAGAAAGTTTTGAAAAAGAAAAAACAAAAAAGGCTCGTTGGTGGGGTCTTGGCGCCGGCATCCTTACAGGGTTGGTTTTCTTTGCATTCTTTATGATACCGATTACGGGTACAATGCAAACCTTTGACAAGATGGCACGTTACACGCCAACATTCGCAAACTTTAAAGAAGCAAACTTGAATGAAATTGATTCAAATGGCAATATAAAAAAACTATACGGCGATATCAAGGATTATAACAGCGAAATTCAGACAAGTGTAGCGGGCAGAATTACAAAATATACCGGGATACAAGGGATTGGCAGTTGGGGTGTCAGTTACTTAAGCATAGTTAAAACGAAAAAACATTCGGTAAATTTAAGGTCAGACTTGATTAAAATTTCACGCATTGCCCAGGACGGCATGGCGGTGGTTGCGGAAGTCAATCGAAAGGGAGAGGGTGACTTTATTTATAAACTTGAAAACGACTGGACGGAAAAGGACTATGATGAACTTAAACGAATTGTAGACAGTGTTTTTAAGATTGGCCTTGTTGAACTTGTGTTTAAATATTCCGACGGAGTAATTGATGCTATTGAAGAGAATGACACACTGAAAGGTGTAGGCAGTTTTATCAAGGACGAAGACGATCGAGCGGAGTTTACATCAGCACTGTATGAGGGTCTCAGAATTATGACCATGGATAATCTCAGAAGTGATTTTAAGAACGCCATAGAATTAATGCGTCTCTTATTCGCGGAAGGATATTATAGTGATATCAATGAAATAATAAATGCAACCAAAAACGACGCGGCAGAGGGGGCACTTGAAACAGCAAGCGCAGGCCTTTCGACTAAACTTAAAAAAGACAAGGCAGGTAATATAATCAATATTAACACCGCAGCGAATGTAAAGAAAACAAATGCTTACCAATTGGCGAACAAGGTTCTTGGATTTAAACTTTTCCAAGGATTGCTAAAAGAAAACAGCGAAGAGCGCGACGCAAGCGCCTTGTACCGAATTCCGCTTGCCCAAGTTCTTAAAATGAACAAGGAAGATGTAACATTCGGGGTTGTTAATACCACAGATTGGGACGGTGTAAGTGTTGATGGGGCACGTCTGTTGATAGACATACTGGGAGTATTGTCTCGCGTTGTTAGCATTTCGGATACTGTCACTATCGATGATGCCAAAGTCGATGACTTTGCGGGGATACTTGGTGAAATGGATGACGAGTTTATAAGTTCGCTTTCAGGTGTACTGGATATTCTTACTAACAGTAGCGGAATAGGGAAGTTTGTAAGAAATGCTATAGCCCCTCATACGGATAAGTTGTTCGAGGGTATAACAGAAGGGATTGAGGAATACGACTTTAAAGAGATAGACGAAATGGTTGAAGGAATGAAAGAGAAGGCAGCAACTGCGCGCAGTGCAATCGAGGAATTGCAAGCGGCAATTGAAGCGGCCGGAGACGAAACTGAGGAAATTAATAAATTTCTAGCAGATTTTGAAGAATTGCAAAACATCTTTGAAGAATATAAAGATTTCTTAGGCGACAATAGCAGTGCTCTTGCCGAGAAACTTGAAAGGATAGCCGAACTAACGAGAGATATGGAGGCGGGGCAAGCAGGGCTTGACGCACTTATCGCAGAAGTCGACTTACTTCTAGAAGAGGTTGACAGATTGATTGCAAAAGTTGAAGATCTGGTCAGCCAACTTGAAGAATTAAAAGTCAGCATCACGGAATTGCAAGAAAACCTTAAACCCGAAGTAGATGAAGATGGTAAGCTAAAGAATAAGGTTAAGTGGGAAGAAGAACTTAAGTTGATAAGGGGTATTGCGGAAAATGTAGTAGGTCTTATTGATGAACTTGGTGTTATAGGCTTAGACTTGGTGGCATGATAGTAGTCGACGGCAAGGCTTTGGCAAAAGAAATTACACAGCGCGTCAAAAAAGATGTTGAAGCGCTCTCTAAAAACGGCAGTAATATTAATTTTACCGCGGTTATTGTGGGCGACAATCCCGCCAGTGTTCTTTATGTAAGTAAAAAACAAAAAGCTTGCGCAGATGTTGGAATAAACATGACTGTTGTAAGCCTTGCGAAGGACCTACCGCAAAAAGCGCTGAACAACAGATTAGCGAAATTATCCGCCGATAAGAATACGCACGGCATTTTGCTGCAGTTGCCGCTGCCCAGTGGACTGAACGCACGCGAGGCTATCTCATATATAGCACCGCATAAAGATGTGGATGGACTTACTGCGGAGAACTTCGGATACTTGGCAACAGAGGAAGCGCGGCTTGTGCCTTGTACTGCGTTGGGTATACTTCATATATTGAAAGCAAACGAAGTAGATATTGTGGGAAAAAATGTCTGCGTAATCGGACGCAGTAATATTGTCGGGAAACCGATTGCTCTTTTGTTGACGGCTCATGATGCTACTGTAACACTCGTTCATAGTAAAACAAAAGATCTTATAAATCATACTCAGAGTGCAGATATTGTTATTGCTGCGGCAGGCAAGCCGGGATTGTTGCAAGCAGACATGGTAAAGCAGGGAGTTATTGTCATAGATGTCGGAATTAACCGTGCACTTGACGGATTAATTTGCGGTGACGTCGATTTCGGTTCCGTATCAAAAAAGGCATCATTAATCACGCCTGTGCCTGGTGGTGTAGGACCGTTGACAATTGCTTTTTTATTAAGTAATATAGTGGAGGCCTATCGGGGAAGGGGAGATAAAAAAAATGTTTAACGGTTTCACAAAAGCAATTGATGGGGTAAGTGGAATAATTAAAAATCCGGATGTGCTCGTTATAATTGCATTATGTTTACTGGGTGTAATATTAATTCTCCAAATCAGTATGGCGGTTTTTATATCAGACCGCAGAAAGCGCCAAAAATGTTGCTGTCAAATTTTACAAATTAACCTGCTGCGAAGATGGATAATGTTTCTTGTGGCTTGGTTATTTACGGGCTTTGCATTTTTGACGCTTGTGGGGCCAGGTATGTTAATAAATTCAATATCGGTTGCCGCGATAGCCTTGCCGTTCATGTTTATTTTCATGGTGTACTTAATAGAAGGATTGTTTTGGGCGTTAAATAGATGCTATTGTGATTGTTGTTCTTCAACAGAAACTACAGAGGGCGGCGAAGAAAAAAGCAAAAAGGAAAGGAAGTTAGAAAAAAGGTTAAAGCAAACTGAAAGAGAAATTGCACTTGAAAAAAAGTTAGAAAAAGTAGAGCAGAGTGTTAAAAAAGAAGAAGCTCAAGTTGCACATGAATCTATGGTTTCTACGGCAGCGGCTATTGCGACGGAAAAGTATGTCGCAGAGCAGCATATTCCGCAGCCCGAACCAGTTGTCCAGCCCGAACCAGTTGTGCATCCGGAACCGGAAGTTTCCAAAAAACCTGCATCCAAGCGTGAACGTGCAACTGCTGCTAAAACAGCGCGCGAGAAAACAACTTCGCATACAACGGCGCGCCGTGCGGCAACTGCACAGGCACAAATGGATAAGAAAAACGAAAAAATTACCGAGTTGGGGGCGAAGATTGAAAAGCAGCGGATGCAAGCAGAATACAAATCCGACCATATGGTTGAGGAACATGATGTTCCGTATTCGGCACAAACACGTGCGGCAATGCATTCCGTTGAAGCAACGGCTCAACAAATGGATGAGCATGCGTTACGCACCGAGGCATCACGAGAAACCACAACGACACGTGATATTCAAACTGTGGAGCGTGTTTCGCGCGAAGAAAGTGTTCGTTCTGTTCAAAAAAGCACAACCGAACTTCGTCGTGAAAAAGAAAGTTTAAAGCAACAATATGATACCTTGCAGCATAAACTTGAACAGATGGAATATGAACGTTTGCGAAATGAATACGATGTATCAAGTAACAATGGCAGTGCAGATACTTCCGCGCACTCCGGCAAAGGCGGTGCGTCAAAGAGTGTTTCGCGCAATAAATTTGACGAATCCGAAGTCAAGGCCGCGTTACTCGGCTTAAAGACCGCAATGGACGACCTGCAAAGACAAATAGATTCGAATAACGGTAATAATAATTGATTTACACTTCGCGGCCGGTTTCTTCTGACAGGCGGATTTGTGCTTCGCGATTCATTAAGAATTGAGTGCTTGTTGGTTTGTCCGGGGTAAAAAGGTTAATGTCTTCGACAAACTTAAATCCAAATGGATATCGTGGCGGCGGTATAATGCGAAAACCTTCGCGAATATGCGGAGCGAATGTGATGTGCGGCTCTTTGTCTGCGTGATAAACGATATCTCTGATGATCTCCCCGTCGAGGTCTTTTTTATAATCGTCAAAAGTCCCAATTTTGGCGATACCATAAACATTGACGGCTAAATCGTCAAACGCGAAAAGTGGATTTGTGATGTACCGCATAATGGATTCACCTTGCCGGGTTTCAAAGAGAAACCATGCTTGAGGCTTACCCTCATAATTTTTTTCCCACTCAATGAAAGCAAACAGGTCATTCACACTAAATACGTTATTTGGGAAAACATCGGCTTCTTCAAGGGCTTGACGGATGGTCGCATAAGTTCTCTCGTGTGTGCCGGTGACGAAATTGCCGCCGCGTGATGCGGGCATTTTTATGCCACGATATTCAGCCTTGCTAATATATTTGTATTTTTTCCATCCCGTTTCCATTTTAGATGGAAGTATATATTATTTCGGCATTTTTGTCAATGTGTAGCCTTCTTTTGTGTCCTTGATGTCAAAACCGGTTTGCGAAATTTCGTCGCGTAATTTATCGGCAAGGGCATAGTCTTTGTCTTTTTTTGCCTTATCGCGCTTTACTGCAAGTAGAATTATTTCGGCTGGAATTTCTTTTGGAGATTCGCGATGTAAATTCAGTAAACAGACTGCTTTTTCTAAATTAAGCGACAGTACTTTGTCTAACTTGATAATTGTATTATAAATGCTTTTAGATGGCGGGGCTTTAAGCATATCCCAAATTACGGCGATTGCTTTTGGGGTGTTAAGGTCGTCGAGAATACTTTCGCGGAATGTTTTTAGATATCCGTTTATATCTGTTGCAGACTGCTCATTGGAATTAAAATGCTTCGCTAATTGCATTATAAGGTTATTATAGGCGCTTTGCGCGGCCTTAAGACCATCCCATGTAAAGTTCAAAATGGAACGATAATGAGACAGAAGATAGTAATAACGCAGGTGCATAGGGGAGAAACCCCGAGCCTCTATATCTGCGAGAGTATATACATTGCCAAGTGATTTGCTCATCTTGCCGCCGTCTATTGTTATAAATTCGTTGTGCATCCAAAACACGCTCATTGGTTTACCGGTGAGGCTTTCAGTTTGTGCTATTTCATTTGTGTGATGAATGGAAATATGGTCAATACCTCCGGTATGAATATCGAATGTGTCGCCGAGCAGTTTTCGCGCAATTGCGCTGCATTCAATATGCCAGCCGGGGCAGCCCCAATACCCACGAAAGTCCCATTTCTGCATTGCGTTTTCGCCGATAAATTTCCACAATGCAAAATCATTTGAATTAAGTTTTTCGCCAAGGTTGACTCTGGCACCGGCTTTGTTTTTCTCGATAGGTGTTTGGCTTAATTTATTATAGTTGGGGAACTTGGACGAGTCGAAATAGATACCGTCGCTTGTGCTGTAAGTAAATCCCTTTTCTTCAAGTGCCGTAACAAAACTCATCATTTCGTTTATATATTGTGTGGCAGGAGCAATTATTTGTGGTTTGCGGATATTTAATTTTTCACAGTCCGCAAAATATTGGTCGGTGTATTTCTCCGAAATTTGCTGCGGGGTAGTGCCTGCTTTACGAGCGGCGGCTTCGACTTTGTCTTCGCCGTCGTCAGCGTCAGTGACAAGATGACCGACATCGGTGATGTTCATTACGTCATGGACTTTTATACCTGCGAATTCGAGCGACTTTTTTAATATGTCGGTGAAAACGTATGCGCGCAAGTTACCAATTGTGGCGGTATTATAAACAGTGGGACCGCAGGAATAGATGCGCGCGGCTTTACCGTCAAGAGGTTTGAACAACTCTTTTTTGCGCGAAAGTGTGTTATACAAGGTCATGCTTTTATTATATATTAAACTTCTTGACAAAGTCAAAAAGGTTTTGTAACTTGAGTTTTGTTTGGAGGGACATATGAAGACAAAAATACTATGCACAATTGGGCCGGCGTCGAACAGCCCGGAAATGCTTGAAAAGTTAATAAAGGCGGGCATGAACGTTGCACGTTGTAACTGCACTCATGGAACAGTTGCGGCGAATGAAGCAAATATCAGGGCGTGTCAAAAGGCGCGCCAAAAAACTAAGTCGGCTTTAATTGTTGCCCTTGATACAAAGGGGCCGGATATCCGCATAGGGTTCTTTGAGGGGCCCAACCCGACAGGAAGTAACAGTATCATCGTTAAAGAAGGGCAGCTTTTTACCTTCCACACCAAAGAAGTGAAGGGCACAAGTCAAGGCGTCTACGTAAATTACATCCGCCTGCCACAAGTTGTCAAAGTTGGACAGGAACTCCGCATTAATGACGGCCTTGTTCTTATGACCGTCGAAAAAGTTACAGATACAGAAGTTATTGCACGTGTTAATACTGACGGCGTGATTAAAGACAAGAAAAGTTTGGCGGTGCCTGGTTGTGATTTAAAGTTGCCGTTTTTATCCAAGTTGGATGAAGAGGACCTTATCATGGGATGCAAAAACAAAGTAGATTGGATTCTGGCATCCTTTGTCGGTTCGGCTAAGGATGTTTTGGAAATGAAAGCATTCATGAAAAAACATGGCGGTGAAAAAATTAAAATCATTTCTAAAATCGAAAGCGTTTATGGTGTCGAAAACCTTGACGAAATTTTGAAAGTTTCCGAAGGAATTATTGTTGCACGCGGTGACCTTGGGATTGAATATCCGGTTGAACAAATTCCCAACCTGCAAAAAATGATTGTAGAGAAAACGCGAGCGGCAGGGAAGATAATAATTGTTGCAACTGAAATGCTTGAAAGCATGATAGACAAGCCGCGTCCGACTCGTGCAGAGACTACTGATGTCGCCAATGCTGTTTGGGACGGGTCGGAATATGTTTGGTTAAGCGCCGAATCCGCAACGGGAAAATATCCTGTGCAATGCGTGCAATATTTGGCTCGTATTTCTGCAGAAGCAGAAAAGCACAAGCAGTACTTTAGAATTTAATATAAACCACATAAAAACAGCCTCTATATTGCAAGAGGCTGTTTTTAGAATTTAAAGAAATTATTTTTTAGGTGCGGGTGTTCTTGGTGTTGGTGTCGTTTTTGGTGTTGCCGATGCGGGGGTTTTTGGCATTGGTGCTGCTTTTGGTGCAGGAGGTTGGACGGCGACTTTTGTCGGTGCTGCTTGTGCAGGTTGTTCTTTAGTAGGTTTTTCTTTTTTTGTACGCGGCGCGAGGGGGATGTTATTATCGTCTTCTGCAGTGGCGAAAAGCGTTTTACTGATTCCCTTAAGAAGCGGCATCAAGCCAAATACAAGAAGTGAGCCGATAAATGCAACAGATACAAGAACTTGTGAGTACCAAATGCTTGAAGCGAGGGGTTCAGATGTATTGTCACCGGCTGCCAGTCCAAGTGCTTTTATTTTTTCAGCCAGACCGTCAGTTTTGAAGACTGCGTGTGCTCCGATACCGAACAATACTGTAACAAGTGCACCGGTTGCCAATTGTACCCAGTTCGCAATTTTGTCTGTCTTTTTGTAGAATTTCAACACGTTGTAGGCAGCACAGCCCACAAAAAACATCATAGGCGCCGCCAAGAAACAGAACAGAGTAAATGTTAACGGGACATCAGCCGGTTTTACCGCAAGCATCGCGATATACAAAGCTACGCCCGCCGCACAGAACATGATGTAGAATATTCTGTACCAATGTTTTTGCATCATTAGAATTTCCCCCTTAAAGAATATATCACAATATATACTCGTTCAAAAATATAGTCAAATGATTTTGCATACTATATACTTAGAAAGTGAAAAAAATTTTCGTGGTTTTTGTTTTTTTGTTTGCGACGGTGCTGATAACGGGATGTTCGGCGAAAACGGAGCAAGGGAAGACGGCGTATACTTGGCCTGTATGTTTGATTATGCAATTTGACCTTACCGAGGAAAAGGTGCCAAAAGGTGCGGCAGAGGCTTTGATAAAATTATTAGAAGATGAACCCGGATATGATTTTTTTGTGGATGTAGCGCACGGTAAAGATAAAGACAATCAAATCATATTGCAAGTCGCTATAGTCTTCAAGACATATAAAGAATATGCTCGGTACTTTGATTTCTATAATACAGACAGGCGTGATGTAGACCATTATATCATTAACACTACGATTGAGGAAAAAGCTTTTTATCGTGAACGAACCCAAACATTTGAAAATCCGTGGAAGACTGCGCTGGATAATGCTCCGTGGAAGGTGGCTGAACTTGTATCCCATATTGAAGCTGGATACAGGGGCTACATTAAATCTGCAGAGCCGGAGTATTTGTACTTATTCATGTCATCTTTTCGGCGCAGTGAAGTGACAGGCACAGTTTCAACGAGTCGGGCAATAGATGCTTATGATTATTTGTTTATATACGGCGCAGACGAGCGGAGTGTAGATCAAATCAAGATTTTTGACCGTTTTGCAAACAGTCCGCTATGGTATGTAATTGCTGTGGCTGCTACAATAATATTTATGATTGCCGCATACTTTGTATTTGCCAAAATGAAAAAGATGAGGTACAATGGCACATGTCATTTGCAGTCTTCTCCGACATCCACGGAAACCTAGAAGCCCTTGAGGCTATAATAAAGCACGCGAAAAAGAACCGCAAAGTAAAACAAATATACTTTGTAGGCGATGCGATAACATTCGGACCGGATTCGTCCGCATGTCTTAAGTTATTAAAAAAACATAAAATTCACTGCGTCGTCGGCAATCACGAGCAGCGTGTTGTCAGGTACGACAAAGCCGTTAAGACTTTAACTTATGCAAGCGCGGACCATATGCGTTATATCTTTTCACAATTGGATAGGGATGATATACATTTTATTAAAACCATGCCAACCAATATTAAAATCAATTACAAAGGTGTAAATATTTTATTTACTCACTATGCGCACGATGAAAACGGTGTAATCCGCGATGACTATGATGAATTCACCGAGGCTCAACTTAATAAATTATTTGGATATAGTAATAGTGAGGTGGTATTTTTCGGTCATATTCACAAACGGAAGATTATTATTGAAGAAAATGGCAAGAGTTTTATTTGTTTGGGAGCAAGCGGTTGTGTCAGCGGCAATAAAACATTTTATACTTTGTTTGATATGACCAATTCATATGGAGCAGATATGAACTTTGATATTTATCGTGTTAATGTACCATTTAACAGAAAAAAATTTGACGAAAAAATGTTGAACGCGCCATTGCCTGGTAAAGATAAATACGCCCGATTTTGTTTCGGACTTGAAATAGGAGAGAAAGGATGAACACCAGAGATCTTGCAAAGAAATTCTTAGCAGAAGAAAAATTAACGCTGCGCAACGCACTTGCATATGCTGCGCTTGGGCTGTCGGAAGCAAGCGGAGCAATTAGCGGCATTGTTACGGATATCGCCTTCAATGGTCATGCGTATAATGACGAGAGAAAGGGACAAATGGCCGATTTACTCGGCAAAGTATATTTCTGCTCGCATATTTTAATTGGCTCTACCGGATATACGCCGGAAGAAATTGACCAACGGTATGTAAAGTTTTGGCTTAATAAAGAAAAAAAGATGGAAGAGATACTTGAGGAAATAGAAACACGGGCAAGTGCGCGGGAACTTGGAAAACACATAAAACCCGAAATAAAACCCGAGAAATTAAAATATGCACATACAGACGATCGCCAAAACAACAAGATACATACTGAACCAGTGCAACTTCACACGCCTAATTAAATGTAACATAAACTTGATTGCCAATATACCGCTTGCAAGAGCGGTTATAAATGCAATTGCAGTGGGGAATATATCAAGCTGCAGTTTTTCGCCGTTTGAAATTAACTCGTAAGAACCTGCTGGCGCAGAACCTTGCGCTAAAGCGTAGACAAGTGACGCGATAATTATAGGTATAGACATCAAAAACGAAAACTCGGCAGCACGTTCGCGCTTGGTGCCGGTCACAAGTAAAGTTGATATTGTTGTTCCGCTGCGTGACAGTCCCGGTATTACCGCAATGCCCTGCATTATTCCGACTGCGATTGCGGATTTGTATGTAATTTCGTTTTCTTTCGGTTTAACCATTGTTGCGGCAAAAAGTATTATCGCGGTTACCATGAAAGTGATAGGCAGAATTTTATAAGTAAATGTTTTATCAATAAAGTCTTTGCACAAAATCACGAAAGCACACGTCAAAATTGTTGCGGTCAAGAGACAATAGTTTGTCTTGTTAAACGGGTGTCTTATAAGCTGCCAAATTTTTTTGCGGAATACGACCATTACCGCAAGCAAGGTAGCGATATGAAGAACTATTGTGAATAATAAGTGATTGCCTTGGACGTTAAATAGATGTTGGAACATCATAAGATGACCGCTTGATGAGACGGGCAGGAACTCGGTAAGGCCTTGGACAAAGCCGAGAAAGATGGCAAGCCATATAGACACTATCAATTATTATTTGCGTCCATGCGTTAAATATGATATATTGATTTAGGTTAATCATGACCGAACGAGAGAGGAAACTTAAACGGAAAATTCAATTTATTGTTGCCAGCTGCATGGCGGTGTTCTTTTGTATGATACTGGTGCTCGCGGTGCAATTAGCCATCAGGGGCAATCAGCGCTCTATGGAGAGATCCTTGCATGCTACGCAGGAAGCCTTGCAACAACAACTGGCCCAGGAAAATGCGCGTGAACAATATCTTCTGTCGCAAAAATTTACTGAAGAATACATACTGAAAATAATGGGCTGGGCGAAAGTCAAATAAAATGCCAAAAGTACATGACCCAAAGACCGATACTCAAATTCATCACGGGCGGCGAGAAAAGCTGCG
>Ga0123353_10015393_pt1 | contig 11107 bp, 14 predicted proteins | sample TergutLab28metaG_3_FD_92763 | JGI IMG/M metagenome (GOLD analysis project Ga0123353, IMG submission 92763) | Labiotermes labralis P3 segment gut microbial communities from Petit-Saut dam, French Guiana - Lab288 P3 | ecosystem: Host-associated > Arthropoda: Insects > Digestive system > Gut ... | reverse complement strand
TGCCTATTTCAATAACTTCGCCTACCATGCGGTCATTGCCTACGTAAACCATTTCCTGCATAGCGAAATCTTTTGTTCCTTTAACGGTGACGACAGGCCCGTTAATCCCATATATAGTATTCATGTTATTATCAACCCGCTGCGCATTTTGAACCATTCCTTCTCAGACATTAGTTTTGCATCAAGAGTATCGTCGACGAAAACGGTTCCAGCAGCATTTTCAAATTTAAATCCGCCGAGCGATATAGAATCGTCAATAATTATTTCGGTTTCAATGTTTAACAAATCTTTATCTTCTTCCATCATATGAATTTTCATATCTTCTCCGCATATTTTCTGCGCTTTATTGACACTTTGGGTCAGGAAAGCGTTATAATTATCCGAAATTTTAAATGTTATAATTTTTTCCGCGGCTGCGTTAAAAATTTCATCCGTAATTTCTTCGCGCCTTTTAAAAAGCTGCATACGCTTATCTTTCAAACCGCGCGATAACTCTATGTTGAAATCCTGGTTTACTTTGGATTTTTGTTTCGCGAATATCAATTCGCTTTCGGCGGCAATTTCTTTTTTCGCTTTTTCCATTTCGATTTCTATATAAGCGTCGACTTCCTGTTGTATCTCAGCAAGACGTTCTTCCGCTTCGGAAGCGATAGCGTCAATGAATTTTTTTACTTTTTCTTCCTGCTTAAGCTGCATACCGCTCACCTCCTATATTTTTACGCCCAAAGCGTCGCGCACATATCGGGTTATCGAATCTGTATGACGGACAGTATTTCTGCTTGGAATTTCCACTATCAAATGGCGTTTCAAATTTAGCTTATACTCAAAAATCAAATCCACACAACGCACAGCAAGACTTTCGGTTATAAGCAAAATACCGATTTCTTTATCGTTAATCGCTGTTTCAACAGCCGCTTTAACTTCGTCCGTTCGGGTAGCCAATACGCCTTCGATACCGGCTAAACGCATACCGGTAAGGGCGTCATTATCATCACTTATTAAAAATAGTTTCATCTGATCAATATCAAGAACGCAATAAGAAATCCGTAAAGCGCTATCGCTTCGCCCAAAGCGACGAATACCAACGCTTTACCGAACGCTTTCGGATCTTCGCTTATAGCCCCGATAGCAGCCGGCGCGCCGCCCGCCAACGCGATCCCTCCGCCGATTCCCGCAAGCCCGACGCTCAATCCCGCGCCGATAAGCGCAAGCCCGATTTGATCCGAAACGGTTTCGGTTTCTGTAGAATCATCTGCTGCATATACAGTAGCGGAAAATATGCAACACAGAACAAACACCATAACAAGCACTATTACATGCCGTTTCAAAGCGACTTTCGGTTTGTGCGTCTTGTGCATTGTGCGCAATGCGGCGTAAATAGCCGCGAATATAGAAATAAACGGAATCAAAAATGTGAAAATGTTAATCATATTATTACCTCTTTTTTAAATTTATAGGTGAGAAAATTCGGCCGTTTCCTTCGAAAAATCTGCTGAACATTTCATAAAACTCAAGCCTTAACGCTTGCACGCCGACAAGTAATCCTTCAAGTACTACCACAAGGATGTTGCCGAAGATTATTATAATTGCCCCCGGTAATCTGCCGCCGACAAGTTCCGCAAGCGAGAAAAATACCAGCATCATTCCGGCGTGTACCAGCGCGAACGCTCCGATACGCATAAAAGAAACAGTATTAGTCGCGTAACTTAATATAGTTTCAAACAGTTCAAAAAAACTTTCAAGAAAATAATCGCTCCATTTTTCAACTTTCCAACCGTCTTTGTTGTCGATTAGGTTCACGAACGGAACGCTTAAAAACAAACAAAGCAAAGGTATAACCGTAAAAATCAGGATTATGGGGGTATTAGTAACTATCGCGGCGATAATGGCAATGTATACTAACATACCGCAAACTCCGCTCGGACTAAATATTGCTTTACCGGTCTGCTTTTGCCTGATTAATGAACATACGTTTATCAGCATGGCGAAAACGATAAGAATCATCCCGAAAACAATCGACAGTATCAAGAGCGCCATCGCGGAGTTCATTACGTTGATTGATTCAAATTGAAAACCGACTAATCGTTCAAAATCATTGATTGCGGTTTCCGATCCGAAAAACGAACCGAAAATCGTTCCGAATACCGCTCCCGATATTCCGCACGGAACAAGGATTTTCCCGAGTTCCATTCCTTTTAGTTTGTACATTAACCATCCCGCTATCGAAAGAATTATCCCCTGTCCCAAATCCGCAAACATGATTCCGAAAAAGATCGTGTAAGTGATCGCCACGAATATCGTGGGGTCAACTTCTTTATACCCCGGCAGTCCGTACATCTCAACATAATATTCAAACGCACGGAATATTTTCGGATTCTTTAATTTCGTCGGCGGGCTTGCTTTATTTATCATTTGATTCGGATTAACGATGCTGTATTCAATGCCTTTTATCCCGTCAAGTTTATCGGCGATATTATTAGTTTCGTTTTCAGGAATCCATCCGATCTGCATAAATGAATTTTTATTCTTTACGCTGTATTTCCGTAGTTCGAAAATGTCATACTTCCATTTTATTTTTGAGTATAGTATTATACATTTTTGGATTTCCCGCTCAATAATATCAGCCATCGATTTTTCAAGTTCATTCAATTGGATTTTCGTTTCGGCATACTGTTCATCTAACAATTCAATCGCGTGTTCCGGCGTGGTGGAAGAGCTCGGGATAAGAATCCTTACGAAAAATAAACTCGCGAAAAGTCTGTCGATTTCTTCTCCGCAATGATTCGGCGCCACATACATTCCCCAATAATAATTCGCGTCGTTTGACCAGGGAAAGAACATAACGTTCGGGTTATCTTCATATCCCGCGAGTTCGGTATAACTCTGCGCAGGCATACGCCCGAATCTTACTTTAATAAACTCGGATTGAAACAGTTTGTCAAGCTCGATATTCAGTCCGCGGAAATGTTCGAACTGCTCAAGCGAGATTTCGATATGTTCGATTTCGCCGATTAACTTTGTTTTCTTCTCGCGTAATTCTAAAATGGACGTTTTAATTTCGTCAATATAACGCGAAATTTCGTCAAGGTCAAATATTTTATCTTTTAAATTTGTTTCGATTATTTCGGGTTCGATATTTAAAATATTGAAAATTTCTTTCAGTTTTACAAATGAATTATTGTACGGATTCGTTTCGTTTACATGTTTATAACCGTTTACAATCAGCATCGACTCCGAGGTTTCGGGATGGTAACACTCTGAATCGGCGCAAACTTCTATGACGTCGTCAAGGTGCATATTATGCCCGACGATTTTTATCATTTTCATTTTTGACACAGCCATTCTCACATCACCTACAAAACTAATAATTTATTTATTTCTCCTACACTGAGTTTATATTTTACTCCCTGGGTTATATTTATAATATTTTTTTCCTCAAACTCAAAAAGTTTTATACAGCAATACATCACGACCGACGGATACGGCGAAGTGTGCATTTTCCTCTGCACACTCTTGAGATAAATTTTCTTCAAGAGGTCGTCAATCGTATAATATTCAATCTCGGCGAAAAACTTCCCGTAGATTGTCCCTTTGAGCAATTCCGCAACTTCCAACTCATCTCTTGCGTCAAGCAGCGATTGAACCTGCGGCTTTTTTAAATATCTCCTGCATGGTAATAAAGTATCATCCGTTTTATAAAACTTCTTATCCCTGTATATTCGCGCTATATTTTCTGTTTCGATTTTAAGTTTAAACAAATCGCCGAGTTCTTTTTGTTCATCTTTTGGCAGTTTCTTTAAAATTTCAAATAACTTTTCGTACAACTCTTTTTTCAATTGCGTTTCAATTTCAGTATAATTTGAAGTTGTCTCTTTTAATTTTCGATTCATTTCATCTTCCAGCAAAATAAACTCGTAAAAATCCTCGCCTACAGCTCGCGCAAACTTTAATAAATCTGTTGAATTATAATCTCGTTGCAAATACGCAGTGACGTCCGCTTCATTACTCATCGACATCATCGCGGTATAGTTATTTATAGTGACCCGCTTCCCGTATTTCGCGCGGGCTTTCGTCAAAATCGCGTTCGCCGCATAGTTTTTCATTTTTAATTTACTACCCTATTAAATAATTCTTCTATCCAGGTTTCTTTGTTTGCTTCATAAATGCTGTTAAGTTTTTCAAGCTGAATCGAAATCAGTTCATCTTTTTCGCGAAGAATCCTCTCGACGTTTTCTCTTTCGGATTCTTTCAACAATTCAATTTCATCATTAACATATTCAATATATAATTGTTTAAGCTCGGAACGTTTCTTTGCAATTTCGATTTCAATGGAATTTTTCCGTTCAATCGATTCTGCAAGGATTTTGCGTTCCATAGCGTCAAAATCAAGTATTTTTTTAATAATATTTTCAATCATATTTATTCTCTCAATTATAAAAAAATTTAGCGCAACAATAGACTTTATCTATTATAGCACTAAATTTTAAAAATGCAATAGGTTAAATGTAAAATTATAACTTTTCTATGCCGAATAACGCCCAGCCCCCATAAGGCCGGCGGTAATCGTAATAAATTCTGTGCCATTTGTCATTCCAAGTCATGTCAGACGTACGTTTACCCCGCATTATATATCGCTCCCATGAAGCGTTGCTACCGCTCGCCATGGAAATAATCAGATACCCGCATTGTTTTGCTTCATCGTAAATTTCACTCAGTGTAGGCATCGGACCGTCGAAGTCGATCAATTCCTGCGGCGGATTCGGTATCTCGGAAAACAATCGTCCGAATACAATTACGCCGCCCGGTTTCAGAAATTTTTCAAGGAAAGTGATTCCCTCTGCAAAACTGTAAAACAGTCCTGCCGATAACTCCGTGCAAACGACAACGTCGTACTTTTCTATATCAACGTATTGTAAAACGTCGCCGCAGATTAAATTAATGCGTTCATTCTGCAAACGCGAACGCCCTGTTTCAATAAACCCTTCAACACGGTCAACACCGACGCCGCTGATTCCGAAAATTTCATTCCATAGTTTCAGCATCGTGCCGTAACCACAGCACAAGTCAAGCACGCGGCTTGTTTCGTTCAGCCCAATAGCGTAGCCGAAACGGATGATGTCCTCCGCCGAAACCATGTTGATTAAGTATTTTTCATCTTCGAAGTAATTCATAATACTCCTCACTTTTTATTTTATTTAACGATGGCACCGCCCATTCAGGGAATTGTGTGCGTTCGCACGCAACATATAATCCAAAGAGCGGTTCGATAATCGCGTCGGCAGTTTTCTCATCGAAATTCGTAGTTCCGTATTCATCAAGAAATGCATTTATTGCTTCATCGCGGAGCGAATATGTCACATTGCGTACGTCGCTGTAAACGTAACCCTTGCCGAGTAAATGAAAATCGAACATCATCGCGGATGTTCCATCTTTAGCAACGACGAGATTACTCCAGTAAAAGTCGTTATACGTCAGCGTGCGCGGTAATACTTCGATCATCCGGCGGATGTCATCGAAACGTTCACGAATCAAATCCCATACAGGGTTGCCGATCGTATTTGTCTTTTCTGCGATAAAATCCATGTTCGCCAATGTGATGAAGTCGGTTTCATCGTACAATTCATGCAGGGCGGGGAAGTTAATCCCCGCCTCATGCAATTTCTTGTACCATACGGCAATTGCCCGCGCGATTTTTGGGTTAGACATATCCTCATCCCGTCCCAACCGCCACGTTTCGGATTTTGTAATATCCTCCATCAGCAGCGTATCATCGGTAGCGTCAATGATTTGAATTGTCGGCACACCAAGCTCGCGCAGTATTTGATAGTTGCGGATTTCGCGTCTGTCAGCGGTATTCTCGAACTTTTTCATAACATAATCGCCTATCCGCGAAACGATTATGCCGTTTTTACGGCTTATTTCTTCAGTATTGCGCATATACTCTGTGAATCCTCCGTATAAGGTTTGCCTGCTACATCTTCATAAAATCCAAATTCCGTAAAGCCGAACGGTTTGACTTCGTCGAGCAGCGATTGCTTCGTGAAGTAACAAAACCAAAGATTCCAACACCGCACGTCATCTTCCTCAATCAATACAATGCGTGCGCCTGCGGCGACGTCACCGTAATAATTATCGGCGTTCAAAACCATATACGGTTTCGAACTCATAAATCCTCCGTTAGGATACATTTCCCAATATGTACGGTCGGTTTTGCCTTTATCATATATTGGTGTCATCACATCGAATAAAAACAAACCGCCGGGTTTTAACGCACGATACACACGTGCAAGCAGATTGTGACGTTCGTCAGGAATCAACGCGGCATAGTCGTAACTGATCAGCGTGATGATGTCGTAAGCGTTCTCGAAATCCATCGCGAGGTAATCCTGCAAAATGTACTCGCTTTTCGGATCATGTTCGCGGGCGTAGTTTATGGAATTTTCGGAAAAGTCCAAGCCCGTGGAATATAGTCCGCGTTCGGCGAACCGCATCGTGTACAAACCCGGTCCGCAGCCGATGTCAAGCAAACGTGCGTTTTCGGGTAACGGCAGAGACAGAATCCACTCGACCGAACGATCCATAAATTCAAATTCGCGGCTCGCGCCGTTTGTATCAGGCTCTAAATGCGACGCTAACATTGATTTCGCGATATGCGGATCATTCCAGAATTTCGTTGTTGTCCTCTCATAGAGGGCGGGACGTTTTAAATATTTATATAAATCTTTTAACATAATCTTTTCTCCTTAATATTATATTTGAGTGTAAAAATTATTGTAATTGTCATAAATATCAACCCCTTTTTTTATTTTCATTATAACATTTATCAATATGGTGTGTAAAGATAAAAATTAATTATAAATGATTTTCCCAAAAGTATTGACAAAATGATGAACAAGTGTTATAATAATCAACAATATTTATGAAAGGGAAAAGCTCGTTATGTTTAACGCAATCATTATGCAACGCAGATATCTCGTAGCCGAATGTGGCGACGGGCTTTTGCTGTTGTATTCATAAATAATTATATTAATTATTAAAATCAACGGTTAAAAGTCTAACGGTATTACCGCAAAACTTTTAACCGATTTTTTATTTTTAGGAGGGATATTTGTGACAGAATTAAAAGTTTATGATCAAACTATGCAAACGGCAGTTGAGAAATGTTTTACGACTTGCGTTGAGACACTCGGATGGGAGTATGAACCGAACGGCAGACATTCGGATATTCTTAATATCGAAAACGCATACGAATGTTTTTGGTGCTTGTTTGAGGACGGTGAATTAATTGGTATGATAGCGGTGCGATGTATTGACAAAGAAAACAACGTTGCGGAAATGAAACGGCTGTATATTTTGCCGCAACATCAGGGCAAGGGTTACGGAGATTTGCTTTTCAAGCATGCGTTGGATTATACGCGAATGCAGGGGTATTCTATCGTGCGTGCCGATACCCGTTACGACCGGCATTCTTCGCGGCATTTGATGGAGAAGCACGGGTTCAAGCCGATTGAAAGTTATAACGAGAACGAGTTCGCGGAACTGTATTTTGAGCTTAAATTACCACTAACGAGATGTATTATGATCTTCCCCGAATTTTCGAATATGCACATCATCGAAGGTATCAGAAAAAAATACGACCCGCTCGCTGAACTTGTAAAACCGCACATCACGCTTGTATTTCCGTTTACGAGCGAATTAACAACTCAGCAAATTAACGAACATCTACACAGCACTTTATGTGAAACACAACCGTTTGAAATTGAATTGAAAGGAACAAGCAAAGAATCAGGACGGTTCGGTCATTTTATTTTCCTGAACGTAACCGGGGGAGTTGACGAAATTTCAAAGTTAAACAAATGTTTATATGACGGCTTGTTGCAAGAATACCGTGGGAAAAAAGTTTATGTTCCTCATATGACGATTGGGCGTTTAAGCAATGTAGCTGAGCAAATGGAAGCATATGAAGAATTGAAAAACATGAACGCTACATTTCAAACAACAGTCAAAAAGATTTCGGTAGAAATTATCGGAGAACAACAAGAATCAATTATAGAAACGGAGTATAAATTATGATTATGAACATCACTTACACAAACACCATCACGCCGGAAGAATTCAACGCGTTGCGCGCGGCGGTCGGCTGGATTGAAATTGAAAATGGTCTGGCGATCAAAGGATTGGAACATTCCGCTTTCATCGTCTGCGTCAGGGACGGCGAGCGCGCGATCGGTACGGCGCGTATCATCACCGACTATGGTTACACCGTTTACATCGCCGACGTTATCGTCCACCCTGATTATCAGGGTAACGGAATTGGTGGGGAGATAATGTCGCGCATCATGGCGTATATCGACGAAAACATCGCGCCGGGGCAGGAAAAGTTAATCGCGCTCATGTCTGCGAAAGATAAAGAGGGTTTTTACGAGAAATTCGGATTTGTCAAACGTCCGAATGACAATTGGGGTTGCGGCATGACCCAGTGGATAAAAAAGGAGGAAACATTATGAACAACATCACCATCCGCCTCGCAATCCCCGCCGACGCGCCCGACATGGCGGAGGTACATATGCGCTCGTGGGAAGTCGCTTACAATGGCTTCATCCCCGCCGACTACATCCGTGAAAAGAACGCCGGTCGTCCGGCGCTGTGGCAAAGAATCATCACCGAAGAAAACACAACCCAATACGTTATCCAATCCGATAATAAAACGGTCGGAATCATGTGCGTCGCTCTGCCGCAGGACGACGACGTCGGCGAAGAATTATACGAATTGCACGGCTTATATCTCCACCCCGACTACTTCCGTCAAGGTATCGGCACAGTTGCGATGGAGTTTGCGCTTAACATCGCACGCAATCTAAACAAAACCCAAATGACCGTTTGGGTGTTTTCGGACAACACAAACTCGATCAATTTTTACAAAAAATGCGGCTTCATCGCCGACGGCTCAACCAAAATATTACAATGCGGCAAACCATTAACCACAATCAGAATGAGGAGGAAAATATAATGAAATTCACACATTACACCACCGCGCAGGAATTTTCCGACGACGTGTTGGAAATTCTAAAACGCCACGAAATCCAAAACAACCTGCTGTTCAGAAATATCGGCGACGGTCCGGGCAAAACTATGGCGAGTGTCAAGGACGATGACGGCAGCGTTATCCTGACGGCGATCCGCACCGCGCCGTTCCCGATGGTGATGTACGAAACCGACAACATCCGAAACGATGAAGCCGTCGCTTTTTTCACACGTTCCCTTGCGGAGCATGAGATTGACGTTGACTTCATCATGACCGAGAAGGAACTCGCCCTTAGCTTCTGCAAACATTCCGGCAAGAAGTATCATTGCAACGAAAGCCTTGTGTTTTACGTTCTCGAAAAAGTGAACGAACTTCCGCCGATTAAAGGCACATTCCGCAAAGTAACCAGCGACGATATGTTTTACCTGCCGTACTGGATAGCGGACTTCGATCCGGCATGCAAAATCGGCGAATACAATTTAGAAAAAGGTATTGCACACGCGAATTGGGCGGTTGAACGCGGAACCTCTTACGTTTGGGTAGACGGTCATCCGGTTTCGCTCGCTTCGCACAACAGAAGCGTTTCTAATTGCGCTATAATCGCACAGGTCTACACGCCGCCGAATCTGCGCGGCAAAGGTTACAGCACGGCTTGCGTATCGCACCTGTCGCAGAAACTTCTCGACGACGGCTTTAAATACTGTGCGCTGTACGCCGACTGCGCGAACCCGTACTCGAACCGCGTGTATCAGAAGGTCGGCTACAAGGAAACATTCTGGTACGACCAATACAAACTGTACAAGGAGGGAGAATAATGCTCACGCACAAAGGCACGGTAACTCTAACCACATCGCGTTTAACCCTGCGCCGGTTCATGTTAGACGACGCGCAGGCGATGTTCGAGAATTGGGCGACGGATCAAAAGGTGAATAAATTTCTATCATGGGATTTACACGAATCTGTAGAATTTACACGCGAATTGCTGACAAAATGGATTGCAAATTATGATAATCTTGAATGTTACAATTGGGTTATAGAATATAATCAAACAGTTATCGGCAATATTATAATCCACGATATTGATACCAAACGAGAACATTTTGAATTGGGTTATAACATCGGCTCGAAATGGTGGAACATGGGAATCATGACCGAAGCCGTCGCTGAAGTGATTCGTTTCGCGTTCAAAGAACTGAACGCCAACAAAGTCTGCGGCTTGCACGATACGGAGAACCCCGCGTCAGGCAGGGTAATGCAGAAGAACGGCATGACGCAAGAGGGTTTGCTCCGCGAACATGCAAAGCGTCGTGACGGAACTCGCGGCGATCTGGCATACTACGCGATTTTGAAAAGAGAATGGAGAGGTAAATAATGTCAAACTATAAAGAGCAAATCATCAAGCGCTACGGCGAAGGCAGTGCTGAGGACGGCAGGGAAAACTATTCCCGCACTTCCGCATTGGAGTTTCACTACACGAAAAAACATCTGGAAGGATTCATCACACCCGACAGCCGCGTCCTTGAAATCGGTTGCGCAACGGGTTACTACGGCATGTACTACGCGGATAAGTGCAGAGAATACGTCGGCGTTGATTTGTTCCCGCCGCACATTGAAATCTTTAAACAAAAAATAATTGACAACACACTCACTAATGTTTCCTGCCAAGTCGGTGACGCTTTGAATTTACAAACCATTCCCGACAGTAGTTTCGACGTAGTCCTCTGTTTCGGTCCGATGTATCATCTTCCGCCGGAAGAACGGGAATTAGCATTCGCTGAATGTAAACGCGTTTGCAAAACCGGCGGAGTAACCGCTTTCGCTTACATAACCACAGTCGGCTTATACGCCGGTGCTTGCGTACAGGACAACTGGCGGCACATCTACCCCAACGCGGAAACAAACGAGTTTGTGTTGGAAAAGGGTACGGACAACGAACGCCCTTATTTATTCTATTTCACCATGCCGGAGGAAATGGAAACGTCTGCGGCACGTTATGGATTTATGAAACTAAAAAATCTCGCCACGAATTTTATGTTTACCATGCAAATCGTAAATGAAATGACCGACGAACGGTTTGAATTG
>Ga0123353_10015392_pt1 | contig 11107 bp, 4 predicted proteins | sample TergutLab28metaG_3_FD_92763 | JGI IMG/M metagenome (GOLD analysis project Ga0123353, IMG submission 92763) | Labiotermes labralis P3 segment gut microbial communities from Petit-Saut dam, French Guiana - Lab288 P3 | ecosystem: Host-associated > Arthropoda: Insects > Digestive system > Gut ... | reverse complement strand
GGCACAGACCTTAATTGGGCAACGCTCTTCCCTGATATTGAAAAAGCAGATGTAAGCCACTTTTTCGCGCATAGCGGTATGGTTGAAAATCCTGAATACGATCCGGAAATACCGGGATCTGTCCCTACGATCTATAACCATGAGTTTGTCGACTTCACCATTGATCCATCTTCTCCTCTTGCTTCGGCAGGCGTAGGTGGAGTTCCTGTAGGCGACCCGCGCTGGGTAGATGCTTCAGCCGATGTTCCGGTATCCAGAGTAGTAGTAGAACCTGAGGTACTTTATTTGGATGTCTTAAAGAATACTACGGGAACGCTCAAAGCAACCGTCTATCCGCTTAATGCTACTAACCCGGCTATAAAGTGGAGTAGCAGTGATGACGCTGTCGCAACCGTGAATAACGGCGTAGTAACTGCCGTTGGAGCCGGAGAAGTTACCATCACAGCAACATCTGTTGAGAATCCGGAAGTTAAAGCAACCTGTGCAGTTACGGTTTCTGCTGATGCACTTCCCGTTTCAATAAGTTTGGAACCCGCTTTGATGGTGATTGTTGGTGGCGAAGGAACGCTTACGCCTTCCTTTGTTCCGGATAATGCAACCAACAAGAATGTAACATGGAACAGCAGCAATATCGCCATTGCTACAGTAGATGCAGGAAAAGTAACCGGAGTATCAGGCGGAAGGGTTACCATCACAGCAACAACTGAAGTTGGCGTTGGCGGTCCTAAATCGGCAACTTGTGAAGTTACGGTAGTAGACGTAACATTGAACAAAACCACCATGGAAATAGCGATACCTGATACTGAAACCCTCGTGGCAACCGTTTCTCCGAGTGACCTTAGCCAAACTGTAACATGGAGCAGTAGCAATTCTAACGTTGCCACAGTGGATGACGCAGGTTTGGTTACAGCCAAAGCAGTTGGAACAGCTACCATCACAGCAATATCTGAGGTAGGCGGTAAAACGGCAGAGTGTGTAGTTACGGTAATTCAACTGGTAACAGGCGTTTCATTGAACGAAGCCGTCTTGTCTGTAAAAGTTGGCGAAACTAAAAAACTCACGGCAACCGTAGCGCCTACTACGGCCACCAACAAAAATGTGACATGGGAGAGCAGCGACGCCACGATAGCCTCAATAGACAACGAAGGTAACGTAACCGGCGTAAAAGCGGGAGGACCGGTATTCATCACGGTAACTACCGTAGACGGCGGTAAAACAGCAAGTTGTGCTGTATCAGTAACCGGTGGAACAACCAGCGTCGAAATCGCCGATGCTCCGATTGCCAGCGTCTATCCCAACCCCACAGACGGATTGATTACTCTGGAATTTGATACGCAGAATGTTTATCAAATAACCATCGCCGATTTGGCAGGGAAGGTACTGATGCGTCAATCGGTTGCCGATCAGATCGTTCAATTGGATCTCAGCAGTTACACCGCCGGTGTTTACATGCTGATTATTGATGACGGTAAACAACAAAGCATTATGCGAATAGTGAAGAATTAAACCGTAAATATGATTATGATAGTTGCGCCAATGATTTAAAAGTCATTGGCGTAACTTTTTCTCTTTGTAACCCTTAATATTAGCCTATTTTGGAAACTATTATTCAATTAGGGTGATGCATTGCCGAAGTCTGGAGCGACAACCGAGCAATCCATTGAACGGCATTACAAATGCTAATGAACGGATACATGGAGAAAAGCAGAACTGAAGCGTTTGACCGTAGGTCATTCATATCAATAGAAAAAAAAATGCGCAAATACGAAAAAAACCTCGTAGAGGTTTCACATTACAAATGCCGCCATTTCTCTTTATTTTTGTGAATCTCCTACGGAGATTTTGTGAATATCGTGTGTGTATCTGATGTTTTTATTGATATGTATGCCCTAACAAGCAATAGAACGGATTAGAGCGGCATTACAAATACAACCGCTTATAGGTGGGCATAGCTAAACTAACCCGTTTATTTCTTTCAGATATTCTATCTCCTGTTTAGAAATGCTCTCCTGTTCGCCTTTGTCGTAAATAGCGAGAAGAAAAATATCTGTATACCTGATATTTTTTTCTTACGGGAAATTGTCGTCATCAACACCCATGTCGCTAATACCGTTTTGTCCGTTAGGACATTCATGTCAATAGAAAGACAACATGATACGATACGCGCTTGTCCGTCAGGACATTCACGAAAAAGGAACGAATATTTTTTAAAAATAGCCTAAATTCTTTACACTCCACCCGAAGGTCTCGCCGAGGCAAATCTCGTCATTTATTTACTATTTGTCCATTCGATCCGGCAAACTCTTTAGGCGTCATTCCGTAAAATTCGCGAAAACAACTCGAAAAGTGCGAAAGTGTTGAGAATCCTACCGCATAAGCCACTTCCGAAACCGACAATTTCTTTTCAGAAAGTAGCGTTGCCGCCTGTTTCAATCTTACTGTGCGGATGAAATCGCGGGCTGACTGATTGGTCAGTTCCTTCATTTTGCGGTGCATGTGTACGCGGCTCATTCCCACATCGCGACTGAGCATTTCCACGTTTAAATCAGGATCAGACAGATGCTTGTTTACGGCTTTCATCACACGTTCCATCAATAGTTCGTCTGCCGGTTTCAGCGTTATTTTTTCCATTTTGCCTTCCGAAACGCCGGCGAATTTGTCTTTGAGTCGTTCGCGGTTTTCCAGCAGGTTGGCCACCGTTCTTTTCATCATATCGGGATTGAACGGCTTGGTGATATAGGCATCGGCGCCAACATTAAGACCTGCAACTTTATCTTCGTCGCGGGTTTTGGCAGTCAGCAGGATAATCGGAATATGGGCTGTGTTGACGTTTGTCTTGATTTTCCGGCACAACGACATGCCATCCATCCCGTCCATGATGATGTCGCTGATCACCAGATCGGGTTTCTCTTTCAGGATCAGCGACAGACCTTCCTTCCCGTTTGGCGCAACCAGAACATGGTAGAGATCAAACAGCTCGGAGCGGATGTAGTTGCGGATATCGGTTTCGTCGTCGATTACCACGATCCTGTATTTTGTGCGCGGATCTTTCCTTAACGGCTGCTTGTCGGCAAACAATTGTTCAGCAAGATCATCGTCGCGAACGATGGTCTGTTGTCTGTTGGTTAATGTCGTTTCTTCCAATTCGTTTGTTGTCAGGTGTTCGTTGCCCATCGGCAGACGCAGAATAAAAACGCTTCCAGTCGCATCGGCATTGTTTCGAGCGATAAGAGTTCCGTGCAACAACTCAACCAGCGAAAGCGCCAGATGCAGGCCAATACCCGTACCAAAACCGGTTTGCTGACCGTTGTCGATCTGGTAATAACGTTCAAAAATTCTTTCAATTTTGCTTTCATCGATGCCTATTCCTGTGTCGCGCACCTGTATCTCAAAATAATGTTTCAAAGCGCTGGGCAACGACTGATCTTCGCCTGTGACGAGAAACACGTCGATACGGCCTCCGTCGGGCGTAAATTTGAAAGCGTTGGACAAAATGTTGAACAATACTTTGTCAAAATTATTCAAATCTACCCATACTTTCAACTCGGGCATTTCGTGCAAGAAGGTGAACCGTATATTTTTTTGTTCCGCCATATAATTGAATGCCTGCATGATATCAACAATGAAACCTACCATATCCGTTTCGCGACACTTGAGAAACATTTGTCCGCGATCTATTTTGCGGATGTCCATCAGTTGGTTGATCAGACGGAGGATTCTGTGGGCATTGCGATACATCAGCAGATAGGTTTTCTGCATTTCAGGCGGATTTACCGATGAGATCAGTTTTTTGAGCGGACCGATTACCAGCGTCATCGGCGTTCGTATTTCGTGCGATATGTTGGTGAAAAACTGTAATTTGGCTTCGTTGATCTGCTCGGCGTGTTTTTGTATCATCAACTCCTGACGGTAGCGGATGCGGGCATGAAAAAAAGAATATATTCCGTAAAGAAGCATCATAACCATCAGAAAATAAACTATTTTTGCCCAGATGCTCAGGTACCAGTACGGATGAATGGTAATGGTGACGGTTTTTACCGGCGAGGAGTTGTTGTGGTCGAAAGCCTGTACCGAAAAATGATATGTACCTGCACTGAGGTTGGTAAATGTCACTCGACGGGCGCCTTCCGGAGTGGTCAGCCATGTGTCGTCGAAATTTTCCATCCGGTAACGGAAACGGGTCGCTGCCGAGTAGCCGTATTCGAGGGTCGAAAACTCGAAACTGAACATATTGTCGCCCGAACGCAGGTTGATGTGTGTGGCATCAAGCATTACCCTGTCGATGATGGTTATTTTCCCTGATTTCTGACCGGCAACTACTTTCTTGTCGAAAAGGTAAAATGCTGTGATATAGGCTTGCAGGTTGCGTTCGCCCGGCTGTATTTCGTGCGGATAGAAAGAAGTGATACCATTGGTGCCGCCGAAAAAAATCTCGCCGTCGTCGGCCATGAAATTGGCGCCTTTCTTAAATTCATTGCCCTGCAATCCATCCGAAGCAAAGTAGTTCACAAAACTGTTGCTTTCAACGGAATATTTGGAAATACCCGAATAAGTGCTCACCCAGATGTTGTTTTGCGTATCGCAGGCAATACCGCAGATGGTGTTGTTCGACAATCCGTCGGCTGTGGTGAATGTCTTGATTTGGCCGGTTTCAGGGTTCAGACATACTAATCCGCCATCGGTGCCAAGCCATATATGGCTGTCAGCCATCATTTTAAGCGATGATACTACATTGCTGGGAAATCCATCCGGGTCTTCATAATAATTGACGAATTTTCCGGAATACGGATCGAAACAACTTGCCCCCTTGTAAGTTCCCAACCAAAGCCGTCCCTGATGATCGCAAACCATATTGTTGATCCAGTTGTTACTCAACTGATTTCCCGGCGGCTCGCCCGGTTGTTGGAAATAATGAGTTTCGTATTTTCCCGAAAGGGGATCAAATCTGAAGAAACCATTGCCAAACGTTCCGATCCACAATTTGCCGTCTGCGGTTTCGGCAATTGCGTAAACCTTGTCGTTTGCCGGATGGTTGCTGATGTGATTCGGATAGTAGGTACATCTACCGGTGTTGACGTCAAATCGCGACAGACCATTCATATACGATCCCAGCCAGACCGTGCCATCGCTTGCTTCGAAAATATGGACAACCGTGCCGGGAACGGAACCGGTGCGATCAACCGGCGAATAGTGTTTACTCTTCTGTCTTTGAGGATCAATCACATACAAACCATCATTAACAGTTCCCACCAGAAGCCGGCCATCCCTGATCTTGTACACCGATGACACACAATAGGAACCAATAAAATTGTTGTCAAACGATCTGTAACCATAATATCTGAAATTGTTGGAATTGCCGGGAATAAAAAGCACTCCCTTTTGCAGCACGCCAGCCCATAAATTTCTGTTATTGTCTTCGAGAATGGTCAGAATGTTGGTCTTAGAAAAATCAAAAGGGGTGGATGTCAATTCGTAGTCGTCGAGTCGGCGGGTTGCCGGGTTGAAGAGTTTGAAACCGTTTCCGTCGGTGCCGGCGAGAATCTTTCCGTCGCTGCGGGCAAGAAGGCTTCGCACTGGATAATTCTGCGTCGGGTGACTGTAAGGCACGTGATACAGTGTGCCCTTTTCGTCCAGCGTATACAGTCCTTTCGATGTTCCTATGAAAATGGTTCCGTCGCCGTCTTCGCAAAAGGTAAACACCGTATGGCTGCCGATTTGGCTTTCCAAACCGGAAAATTGCAATAAACGGCCGGTTTCAGGATTATAGCAACTCAAACCGTTGTTTTCAGACCCTATCCAGATGCGTCCCTTCGAATCCTCGAAAAGTATCGTCAAAAATTGACTGCACAACCGGCTGTTGAGCACTGTTTCGTTGCTGTAGTGCATACTTCCCTTTCGGAAAGTGATCACGCCGGAACCCGATGTGGATAACCATATTTCGCCATTGCGTCGTTCAATGATAGACATCACATGTGGAAAAGCCCTTGTTCCGTCGTCCTTATACAAAAATATTTCCTGAAACGAATCGGTATTTCGGTTATAGCGTTGCAATCCGTTGATACATCCCACCCAGAAACTTCCCGACGAATCTTCGAAAAGCGCTTTTACGTAATTATTTTTGAGACTTGTGGAATCATCCTGTTTCTTACGATAAACAGTAATAGAGCGTCCATCCAGAAAATTAAGCCCATCCTGCGTTGCCACCCAGATAAAACCTCGCTTGTCCTGATAGATTTGGTTGATCAGGCTACTGGAAAGTTCGCCGTCGGATGAATAGAATCGGATGGTCTGGGAAAAAAGAATCGGTTGACCCAGCAATAGTAAAATTATTCCCAAAAAATTTTTCATACAATTGTAATTATGATTGTTAGACGCATGTTCACATCCAAAAATTGGCCTTCCGGCAGTTTTTTTTATTTTCGCAGATAATAATACCCCCGTTTTTCAAATTTTGTTGAAAACGGGCCAAGTATGCTCTCATGAAAACCCAGCACCAGGAAACTATCTTTGTTTAAACTGCTGTGAAATAATTGAAATATTTTGTTTTGCAAATTATAGTTGAAATAGATGATTACGTTGCGGCACATGATCAGGTCGAAAGTGATGTTGAAGATATTACCGTCTTTTACCAGATCGTGTTTGACATAAGTCGGTTTTTCCAGCAATGAATTTTTAATCTTCAACTTATCGCCCGACTGGTCGATTTCGAAATATTTCTCGTATGGAATATTCCTGACAATTAGGGGATTGTTAATATCGTTACGGATCACCTTGTCGAAATTATCTAAGTAGCTGATGTTGAATTTATACTTGTAAACACCTTTACGGGCAATGTCAATGGCGTCGGTATTCAGATCGGTGGCATACAGTTCGGTTTTGTCGAGCAATCCCATTTCATTGAGCAGAATAATCATCGAATAGACTTCCTGTCCGGTGGAGCATCCGGCGTGCCATATTCTGATGACAGGTTTTTGTGAGAGTTTGGGCAGGATATCGCCTCGCAGTGTGAACCAAATCGGCGGATCACGAAACATTTCCGTTGTGTTGACAGTGATTCTTTTGACGACCTCATCCACAAACTTGGAAGAAGTTCTCAACTGAAACAGCAAATCAGCCGCTGTTGTACGGTAATCCATAAGAATCTTAGCGAATCTTCTTTTCAAAGATTTCTCTGAATACTCGGTGAAATCGTACATTGATACAGACCGTATGGTTTGTATGATTTGACTAAGTTCCGTATCGGTAATACTCACAATACACATTTATGACTGTAGATAAGGATTATATTTCAATTTTTTAGACCCACAAAAGTACAAAAAAAATGAATTGTCATTCAAATATGATAATAAAATTTTGAAAATTATTCTAAATCGAGAGCAAATTGTTGTTTGAAAGTCAATAAAGACGGATTTTTCCGGCTCATTTGCAAAAATTTATCTTCGGCGGTGTATGCTTTGGCGGTTTCATTTTTTTCGGCTATTGCGATTTCTATTTCGGCATTTCCGTTGTCGAGCGCTATCTGCAAGTGTTTCAACAAACGCGGTTGTATTTTTTGCAACGGATCTTTTTGCAATGGATTGCTGATTCTGAAAACAATTTTTGTTTCTCCTTCCAGACTTGGCGTGTGGGCGGTAAGCATACTGAAAAGGCGTGTGTCTTCTTTTTTCAGCGCCTCGGCGAAGTCATTCCACGCTGCCGTTAAATTTTCCTGACTGATCGGCTTGTTGCCTGTCGCTGGAGGAGGTTCGGCAGGTACAGGGGTTGCCTTCGCTTCAGGAATCTCTGCCACAGGCGCTGCTGCCGGTTCGGGATGCCTCGTCATTGCCTGTTTGATGGATATGGACGGTATAACAGGTCGTGCGGCTGCTTTTGGCGCTTCCGTTGATTTGGTTGCCTGCAGACTGTTTGGCGCAGCAGATACTACAGGTTCAGTTTTTTTTTTTTCAACCCCGATTTCTGACAACCGGAATAAAGCCCATTCTACATGTAACCGCTGATTCTTACTGATCTTGTAATTGATGTCGCAATTACTGCATATATTCAGCGCCTCGAAAAGGAATACGGTGCTGCACTTTGTCGCCTGCTCTCGATAACGTTCGCGAATATCGGCGCCCACCTCGAGCAGCGACAGGGTCACAGGATCCTTGCAAACCAGCAAATCGCGGAAATGCGAACTAAGACCGGCAATGAAGTTGTGTCCGTCGAATCCCTTGTCTAATATCTCGTTGAACAGGATCAGCGATTGTCCGAGATCGTGGGTGAGAAAAGCATCTGTCAAACGGAAATAATACTCGTAATCGAGCACGTTGAGGTTTTCGATCACACTTTTGTACTCGATATGGCTGCCGCAATAACTCACCATTTGGTCGAAGATCGAAAGTGCGTCGCGCATACCTCCGTCGGCTTTTTGCGCAATGATGCGCAGTCCTTCGGGTTCGTAGGTAATGTTTTCGGCTTTCGATATTTTTTCGAGATAATGTACCATATCCTCAATCCGAATTCGGTTGAAGTCGAAAATCTGACAACGTGAGAGGATGGTAGGGATGATCTTGTGCTTTTCGGTGGTCGCCAGAATAAAAACCGCATGTGCAGGCGGTTCTTCCAGCGTTTTCAGAAAAGCGTTGAACGCGGAGGGCGACAGCATGTGCACCTCGTCGATGATATAGATGCTGTATTTTCCGACTTGCGGCGGGATACGCACCTGATCAATCAGATTGCGAATCTCGTCAACTCCGTTGTTCGACGCTGCATCCAATTCGTGTATGTTGTACGATCTCGATTCCTTGAATGACTTGCATGATTCGCATTGATCGCACGCCTCGATATCGGGCGTTATCTGGAAACAGTTGAGCGTTTTGGCAAGGATACGTGCACAGGTTGTCTTGCCAACTCCCCGTGGCCCGCAAAACAGATAGGCTTGCGCCAAGTGATTGTTTTTGATCGCATTTTTAAGCGTATTGGTCACAGAACTCTGCCCTACCACCGTATCAAAGGTTGCAGGTCGGTATTTTCGCGCTGATACAATGAAGTTACTCATCTTAATTTTTTGAATCAGAAATGAAGCCACAAAAATATGATTTTTTTTGAAACAAAGATTTCTTTTTTTAGCCTTATTTATTCATATCACATCGTAATGTATTTATAGATTTTTCCTTTGGCCTCTCCCTCAAGGGGCTGTCTTAAAAGCACACAGATGACGCAGATACGACCGATTTACGTAAATTAAAAAAACACATATCGCTGAATATCTATTATATAAAATCTGCGATCATCTGTTAAATCTGCGTCATCTGCGTGCAAAATGACTTTAGAGACAGCCTCAATGGCAATTATTCGTTTGATGGTCTTCCCGAAGGCGTATACATTGTAGTGGTCGAAATAGACGGTTACGAATCGACACCCTCAGCGCCTATCCTGCGGGCGTGTACCTGCTGACGATTGACAACGGCAAACGGTAAAGCACAACAAGAGTAGTGAAGAATTGAGAATCTGACAATTTTTTGAATATGAAATGTAACTATAAAAAATAAGTATTATTTTTGCTGCCTGAAATAGATTCATCGTTATGATTATAGAATGTAGGGCTTATGCACGTGCCGGTTTGTTGGGAAATCCGTCCGACGGATATTTCGGAAAAACTATCTCGATTATTGTCAAGAATTTCGGGGCGATTGTGTTTTTATATCAGACACCCGAACTGGTGATTGAAGAAATGGAAGTCGACCGGAACAGTTTCCGCAATATTTATCACATGACTGAAACCATCAGGCGCAATGGTTACTATGGAGGGCAACGTTTGATCAAGGCAGTCATCAAACGGTTTTGCGAATATTGCGATTTGAACCGGATCAGGCTGGCGAATAAAAATTTTACGATACGGTACGAATCGTCCATACCACGACAGGTAGGACTGGCAGGTTCCAGCGCCATTGCCACCGCCACCATGCGCGCTCTGATGCAGTTCTACGATGTGTCGATACCTATTGAGGTCGTGCCAAGTCTTGTTCTGGCAGCCGAAACAGAAGAATTATCCATCAATGCTGGCCTGCAGGACAGGGTGATACAGGCATACGAGGGATGCGTATTTATGGATTTCGACAAGAAATACATGGAAAAGCACAAGTATGGAAAATACCAGCGATTAGATACTGCCTTGCTCCCCAAGTTATACATGGCTTACAAAACCGATCTGAGTAAAGTGTCTGGTCCGGTATTCAATAACCTGAAAGAACGCTTCAACAACGGCGACGAATTAGTACACCAGACCATCCGCGAACTTGCCAATGTGGCCGAAGAAGGTAAACAAGTGCTGATCAACAGAGACCACAAAACCCTAAACCAATTGATAGACCACAATTTCGATCTTCGGTGTAAAATCATGAACATTTCGGAGAGCAATATGGAACTTGTACGGACAGCACGTGCTTCGGGCGTATCGGCAAAATTTTCGGGGTCGGGCGGCGCCATCATCGGCATGTACCCCGACGACGAAACATTGAGTAAATTAGTGGTCAACCTCAAAAAAATAAACGCAAGAGTCATTAAACCATTTATATAGATAGTTTTAAGTTTTAAAGTTCAAAATTCAAATGATAAGAAAAGCAGTTATTCCAGCGGCAGGTCTCGGGACACGGTTTTTGCCTGCTACCAAGGCGCAACCTAAAGAAATGTTGCCCATTATCGATACGCCTACCATACAGTATGTGGTTCAGGAATGTGTCGATTCGGGTATTGAAGATATTTTGATCGTTTCCGGAAAGGGTAAACGCTCCATCGAAGACCACTTCGACCGGAATCCCGAACTGGAAGCGCGGATACAGGAACTGGAGGACGAAACACTGTATCATCAGCTTCGCCACATCGAGGATATGGCCAATATTCATTTCATCCGCCAGAAGGAACTCAACGGTCTTGGCGATGCCATCTACCATGCACGTTTCCATTGCGGCGACGAAGCATTTGCCGTGCTACTGGGAGATACCGTGATCAACTCCATCATACCGGTTACCCAGCAATTGATTGACGCTTATGCTCAGTATCGTCAATGCGTCATTGCTGTAGAGCGCGTTCCTCGCGACAAGGTTTCGCGTTACGGTATTGTGGGCGG
>Ga0123353_10015390_pt1 | contig 11107 bp, 6 predicted proteins | sample TergutLab28metaG_3_FD_92763 | JGI IMG/M metagenome (GOLD analysis project Ga0123353, IMG submission 92763) | Labiotermes labralis P3 segment gut microbial communities from Petit-Saut dam, French Guiana - Lab288 P3 | ecosystem: Host-associated > Arthropoda: Insects > Digestive system > Gut ... | reverse complement strand
GTCGAGTTACTCAATTATTATACCAACTACTGCACATATATACAATTTATAAAATTTACACATTAAAGCATTAAAACATTAAAACGCTCCGCCATGTTTCGGTCCTAGGACCATCATCAGGGAGCCATATCGTCCTCGCTAAAGTGACTTTTTATAGTGTGACTTTAGCAAGGACGATATGGCTCCCTGATGATGGTCCTAGGACCGAGCCATGTCGGAGTGTTTTAATGTTTTAATGTAAAAATTTTATAAATTTTATATATGTACAGTAGTTGGTATAATAATTGAGTAACTTGAGTGTCCTATTGTATTTCCATTTTCCTCAAGAATTTAATAAATGAAGAATATGTTTTTAAATGTGCCATCCCCGCTGTGCTTAGTAATTAATAGGTAGGGTAATTACAGTCAATAACACAACAATGTGTATCTAATTGAAGTTTATTAAAAAATGATAAAAACTACATGTTTCGGCCAACACTGGCCATCATCAGGTTTTTCATCCGAAAGATTTTTATGATGTAAGAGTGTTTATATAAAGTATGTAGCCGCTGCAGTCGTTCTAATAAACATAAATTAGATACACATTGTTGTGTTATTGACTGTAATTACCCTACCTATTAATTGAGGAATATGTTATTGGTAACTGAATTTTCGTGCCGATATCCTCACCGATGATCCCCAATAATGTCTCCCGTACGCGAAGTTGGCCTTCAGAGAAAGATGGAGAGCATTCTGTGTGTGGTTTATAACAGTGACATTCTTCAGTATTTAGTAGGTTCTATTTTATCACCCTTCCAGTAAACCGGTACAAAGATTGCCTCCTTCCGCTGGTAAGGTAATTCCTTCTTAATCCAATTAGTGTTAATAAGTTAGTAAATCTTGCAAAGAAATATTCTAAGGCATGCTTGAAACATTTCTGTTGGAATTTTATCACTATCAAGTGATTTGTGTGTTTTTAGCTTTCCAGTAACCACCTAAACTTCAAACAGCGCCAGCTCAGGCACTAGTGACTCTGCTTTATGTTTTTCACTCTGCCTAGCATCATTAACTCCATGTAGATGCAATAGGTGAGAGAGTTCATTTCTCCACAGAGCCCAAATACTGTGGGATTCTGCAGCCACATCACCATTCTCATCCTTGACTACATTAATTTCAGGTTGGTAACCCTTCTTAAAGTCACTACTGTCTTGCACAAGTCTCCAGCGTTCTTGTACATAACTGTTAGTTTCAGTTTCATTAATTTAGATTTCATACATTCCCTCTTCTTGTTCCTGAAATATCTAGTACTTTCCTGTCTTCAATTAATCAGATTATCTACACAGCCTCGGTCTGGATCCCGTAACCACTGCATTTTACCTTGTTTCATTAGGTCGACAAATTTTTAATATTATTTATCAAACCATGATTTATGCTGCTGTCGCTCTTAATGAAATACAGGAAAAAGTATCTTGCAATTGTAGTGGAGTAATTGACAAAACGAGAAGATCTTAATTAGTATAGCCAGTGTGCGAACAAGCCTTGAACTACCTCCAAAATGTAAATGGTAAAGCAGTTCTGGCAGGCCAGGAGGGGCCCAGAGGGTTCCACGAAGTTGTGGTTCCCAGATTCCATGACAACGGCAGCACAGGATGGTGGTAGGTGTCAACCTTACACACCGGTCGCCTTTATCCCCGGGAAATACTCCTGGTACTCATTTCTGTTAGAGGCTGAGTCGAGTGCGATTGGAAGGATTTTATGTCAATGAAAAATCCAGTGACACCAGCCGGTATCGAACCAGCGACCTTCCGATTTGTAGCACAGCACCTTAACCACTTCCTAAATGTGAGCATAAATACTGTCTACATGCATAAGTTCTTTTTGCTTTCAAATTTGTCTCCATTTTTCTCTAGAACACGTCACCTATGTTAAGGACCGAATTGATTGCCTGTGGTTAACTGATGAAGATTACTTCATAACAACCAAATATTGCTACGTGAAGTTCTTGTGTTTCAAATTCTAATGGCTGGTGATGTTGTCAGTAGCAAGAAGAAAACGAAACTTTATTTGGTTAAATATTCAAAACGTGATTGGTCAATAAACAGTTTGTTATGTATAAAACATTTTGTGTTTGTTTTATAACAAATAACCAACCACGACGTTACGCTGCAGGCAGTCCATAACTGTATTCTTCTCCGATAAGCCAAAAGCTGAATAAAATACATATTTAAACGAATTTCCATTTTCCATAACATGCCACGTTCTTGCGGAGTTAGAAGCATCCTAATGAATGAATTTTACGTTTAGTTGCTCCTCTAAACATAAGCTGTACATGATCTTGGAATAAAAATGTGCATGTAATGCTTGTTTAAAAATATACCCCAGTTGCGACCTACAGTATTTAAGAAACGAAGGCGTAACAGAGATGTCTGGAACCAGAGACTCGTCACAAAGTAGAATGACGCCATGTTAAACCTATCAAAATGGAGTAAAAACACCCAAATACTTAAAAACTGAAATCCTTAATTTAGATTATGGAGTAAATTCTAGACTTGTTCATAGCTTGCAGATAAAATTATATCATAATTTCTGTGAAGCGATGGATAAAGTATACCTTCTTGTTTGCGCTTCAAAACGAGCAGTGCTTTAACTAATCCCTCTGGGCCTTTAATCCCTAGTAGACAATGCAGAAGGAAGTTTTCGTGTTTTGTCCTTCATAGTTTGTTTTCTACTCCAATGAAACGTAAGGCTCCTCTGTTACAAAAAAATTTTATAAGTAAGAGCTCTTAGTTAAAAAAATTTTAAATTCTCTGTCTTTGATGACATTCAGAGATATTATTTCCTCTTTGATCATAAGGGTGGCCAAAACCCGTGAAGTCAATTGGCAAACTCTTATGCACGTCCACTGAAACTTAAATGTTGCCCGTTAAATATAGAAGAATGAGATGGGCTGGGCATGTAGCGCGTATGGGTGAGGAGAGGGGGGTGTATAGGGTCTTGGTGGGTAAACCGGAGGGAAGGAGACCACTGGGGAGACCTAGGCGTAGATGGGTGGATAATATTAGTATGGATCTCCAGGAGGTGGGATGTGGGTATATGGACTGGACTGGGCTGGCCCAGGATAGAGACAGGTGGCGGACGCTTGTGAGTGCGGTAATGAACCTTGGGATTCCATGAAATACGGGGAATTTCTTGACTAGGTGCAAACCAGTTAGCTTCTGAAGAAGGACTCTGCACCACGGAGTAAATATAGTGTAGAGCCTAACTTGTTTTTCTCGAAGACTGAATTTGATCGTCCATCTAAACATAAGTCACCTAAATACAACTTCCCTTGGTATGTCGCTACTAATTTCTTTTCCAATTTACATAGTGTGTCCTGCGCGTCCCTCTATGGTAACCTCCGATTAATAATCCTTACTGTAAATCACCTAAGCATGCTGTATTAAGCTAACCAGAAGTTATTCTTTGTCAAATTCTGGTTACTTTCTCTTTCATATCTACCAATGTTGTACACACAGATTCGTTTTGACGTATCCTCATTCTATATTCTTCCTCTCAGCACCAAAGATTTACAATTGCTATTACAAAATAAATGAATATCTGAAGATAGAAAGAGTATGTTTTATGGAAGGCCATGTCTCTAGGACTTGAAAATTTTTATACACCCCAAGAAAGATTTTTCTTTCTTTGCGCTGTATTCCACAAGTCCAATAACACCCGCAGTTTTCACGGTACTAGAGCTCTAACAGTTATAAATCTCAGCCCTTCTCACTGCCTCCTATCTGCTGAAGCCTTCGTTATATTTGAGCTTCGACCACAGAGCAATTACATTATCAAAATTTACACTTTAAGTTAATTTGAAAGTATCGGTTTGAATAAATCCATCATATCATTCCTTTGTTTAATTTACGTCGAGCTGTTGCTTAATGTTTTCTTCAGAGAAAGTCATTATGCATGTCTTTAGATGGCTACTATTGGTTTCGTTATATGCGACTCTCTGTCCGCCCGTCCGCACGGAAAGGCGCAAATTCTACAGACCGTATTTTCATGGAATTTCGTATTGGGAATTTCTACGACAATTAACCGACGTCTCCCGATTCTCATTAAAATTAGACCAAAAATAGGCCACTTTTTATAAACGTCTGCTTATATTTGTAATATTACCTCACTGTTATAGTTCTTCATAATTGAGAAAGGCTGTTATCTGAGAGGTGGACGCAGAGGTCGAAAAAGTTTTACAATGGAAGATAAAGATTTAACACAGTGGAACACAATCGATTATAAATACCCAGACTGACGAAATCACTTTTATTATTATTATTATTATTATTATTATATTATTATTAACATTATCAGCATCATCGATCACAGATCTGTTGCTAAGATATGTACAATTTTTTTTTGTGCACAAACACGTAAAAAATATTCGCATAATAAGAAGTTTCTTGCAATATGTCTTCTTCTTCCTCAGCTCTACAACTTTTTGTGAGTTTTGGCTTGCTCAATTATTCCTCTCAATGGTTTCCTTTCCTGTGCCTTCTGTTTCCAATTATTTATTCCCATCTTCCTCAAATCGTCTCTCACGTCATCATCCCATCTTAATCTTGGCCTTCCTTTCGGTCTTGTTACGTGTGGTTCTTGCAATATGTCACCGACTGAAATTGCATGCACAATAACAGAACCGACGCATCAAGAGTGCTTCCTTCTGCTGAAATTTCCCACCTAGCTTATAATTCATGTGCGGTGAAGTAAAGGAACTTTTAATTGACGCCTAAAATAGGCCTACTGTTCCAACTATGGACAACAGATGTGTAAAAGTTTGTCAGATGAAGTGCAAAGGACTGGAAAGGTCTTTCCGAATTGTCACGTTCTCTCACGTTAATTCCGAATAATTCACCCTGGAAATGAGCCGGGTCCGCCGGGAGAAAAAAACCGATGATCGCTTGCCTCAGCTGTAAAAGAACACATTAAAAATTTTGAAGAAACTCTGTTTGTGGCCCCAGTAACTTTTGAATCATTCTTTAATACTTCCATCATAAAAAAAAAGGGCTACGTCCCCGGTTAAGCTAGCCCGCTTCTAATACATTACTAAATAAATTGTGGTTATTGGTTCTGTTAACTATTAATTGTTTTAAAAGTTTAAATAGGCTCCCAACCTTCCTCCCTAACCCCCCTCCCCTCTCTCCTCGGTTAAAGTTTTGAGATGTCAGCAGCGTTTAACCAAAATTAACGCCGTACCATTACGGCAACTTTTCTGACGGTTCTGTTACGCGTATGGTCGAAACAAAGAAGTGCAGGCGTATGCAGTGCTGTAAGGCTTGACTAATGCAAATAAAACAGCAATGGAAATTAGATGTTATGTCTCCAATACTGTTTCTACATTTAGCGACATACGTCAGATATTATATGGAAACTGTTGTTTACTTTAAGAAAGAGTCTTAAAAAATTATATAATTAGGATTAAACAAATATGACAATGGTTGAAGTTACAAACGCGCAACATCTCGCACAACGATAATGCTTATTATTTTGAACTGGTACCCAGAATAGAAAAATAACAAAACTGAAAATTTATTACAGGTTTACGTTTGTAACAGACATGCTGTCTGTGCGGTACAACCAAAACTAAAATGTTAATTTCATTAAATTTGCCTGTTGAATAGTCAAAAATTCACGAACTTTTTTTTGCTACATTATTTCTCTTATTAGAAACTTCCTATTTAACCTTTCAAGACAGTTCTATGTGTATGTATGTATATACACATATATACATACGAAGGGGAGCTGATAATTTCTTATCCCGACCTACTTACCGATGTCGTAGGACGAAATCGATAGTGTCGTTGGAAAGAGGGGTCTGTTCATGCACCGAATTGCAAGTCTTTTCTTGTTACAGAGGCTGAAAGGAATCGTGTCAGGCGACCCGCGCGATTTCAACAACATGGAGACGCGAGATATCATTAATTATTTTTTCCTGCAAGGCAAGGCGCCTAAGGAAATTCACGCCACTCTGACAGAAACATTAGGAGAACATGCACAATCGTAAACCACATTCAAAAACTGGGTGGCCCAGTTTAACCGTGGTGATTTTTCCACCTGTGATGCGCCACCTCCTGGGCGACCCAACACAGTGACCACCCCTGAGATCATTGATCAAATTCACGAGCTAATCTTGGAAGAACGCTGGATTTCTCCTAAATCAATAGCTGAGCAACTGACCATCTCACATGAGCGGGTTGGGTCCATCATTCTTGAAGATTTGGACATGCGGAAGCTCTCCGCGAAGTAGGTCCCGAAATGCCTGAAAGCGGATCAAAAACTTCAACGGTGCCAGCCGTCTTACCAAATTTTGGATTTTTTTTCGGCACGATCCAAATGATTTTCTGTCGCGAATGGTGACCATGGACGAAACCTGGTTATATCACTATGACTCGGAAACATAGCAACAATCAGTGGAGTGGCGGCATAGCGGCTCGCCCCGCCCCAAAATATTCCGAGTGCAAAAATCCGCTGGAAAAGTTCTCGCCTCGATTTTATGGGATCAAGACGGTATCCTCCTTATTAGTTATCTTCCAAAGGGCCAAACTATCAACGCGGAATATTACTCATCTCTTGTGGTGCAATTGAAGGCATTCTGAAGGAAAAACGCTGCGGGAAGTTCACCAAGGGAGTCTTGTTCTTGCACGACAGTGTACTGGCGCACCGAGCACTTGCAACGCAGAAGAAACTGGCCTACCTGGATTGCCAATGTTTGGATCACCCACCTCATCTTCCGGATCTGGCCCAGTCGGACTACCACCTGTTCCCTGGACTGAAAAAGCAATTGAATGGTCGCCGTTTTTCGTCCGGCGTGGAGGTCATTGTCGCCGCAGAGACCTGGTTGGACGGACAATATTCTGAATTTTTTGGGTAGCTTGCAAAAGTTAGAACAATGGCCTGAGAAGTATATTGAGCTTCGTGGGGAGTATATTGAGTAAGTTCCGAGTTTGGTTGCTGTAGCTTGTTTCCTTCCCGGTCGGGCTAAGGACTTATCAGCTCCCCCTCGTACATATGTAAGTTTTATGATAGGTGATGTACATAGTCTTGTGCCGAACTTCTTCATTTTCTGTTGAAATTGTTCTGGCCGGCTTCTGCTCATTAGGCGCCTTCGTAAAACTACGAAAAAGACTATTAGCTTCGTCATGTGCATCGTTTGTTGGCACGCATGGAAAAATTCTGCTCCGACGGGAAACATTTTCATGAAAATTTATAATATTGCCTCTTCCAAATATCTCTTGAAAAAATTATGTTTCTTTTTTAAATCTGAAATGAAAACCTATGTAAATTTAGGAGAGTACATTGTTGAATTGTTCTCAGACTGCCAAACGTTACCGGCAAAATTTGTAGACAAAATTAAAAAAAAATACAATTTGTTTTCCGTACATTTTTTTCCGAAAATCGTTCTAGTCGAGATAATGTGGAAGTATATGGTAGAGCTCGACAGGTTACAGACGATAATATAATACAGTGTAGAAAAGTTGCAAGGAATATTAATTATTCATCAATATTTAACAAGTAATTTTTTTAACACGGCAGAAATGGTGAGTCGCGTGCTCCTCAAGGTTAGAAAGCAAACTAAATACGAAATACGTAACACAAATATTGAAAACGACACTTTTTTACCTCGGCCGACAAGGCCCGAGCGCATTTTTACTCCCATCTCAAAAGAGTTAATCAAGGGTTTACGGTACAAAAAACAGGAGAGAAAAAATAAAATATCTTGGTTACAAAATTAATTTAAAATCTTTGAACGCGTCTCCAAAACGAAATATCACATAATCTGTTTTGTAAATCTAAATAGAAGTTATCTCAAATTAGCAGAAGATAGCTTCTTTCGACGTCCTTTTCAAATGATTATTAAAGGATCAATTTATTTTCCTACTGTGTTTACAAGACAGGCAAGTTACATGTAACCTAACATTGAGACGCGTTTATTCAGTCATTGTTGAAGCGGAAAAGCAATATATATTACACATTATGAGTGCGTGTTTGTAGCCTTAGGTGTCCAATATACAATGCGCATGCTCTGTATTACATTGTCATCTGCGGCCTGTCCGTATGTAAATATTCTTCCACATTATCTCATAAACGGAACGATTTTCTAAAAAAAGAGTTTAAAAAATGAGATTTTTAGTTTGGTTCCCTCTGCAATTCCTTTCTGAAATGTTGATCATCACAACAACAATTGAGCGAGATATGATCAGAAAATCATATTGGTCTTAATGTAAAGTATCCGTTATTCTTTTCATATTTTAATAAAATTTGATTTTTCTCGACAAATTTTTGAAAAATACGTACTAAAGTTCACGAAAGTCCTTCCAGTGGGATCCGAGTTGTTCCATGCAGACAGACGAACAGACAGTCACAACGAAGGTAATATAACAAATTTAGAAATTTTTTGAAAGCGTCTAAAAATGAAATGTGGACATTCGCCTTAAAATATTCAAGAATAATATATAAAATTCTTGTCCATCCACCATTCATAAAATTTTAATTGCTACAATTATCCCTTATCGTTTCCACAAACGCTGATAATTACGTCTTATTCTGACATATCTGAATCTAGTTCGCGCGCTGACGATATTTTGTTTTTGGCGCGACAGCCCCTCAGTGGGCCAAGGCCTCCTCATTCACGCGGTTTTCCAGATCACTCACAACGACGTACCACAGTTGGTAGGACTCCTCTGGACGACTGATCAGCTCGTCGCAGAGACCTCTACCTGACAACACACAACACTCACAACAGACAGACATCCATGCCCCGGTGGGATTAGAACCCACAATCTCAACAGACGAGCGGCCACAGACCTGCACCTTAAACAGCGCGGCCACTGGGACCGGCCTGTCACAACATTCTTATCTAAAATATATTTTATTATTAAAAAAATATACACACTTAAAACCCCGAAAAGTGTATCTCCTCTAGAATTATTTCCTCACACTCAGAAGCCATGCTATTCATTCTGCATTTCTCGCCAATTTTATTTCAAATACCTTAATATTGCCCAGTGACAAGTACAAATTGTGAATCTTCGTCTTAAGTTTTAGCTTATTTATTCGCAGCGTGTTTCATCTATTCAGTAATTAGCCTCCTTAGAGCATTCCACTTTGATAAAATGCAGCTCGAATTTTGGATCGCGCGCTTAGAACTGTGTTGCTGACTTCCTGTCAGCCTTTTACACATCAATACGGATGACGAGTAGTTCGGCAACTTACTGAAAGATGCAGTATCTATGCAGAGTTTGGACAAATCTGACTGAAGTTACAAGATGATCATGTTTAATCAATTGGGAAATCCAATCACATTGGCCAGAATTTGGCGGCTGGAGAACGAATTTTTATCTTGGATTCTGTGCGCCATATTTGGATGAAATGATCCGCCATCCAAAGTGTGTTGTCGCGCGTCGTAATAGCTTTTATTGATTTTACGTCATTGAAAGACACCCTTCAGTTTCGCAGGTTATACATCGTATAACATCGAACAGTATGGTGACTGCGGCTGACAGGTTGTAGAAGGAAGTGTTCCTGGCTAAGGTAATATCCTTGCATTGGCTGCAAAGACTGGAGAAAGTGACAAAAGTTTTCAGTCAGAACAGATGACCACTTTGCGTGCAAGAATATCAAAAGGAAATGCAATCTAAGTCGGTTACAGCGTCATGAAAGGGACTGAATATTTCTTGTCGCTATAAACGGGTGTCGTTTTAACCGAGGCGCATAATGTTATAGTTAACGGAGAGGAATTAATTGTTACCACAGAATATCTAACGCTTTAGACGCAGTGTCGCATAAACCGACGAAGTCTTAAATGGGTTGAAACTTAACTGATCTTCTTTCATATAATGAATAAAATCATATACGTCTGCACTACTTATTTATTAAAACATGTAGCCTATGTTTTAATAAATACGTAGTGTTGACGTATACGATTGTATTCATTATATGTTTATTCTAACACTTCGTGATGCCTTCTTTCAAGTAAATCTTGTTTGTTCTAAGGATATCCGCACTGCATAGAAAGTTTTACATATAAGCCTATATAAAAGGTGTATCTAAAATGAAAGGGCAAACGTCAACAACGAATTATTCACATACAAACACAGAATACATTTCACACGAATCTAATTCCGTATATGAGGGCTTTTGATATAATACTTTTAAAATGAATATTCCTAATTTCATAATTGTAGATTTCTTATTGTTTGTTAAATCACAATTCACAACATATGATTAAAATGTGTTCCATTTGGATCAATGCACGGATGGACACTTCTGATAATGGACTGTAGCGCAATTTCTGATGTCCCAGGGTGGGTGGAAATTGTCTGACAGGCATCCAAAATACGTTGGTGAAATGGAACTGAATAAACTACGGATTTTAAGTGTCCCCAAAGATAGAACTGTAAAGATTGTTTTCAACACGTTTCGCGCTGTGTTTGCGGCAAAATATTTGTGAGAATTTTTCTCTTCTTTTCTTGCCGGCATCTCACACCTAGAGTTTGTCTAAGTATTTTAGATACGCCATGTATAACATACACACTATATAAAGTTCATACATCAACAAACGTACTCTTTGGTAAACTTGACGATGTTTTAAAATTTACATTAATAATCGCTTTGACTTGCTCCTACACATTTCAGTCTACGACCATCATCAGGGAGCCTGCACTACAGCCTAGCTAAAGTTATATTTAGGTTAAGATTCGACAAAAAAATAAGTCATTATATGTTGGTTGCACTCAACACAGCAAACGGTACACACACCCTAACTTGACATGCTGCCACACCACCGCATAACATATAACGACGTAGTTCTTACCTAATCTTAACCTAAATATAACTTTAGCTAGGCTATAGTGAAGGCTCCCTGATGATGGTCGTAGACCGAAACATGTAGGAGCAAATTTTGAAGTTTTGCTGCCCGTGCATCTCAGTATATTTATCTCAACAATTAACCAACTTAATGACAAAATGTTTGTTTTGCAGTAAGTTTATTTCATTCCTCTACATGTTTCGAGCACATGTGCTCGAAACATGTAGAGGAATGAAATAAACTTATTGTAAAACAAAAATTTTGTGCATCAAGTTGGTAATT
>Ga0123353_10015389_pt1 | contig 11107 bp, 5 predicted proteins | sample TergutLab28metaG_3_FD_92763 | JGI IMG/M metagenome (GOLD analysis project Ga0123353, IMG submission 92763) | Labiotermes labralis P3 segment gut microbial communities from Petit-Saut dam, French Guiana - Lab288 P3 | ecosystem: Host-associated > Arthropoda: Insects > Digestive system > Gut ... | reverse complement strand
GTCCACATATACGACAACATCGGGGTTTTCTTCTCCGCGTTTCGGCCGGGGGCCTTCCAGCTTATATTCCTCGATGTGTACTTCATTACTCCGGACTCGGAAAGCCGCGCGGACGGGATCGACGCCGCTCTCAGGATCCGCGAGACCGACGGCGACGTTTGGCTTGTTTTCTCCACAAGCAGCCCGGACTTTGCCACCTTTGGTTACAAGGTCAAGGCTGACAGGTATATCCTAAAACCTCCCGACGAACAGGAGGTACTGTCGCTGCTGGACAGGGCGGTGGACCATTTTCGCAGCCAGAGCGACGAGGTTTTTATGACCGTTGACCGAAAGCGCCGCGGCATAAAACTCCGTGATATCCGCTTCGTGGAAGCGAGTAACAAGCAAAGCATAATACATACTGTGGATGAGGCGATCAGGACGTACACGACCATAGACGAGATCGAAAAACAACTCAAGCTTCCGTCTTTCCTGCGCTGCCATCGCAGCTATATCGTCAACATGGATTTTGTCGAGAGCGCGGACAGGGATTTTTCCATACGGGGCGGAGGTGTGGCATATATCGGCCACACCAACCAGTGGAAAGTGCGAAAAGCGTACCGCGACTATATCGCGCGCCTGGTACGTGAAGGCCGGGGGTAATGACCAATGCAGAATGCAGAATGCAGAATGTAGAATGTAGAATGTAGAATGCAGAATGCAGAATGTAGAATGTGGAACTATAGAAACGTGGGTTTGAAATGAAAAGGCTGCTTTCGATCTTAATTTGTCTGGTGCTGATAGGCTGCCCTGCGGTGTTTGCGGCGGCGTATGACGCGGGTTTGGAATCCGATATTGTCTACGATTGGGACGAGCTGGAAGATTGGCTGGACGACCACTGGCGCACGGGAGGCACCGTCCATCTTGGCGCAAATATCTCTGTCAACGGGATAAACAGTATCGACATCTCATTTTATGCGAGCGATAAGCTCTATATAGAAACAGGCGAGTACGGTTTTATCATCAACCGCGTACTATATATAGGCGCGAATATCGAAATCACCGGTAGCGGAAACGAAACTCCCGTGATCCTGGTCCGTGACCGCGGGATCTTGCATATCGACTGGATCGAATACGACGATATGGCTTTGATATCAGTGACCGGCGACGGCGGTACGGGTTTGAAACTGGAAGAAGGCGCCTCGTACGTTTGCGGTCCGTGGAGTTTCATGAGCTACAAGGCGTCTGGCGCCTGTTCCGTCGCAATCGATTCCGAGGTTTATCTAGAGCTGCCCAATCACTACATCGATGCCTGCGGGTCAGGCGCCCGCGGTTTAGTATCGAGCGCACAGGTAGACATGCTCTTGTCTTGCGTGATGTCCGATGGGGCATCGATCACAGCACCAACCGTAACGCTTGACACCTGTGTAGTTTCACAGGAGGTTTCGGGAGCAACAATCATCAACAGGAAGATCACCTCGGTCGGACCGAGGTTTTACCCGCATGACCCTGTCCCCGCGGGCGTTGAGCAAAGCGGCTACTTCGCCAACGTCCAGATGTTTTGCACAATAATCCTGAGCGCGGAAGGTCTTGAGGACTACGATATATATGCGTATGTAGACTTTGATGATTCCTGCATGGACTATGACACACCGGGCAAGTATTATCTACCGCCTCAGTTGCCGTTGCCTGCCCCGTACGACATATTCAGCTTCAACTTCGAGGATGCGCCTGAGACATACCCTGTGACAGTATACGACCCTGCTGTTCCCACGTTTTTGGACTCGTATAGTTCACCCTGGACCCGCGAGTATGTGATCCGCCACATATATACCGGCGACGAATCTCTGACCCTCTGGCGCTCGGACGACGAAGGTCAGAGCTGGTATGTTTTCTGGAGACAGGACGATGAAGATACGGAAGGGTTTTTCATCTGGGCTGACTATGGAATCATCGACTTTTATATCAGCGACATGTCTATACTCAGCGCCCCCGCGTGGTTTACCTATGAGGTTGGCGAAGGAAAAGGTTCTGACGTCTTGTATGTCGACCTTAAAAACATGGTAGTGGAAGAAAACGTCGGTGGCGACAGGGACGGCGGCGACCGCGTCGTGCGCCCGTGGGAGTTTTTCTTCGGCGGCGGAAACGGGACCGGAAGCGAAGACGGCAGTTCAGGCGCTTCCGATCCGAACCTGCAGGGCGGATTCAACGGCGGTTTTTCACTGAGCGCAGGCGCCCCAGCGATTTTCGGTTCCTGGATGACGAGCAGCGTCGTTTACGGAGGCGAGTTCTATATGAACGAAAACGAAGACGACGATAATGCATTCCTGCTTATGTTTGACAGTTCCACTCCGATGGCCGGCACGCCCATAGACGGTCGGGATGCGGATACTCTCCCCTTTGCTGATACGACCGAAGCGCAAGGACCGGACGTCAGCGCAGCGAGCTTATCGATCCCCGGCGCCGCCGTTTCGGCGCTGACCGAACCCCTGCTGCATGACTCCCTGATCCTTGAGCCTGAAATCCCGTTGGCGGCTGCGGATACGGGGACTTCTCCCGGCACAAACACATTATCCGGCGGTACAGCAGCTGCGGTTGCACCCGGGACGGCCGACGGCGACGCGGCGACCGGTCACGACGGCGCCGTAACGCCTGGAACTGCAGGCTCCGCGTTCAATCTGCCAAGTGCTTACACACCACGCAATCTGCCGATCTCTTTACAGGTTCTTCCGACTGAACATTCGGAACCCGGTCTTGCTTTCCTCATCTTACTTGCTGCCGCGGGCGTCTCTGTAGTCGGCTGCGGATCATATCTTATCTATGCTTTACGCAGAAAGGTTCCGCACAGATGACGCGGTTTACCGGCAGAGCTGTTTTTGCTTTATTCATGGCGGGCGTGATCGTCTTTTCGGTCGCGCTCTTTTTTCTGTGTTATCGTTTTGACAACAAGTACACGGCGTCAGGGCCCGTCGCGTATAACGGGATGCTGGCGCTGGATGAGCAAACGCTTGATGAGTTCCCAGTGATTTTTCTGACTCACGGATGGGAGATCTACAGGGACAGGCTGCTTTCACCGGAGGCTTTTGCGGCGGAGTCGCGACCAGACGAGTATGTCTTCATCGGGCAGTATGGCGGGTTTGAAGGTTCGGACCCGCGCAGGAGCCCTCACGGCAGCGCGACATACCGCCTCAGCATCATCATTCCGCCGGAACCCGCGGCATACACGCTTGAGCTACCCGAGGTTTACTCAGCATACACGCTTTATATAAACGGCGTTCTTGCGGCGCAGTTTGGCGATCCTGATCCCGGGAGCTACCGACCGAAAACAGGCAACTCGGCCGTCTCGTTTCTTGCCCGTAACAGAGTTGAGATAATAATCGCGGCGTCCGACTTTTCACATATATACAGCGGAGTGGTGTATCCACCGGCCTTTGGCCTGCCGCAGGCTGTTTCGGTAATGATACAATCCCGGCTGACGATCCGCACAGCAGTCTGTGCGGTAGCCGTCGTTATGGCGCTGCTGTTCATATCGATCGGGTTTTTGAGCAAAAAAGACCGCACCATGCTGCTCTTTGGTGCGGTTTGTTTGAGTTTTGCGGGATATATATGTTATCCGGTCGTAAAAACTATTTTCCACGGAGGCACTGGCTGGTACGGGTTTGAAAACTTCTGCTTCTGCGTTATGCTTCTGCTGGTCATATTCCTGCAGCGCACTGTTACCGGGGATAAAAGCCGGCTTTCCAATATTTTTGCTGCAGCCGGATTGTTTGCGTGTTTGTGTTCGCTGCTGCGCATCGCTTTGCCCGTTGGCGACCTGCGGCTGCTGGCCGCTTATTCTCTTCTGATCGGCATTTACAAATGGGCCGCCGCTGCTTACCTTACGATCAGTGTGATACGTACGATGGGAGCCTCGCCCAGATACGGACAGACGGTACTTGCCGGAGTTTTAGTATTTGACTGCGGGCTTGTCATGGACAGGCTGCTGCCGGCGTTTGAGCCGGTCCTTTTCGGCTGGTTTACGGAGATCGGCGGGTTTGCCATCGTCGTCACACTTTGCATAGTCATGGCGCAGGAAGCTCTTCGGCAATACAGTCAAAAGCTGGAGCTTGAAGGCAGAGTCGCCGGCGTTGAAAATCTCGTGCAAATGCAGCGGGCATACTATCCGGTCATTCTCGAAGGCATCGAGGTAGCCCGGCACGCCAGACATGACCTGCGGCATCATATAGGTGTATTGCAGGGGCTGATATTCTCGGGTAAGTTCGACGAGTCGGAGCAGTATTTGCGTCAGTACTCACAGGGTTTTTCAGAAATGACTCCGCTGACATGGTGCGAAAACGATGTTGCGGATGTGATACTCCGGCACTTTGCAGCACTCTCAGAACGTGAGGGCGTCCGTTTCAATGTAGACGCGGCGATTCCCGAAACTCTTGCCATCGACAACGCTGACTTGTGCATAGTGCTGAGCAATTTGCTCGAAAACGCGTTGGAAGCCTGTTTGTACGTGTCAGAAGAAAAGCTCATTTCGGTGACTGTCAAACAGTACAGAAATGAGCTTGTGATCCTTGTCGACAACAGTTTCGATGGGAACATCAGGACACGCCCCGCGCAAGGGGATGGTTCATCCGTCTTATATATGTCGCGCAAGCGGCGCAACCGGAAGGGGGTCGGCCTCGCCTCGGTCCGCGCCATTGCTGAAAAATACAACGGAGGCGCGGAGCTCACGCCTGATGCAGGTAAAAAAATATTTCGCAGCGAAGTCATAATGCGCTGCGTGTAGGGCCGAACACAGGGGACACAGGGGACACAGGGGGACGGTTCTGTTGTGTTCGGCAGCGCTTTGCGTTGCCGAACACAACAGAACCGTCCCCCTGTGTCCCCTATAAACCTTCCCTCTGTCTGTTTATCTGCTCAAGTATCTTCATTGCTTTCTTACAATTATCTCTGCGATCCCTGTATAGTGTTTTCTCGTCCGTCGGTTCATAACCGCAGGCAAGATAGATATTTATCGCCTTGTAGCTCCAGGTTTGCGTCTTCAAAAAGATCTCGACGTCGCCCTCAAGCTCGACAAACACTTCCGTCGCCCGGGATATGATCGCTTTTCCAAGCCCCAGGCCCTGGTACCGCGGATCGGTCCCGACCCAGTGCAGCCACGGGCGACGCTCTCTGTCGACAAATGACCACCACGATGTAGCTGTTGCGACTTTTTCGCCGGCTTCGTTTTCTATAAACAGGCAACGACTGTTAAGGTCCTTCGGATGTGGGATAAAATTCTCCCTGAAGTGCAGCAGCGCAGCAAACTCGCTGTTGAACTCCTGCACCGAGGTTTCGATCTTTGCCCAGCTCCGCTCGTCGCCGTCGGCAAAAAAGACATAACTAAAACCGTCCGGCAGCGGAAAAGACGGAATCGGCGTCCCCGCCTTTCTGTGCATAAACAAACCCGCATACGGCACACTTTTATCGAGCATAATGAAACCTCCCGACTCAGGACGACGGGGCAAAAACCGGATAGCCCCGCCACCTCTTAAAGTTACCACCATCGGTTATTTTTGTCAATTTAACAGTTTTCCTGATTAAATGATACTTTTCTATTGCCATGACACATTGTTTATGATACCATTGACCGAAAAATTGGAGGTGGCGCGGTTGAGTCACGTTTATTTGATACTTGAAAACGGAGCGGTCTTCAAAGGGCGGCCGTTCGGATATGACGGGGAGGTTGTCGGCGAACTTGTGTTTTCCACCTGTATGACCGGTTATCTAAAAACCCTGTCCGACCCTTCATACTATGGCCAAATCGTTTTACAGACTTTCCCGCTTATCGGTAATTACGGAGTCATCCGGCGGGATTTCGGACCCGGGCCGGTACACTTAAGAGCCTATATCGTAAGAGACTGGTGTCAAGAGCCTTCAAACTTCAGAAGCGAAGGAAATCTTGATTCTTTTTTGCGTGAAATGAAGACGCCGGGTCTGTTCGGAGTCGATACGCGCGCGCTGACGCGAATAATACGCGAAAACGGAACAATGAATGCCATTATCTCGAAGACCGCGGAGCTGAGTGAGGACCAATGGCAAGAGCTACGGGGGTACAGGGTTACGGACGCTGTAGCGGCGGTCGCGGAGTCGAGTGGAAAGTGGAAAAATGACGGTGGGACGGGAGATGGAGACGCGGATATCATTAACACAACAGAACCGTCCCCCTGTGTTATTAACACAACAGAACCGTCCCCCTGTGTTGCTCCCTGTGTTGTTTGGGATTTCGGCGGAGCATCCAGGCTGACTGGTGGGCTTATCGCATGCGGGTTTGCCCCGACGATAGTCGGATACGATGTAACGGCGGATGATATCATAACTCTGAACCCCGACGGGGTCGTGCTGTCCGGCGGGCCGGGCGACCCTGCTGAGAATACGAAAATAATCGATGAGATAAAGAAACTATGCAGCAAAAAAGTCCCCATACTCGCCGTCGGACTCGGCCACCAGATGCTGGCCATTGCAAACGGGGCAAAGACCGGCAAGTTGCCGTTCGGCCACCGCGGGGCAAACCAGCCGGTGAAGGATCTTGCCTCAGGCGAGATACTCGTTACCTCGCAGAATCACGGCTACACTGTTTTGCCGGAATCTCTGCCGGCTACCAGTGAAGTGAGCTTTGTGAACATCAATGATGGCGCCTGCGAGGGACTGGAATATAAAGATATGCCGGCGTTTTCCGTACAGTTTGACCCGGAAGAGGAGATTTACCGCAGATTCTCCGAAGTTTTGAGAGGGGGAAATGCGTAATGCCGCTGAACAAGGATCTAAAAAAGGTCATGGTAATAGGCTCCGGCCCGATAGTCATCGGGCAGGCCGCCGAGTTCGACTATGCGGGTACGCAGGCCTGCCGCGCGCTGCGTGAAGACGGCCTGGAGGTCGTGCTTGTAAACTCAAATCCCGCGACTATAATGACTGACAATCAGATGGCGGACAGAATATATATCGAACCGCTGACTATCCCAGTCCTTGAAAGGATCATAAAAAAGGAAAAACCGGACAGCCTGCTTTCCACGCTGGGCGGGCAAAACGGTCTGACTCTCTCCATGCAACTTGCCAAGTCAGGGTTTTTGGCAAAACACGGCGTCAAGCTGCTTGGGGCAAATCCTGAAACGATCGACAAAGCCGAGGACAGGCAGATATTCAAGGATACGATGCTTGACATCGGCCAGCCTGTCGTTCCGTCCAGAGTCGTAACAAGTCTGCAAGACGCTCATGCATTCGCCGCCGATACGGGTTACCCCCTCATAATCCGCCCGGCATTCACTCTCGGCGGTACCGGCGGAGGCATCGTCAATGATCCCGGTGAACTGGACGAGATAGCAGGAAACGGCATCCGCATGTCGCCCATTGGCCAAATTCTTGTCGAGCAGTCAATAGCCGGCTGGAAGGAAATAGAGTTTGAAGTCATGCGCGACTCCGCTGACAACGCGGTGGCAGTCTGTTCCATGGAAAACGCAGACCCGGTCGGAGTCCATACCGGCGACAGTATCGTCATAGCCCCCGCCGTCACGCTTGCAGACAAGGAATACCAGATGCTTCGCAAAGCAAGTCTTGATATCGTCCGCTCGCTTGGCGTCGAAGGCGGCTGCAACGTTCAGCTTGCACTGAACCCGGACAGTTTTGATTACGCCGTAATAGAGGTGAACCCGCGTGTATCCCGTTCGTCCGCGCTCGCATCAAAGGCGACTGGTTATCCGATAGCCAGGGTCGCGACAAAAGTGGCGATAGGTTACACGCTTGATGAGATAAAAAACGCGGTCACCGGAAAGCAGACCAGCGCTTGCTTCGAGCCGGCGCTCGATTACGTCGTCGTTAAGTTCCCGAAATTCCCGTTTGACAAGTTCGTATATGCAAAACGCACGCTCGGTACGCAAATGAAAGCCACCGGAGAGGTCATGGCGATCGGCACGACATTTGAAGAGGCGATCATGAAGGCCGTCAGGGGTGCGGAAATAGGCAAGGACTGCTTTATTGACAGGTTATTAACAGCCCAAAGCACAGAGACTATCATAAAGCGCCTTGAAGACTGCACGGATGAACGCTTTTTTGTAGTGTATGAGGCTTTGAGGCGCGGTATTTCCGTAGACAGGATTTTTGATCTTACAAAAATCGACCGATGGTTTCTCAACAAGCTGAATAATCTTGTAATGATGGAAAAAGAACTGAGCGGCGGGGCTGTCGGAGGACGGACTGCGATAGACGAAGGTGTGGATTGCCACGCTCCGCTCGCAATGACGGGGGCAGGAGGAGATGGGGTTCGGAATTTGGAACCAGGACTCAGTGATGAATTGTATCTCAGGGCCAAGCGTATGGGTTGGCCGGACTCAGCCATAGAGCGGCTGTCCGGGTCGAAGATAACGAATCCGCGCCGCGCCGTATTTAAGATGGTCGACACCTGCGCCGCGGAGTTCTCCGCCGAAACGCCGTATTTTTACTCGACTTATGACGATGAGAATGAAGCGGAAGCGTTCAAATTCGGAATGCGGAATGCGGAATGCGGAACTAGCGATGGACCGGAGACGGGAGGCGGAGCTTCAACCGCCAAAACAGTTATAGTCTTCGGCTCCGGGCCGATACGCATCGGCCAGGGCATCGAGTTTGACTACGCTTCGGTCCACTGCGTATGGGCGCTTAAAAACGCAGGTTATGACGTTGTCATTGTAAACAACAACCCCGAGACGGTCTCCACGGATTTTGACACTGCCGACAGGCTGTACTTTGAACCGCTCACCAACGAGGATGTGCGAAACATAATAGAAACGGAAAAACCGTTTGCCGCGGTCGTCGCGTTCGGGGGACAAACGGCGATTAAACTGACGTCATTCCTTCACAAGTCGGGGGTAAGGATACTGGGCACGCCGCCCGACAGCATCGACGCGGCAGAGGACCGCGAGAGGTTTGATAAACTGCTCGAAGAACTCAAGATACTGAGACCGACAGGCGATACCGTCATGACAGAAACGGAGGCAATAGAGACGGCCGGTCGTATCGGATATCCGGTACTGATGCGCCCGTCATACGTTCTTGGCGGCCAGAATATGATAATCGCCTTCTCGGATGAGGATATCCGCGAGTACATGGAGATCATCCTGAGGCAAAACATAGAAAATCCTGTGCTGATAGATAAATACCTGATCGGCACAGAGCTGGAAGTCGACGCTATTTGCGACGGGACCGATATTCTGATCCCCGGCATAATGGAGCATGTAGAGCGCGCCGGCGTCCATTCGGGCGACTCAATTGCCGTCTATCCCGCGTGGAACGTCGACGATTATCTGTGTGAAAAAATCATCGACCACACAAAACGCCTGGCCATGGCGCTTGGCGTCATAGGTATCGTAAACATTCAGTACCTTCTGAGTGAAGGCGAGCTTTATGTGATCGAGGTCAATCCGCGCTCATCGCGAACCGTCCCGTATATAAGCAAGGTCACCGGCGTTCCCATGATCGACCTGGCCACGCGCTGCATGCTCGGTGAAAAACTCATCGGCATGGGTTTCGGGGCCGGACTTTTCAGGCAGCCGCCTTATGTCGCTGTCAAGGTGCCGGTGTTCTCGTTTGAAAAACTAAGCAATGTCGACACTCAGCTCGGCCCGGAAATGAAGTCGACCGGAGAGGTGCTCGGTATCGCTTCGACGCGCGAGGAAGCTCTGTACAAAGGGATGCGCGCGGCGGGTTACAAGATGCACAAGACCGGCGGCATATTCATATCTGTTCGCAGTCAGGACAAGGCGCAAATGATACATGTGGCGCGCAAGTTTGCAAGACTTGGTTTTAAGATATACGCAACACTGGGGACAGCTGAAAGGCTCAACAGAGTCGGGCTTGAGACCACGACTGTCGGAAAAATATACGAAAGCGAAAACAATATCCTGCCTCTTATAGAGAGCGGAAAAATCAGCTATGTCATCTCTACTTCCACAAAAGGCCGCGATCCGGATCGCGACAGCGTGAAGATGCGCCGAAAAGCCGTCGAACGCTCGATTCCGTGCCTGACGTCGGTCGACACGGCGGACGCAGTGGCCGACTGCCTGATGAGCAAGTATTGGGATACTACGATAGAACTCGTCGATATAAACAACATGCGCTCCGGAAAAAGAGCGCTGCGATTCACAAAAATGCAAACCAACGGGAACGACTATATCTACGTAAACTGCCTTGATTACAATAAGATAACGGACCCCGAAAGCCTCAGTATAAGACTGAGCGACCGCCATCTCGGCATTGGCGGCGACGGCGTCGTACTCATAGAACCATCGCGCAGAGCCGACGCTTTGGTAAGCCTGTATAACCCCGACGGGACTCCGGGCGGTATCTGCGGCAACGCTCTCAGCTGCGTCTGCAAGTACCTCTATGACGAGGGTATCGTCCGAAGACCGGAAATGCATATCGAAATGTGCGGTTTCGTGCTGCGTCTTCACGTGTTGACGACCGGTGCAAAGGTCTCGACCGTGACCGCGGACATGTGTGACGCGGAGTTTCACCCGGAAAACATCCCCGTGAGACTGGATGGGCAGCGGGTCATCGGCAGGCCGGTCAGTATAAACGGGAGCGAATACGCTATCACTTGCCTGTCGCTCGGAAACCCGTACTGTGTCGTTTTCTGCGACGACGTCCACTCTCTGAATCTTAATGCGATCGGCCCCGGATTTGAAAACGATCCTATATTCCCGGAGCGTGTAAATACGGTTTTCGTGCAGGTACTGGACGAACAAACGCTTCTCGCCCGCGTATGGGAACGCGGAAACGGCGAGACACAGGCCTGCGGGACCGGGGCGTGCGCCGCGGCGATCGCGGCTGTTGAAAACGGATACAGCAAAAAGGACACAGACACTACAGTAAAGCTGCCCGGCGGTGATCTGACGATCCACTGCACAGGCAGCCGCGTGTTCATGACAAGCTGCGCCACGAAATGCTTTGACGGCACGATAGAGATATAATAACGCAGGGCTAACACAGGGGGACGGTTCTGTTGTGTTCGGCGGCGCTTTGCGCTGCCGAACACAACAGAACCGTCCCCCTGTGTTAGCCCTGCGTTATTATATCTCTATCGTGCCGTCAAAGCATTTCGTGGCGCAGCTTGTCATGAACACGCGGC
>Ga0123353_10015388_pt1 | contig 11108 bp, 5 predicted proteins | sample TergutLab28metaG_3_FD_92763 | JGI IMG/M metagenome (GOLD analysis project Ga0123353, IMG submission 92763) | Labiotermes labralis P3 segment gut microbial communities from Petit-Saut dam, French Guiana - Lab288 P3 | ecosystem: Host-associated > Arthropoda: Insects > Digestive system > Gut ... | reverse complement strand
GCAGTTTCTGACAAATGGTTTACCCTTGCCGCCGCGATCCGCATACAGAGCCCGCCAAAGTCGTCCATGATTTTCTTGGCATATGCGGAGGTCAGCCTTGAGTTGCCTCTGTCATACGAGTCCAGTATGCCGTTGAAGTTGATATTGTGTTTTTCATAACCCAGGCTTTTTAGCAGGGTGAACATATCGTTCAGTTCTTTGTAAATGTTCCGGTCAGCGTCCCTTCTGACCAGTTTCTGCAAATCTTGCGAGTATGTCGGCGCGTTGCTTATCAGTTCCGACAGCTTGTCAAAATATTCGCCGACCGTCATGTTGCTCGTGGCTGCTGCGACGCCCCGTATGTTCAGGTCGCCCTGCATGATGAGTACAGTCAGGTCAAAAAGTTCAGTGTTTCTGTTATCCATGGTAATGCCCCCTAGTATAATTATTAAATTCTGCATAGATATTTATCATCGTAATCCTTAAAGTTGCTTTAATGTCAAGGTTTTTTTTAGATATCTTCCGTTACTTGAATATGCTGAGGATTCCGTTTTCAAAAATATAACGCCGATCTTTCAATGAGCGGCGCAGCCGGTGCAATGTCGATGAGCGGCGCAATGTCAATGAGCGGCGCAGTAGACACTCTGAGGGTGCTGTGGTAAAATACGTTCAGGTATTAATGTTATAAGAGTAAACGGGTGTTTACCCGTGCGATTTGCTTTATATTAGCAGGAGAATAAAAAAATGATAAAACGAATCTTATCTTTTTTAATGGCATTCACGCTTTGCGTTGGGCTGACCACTGCAAAAACGGGCAGAGCGGGTGCAATGTCTTACTTGGAGTATTTATTTTCGTACGAATCACAGCCTGGAGACTTATTACATGTCGATCAAGATGAACTCGGAATATGGATAAAGGAGAATGGTATCGCCACCTCGCTTAATGACGAAGATAACCGCATGTACGCAGTAGTTGGACTCAGCGCCGAAAGGATTACTTCACCTGTTGAACGGATCGACGTCGTTATATATGGCGACCGGTGGAGAGTCGGTTCTCTTGGTGCAGTAGTTACCGTCGAAAACGGAGCAACATACCATGGCGCGGTAAAAGAGTACGCTGATGGTCTGCATATCGGGTTTACATTTGACAACGCTATATCAGAGCGATATGAGCTTTATATTTCGATAGAAGAAACATCAGGCAGAGGACCTTCCCAGATAATGGCATACACAAATCAACGTCAAGGGGGCGTCATTGGCGGCTTTATATATGGGGTAGAATTTGGAACTGAAGCCGTATCTTCCGAAGAAATCTTAAATGCAAAACCAGGCAGTGTTCTTAGTTTGATAGTGGTCGACATATATGGAAGTGGATTTTTTCGTGGAGAACCCAAAATCCCCCAAGATGAAGGACAAACTGAAAGTAGTTACCCGAAATATTCATTACTAACGGAGCCGCAACTAAAAAAACGAACTTATGACATATCCGCATCTCCATATCGGTCTGCAATGCATCTTGATGAGGAAGGGAATATACATTACCTGTATGAACATGGCGAAAATGTAGCGGTTAAAGTTTTTGATCAAAACCTGTCTGAGATACGTTCATTTGAGATCCCAAAAATATTGCCGATATTCGGCACATTCACTATGGATCCTGATGGCAACTACTATATTGCATTTGGAAAAAACATCACGGATGAAAGAAGTAAAAGCGAAAAAAACGTAGTCATTGCAAAATATGACGACTCTGGAAGCTTGATTGGAACAACATATTTTATTGGCGGTGAGGGCTATTATAGCGGAACTAAAGAACCGTTTTATAGTCCTCCCAGTATGGTCATTTCAAAAACACGTTCGATTCTTGTGCTTCATTTTAGCAGAACAATGTTTCAGTCGGGTGATGGTTTGAACCATCAATCATCTACAGCTCTGTATGTTGATATTAACACTATGTCGCCGCTTGATATGGCATTGCCATACGTCAGTCATTCCTTTGATCAAGCTGTTGTCGCAACCAGTGACGGGGGTTTTCTCTTTGCCGATCGTGGTGACGCTTATCCGCGTGGTTTTGCCATCAGTAAATGTTATGCAGAGGGGTATATGCAAGATGGTTTAGAGAGATTACCCAGGATTGTTCCGTTCCACTTCAGAGAACTATCTCCATATCAGAGCACTAACTCCAGATTAGGCGGTATTGCAGAAAGTAGTTATGGCTATTTACTCGCTGGTGTTTCTGAGCGAGTATTGTCCAACATTGCCATTCCGGCGTCTGATGGCGGACCGCAAGATTTGTTTATTCAGTTGATCGATAAAGAGTTTTACTTTCGCCATGATGCAGACCAGATTCTATCAGACGGCGTGACTCGTATGACCGAAGGAATTCAACACGAATTGGGACTTAATAGTTCGGGAGGACAGAGTTATTTTTTACCAGCTAATACAATTGATTATGGCATAGTATGGCTGACTTCTTATTCCGATGGACAAAACGCTGTAAATCCGAAAGTTGTCGCTACTGAAGACGGTTTTGTCTTGATGTGGGAGCGTTGGGGACCGGAGAATAGCGGGTGGCGCTCATATCTCGATACCTGGTATACGGTGCTGAATGCGGACGGCACAGTGGAAAAGCCTGCGATGAAAATAAACGGGAATCCGCGCCTAAGCTCTGTCAGCGGAAATTCTGGCGGAATCAGTTATAGAGAAGGGAATATCTATTGGATATCGAACGAATGGAATGAAATTACCCTTTACTCATTGGCATTATATGACAGACCGTCCTCCTGGGCAGTTGACCAGGTCACCGCCGCAGTTGCGTTGGGACTTGTACCGTCAGAGTTACAGAAGAATTATCAGATGGGGATAACCCGCGGCGAGGCCGCACAGATGTTTATTAGCCTGATTGAGAAAGCATCCGGGCAGACGATCGATGCATTTATGGCTGCTAATGAGGTTTCAATCAACGAAAACGCTTTCACTGACACAAATGATAGAGCCGTGTTGGCTGCTAATGCGCTCGGAATCATTCAAGGCGTAGGTAATAACAGGTTTGATCCTGAGGGAGTCTTAACGCGCGCTCACGTTGCCGTAATAGTCAACCGCATAGCCAGAGTTCTGGGTATAAACACAGAAGGACACACCCACTCGTTTATCGACGTGCATGGACATTGGGCTGATGTTGAACTCGGGTGGCCTGAGTATGCCGGGGTTATTCAAGGAACAGGCGGGAATAGATTTGATCCGGACGCGAGCCTCTCAACGGAAATGGCAATAATCGTCACATACCGCGCCCTTGCTCCACTAACGAAGTAAAGTATAGTTCCTTTTGGTTGACAAACACATGTTATCTGATATAGTAATACAAAGCACGGTTAAGGCGTAAAATAAATCTAATACAGAAGTAAAGGATGAAAAATATTATGCTGAAAATAGATGCATTTGCTCACATTTTTACTAAAGAGTACAGCAAGAAATTAATCTCTCTCGCACCTCAGGTTTCAGGGACTTTTGAGTTTAAAAGGCCGTCTATGACTGATATCGCTATACGTGAAGCTTACATGAAGAGACATCCGGATGTTCTTCAAATCGTCACGATGGGAAATGTCCCTTTGTGGCGTTTCGTTTCAATTAAAGACGCAATAGAATTGTCAAGAATCGGGAACGAGGAAATGGCGGAACTCGTAAAAAACAAACCAAACCTTTTTTACGGGGCTGTAGGAACGATTCCGATAGACGATGTGGACGCCAGCCTTAAAGAAATTGATTATTGCATCAACGAGTTGGGTTTATTGGGGATACAGCTGTATACCACGCTTGAACGCGAGTCGTTGGCTGAACCAAAGTATCGTCCGATATATGAGAGAATGGCGGAGCTCGACCGCGCGATCTGGATACACCCGTCCGCTGATTTAAGTAAACCCGGATATGACAAAGGCATGTTTTCCTGGTTATACGAATCATCACGTTATATGCTGGACGTAGTGAGCGCCGGGATTTTTAAGGATTTTCCGGATCTGAAAATCATTATCCATCATGCCGGCGGAATGGTTCCGCATTGCCGGGAGCGAGTCAGGTGCATAACGCCAAAAGACGATGATAAATACTTCAAGTATTTTTATGTAGATACCGCGCTGTATGGAAACACGCCCGGGTTGATGAGCGCGTTTGACTACTATGGAGTCGATCATGTTTTATTTGGTACGGATGCTCCTTTGGGCGGAGTCCCTGGATCCGGCTGTCACGGAAACACGGATCAGACTATTATTGCGATAGATAAAATGGATATATCGGAAGAGGACAGGGAGAAAATATATCACGGTAATGCGATTAGACTGTTCGTTGTACCTGTATAGATTAAATAGAAAGGTTGGAGAATTATGAAACGAATAAGAAGAATTACCGCAATCCTGCTCATGCTGACGCTTTGTTTCGCTATTGCTGCCTGTGGCGGCGGCGGAGGAACCACAGACACCGAAAACCCGACGAACAGCGGAGAAACACCAAGTGGCGGAAATACCCCAGCCCCCCCAGGCAGCGGAGTTACTCTTTCCCCGGGCGATGTAATAGAGGCGCCTGAAGGCGATGACGTCAAGTTTGCCGAGTTGATCGATATTAGTATTGAAATAAGCGTCTCAATACTCGATCCCCACGCCCCGGGAGCCAGTGGCGCCGGAACGGGAAACATCTATTATTGCGTTTATGATAAACTGGTGATAAACGCGGGTGAAGGCGTTTATGAACCGGAACTTGCTACGTCCTGGGTAAGCGACGATCTGCAGACCTGGACTTTCAACCTGCGCAACGATGTATACTTCCATAATGGCGACAAGTTTACAGCGCAGGACGTAGTTGATACTATCGAGTCGGCAAAGAGCACTCCCGGCACGTATGGCTTCAACACCTGGAGGGTAGTAGATACCGCGACCGCTATTAATGAGAATACAGTGCAAATCGTCCTGAACTCTGTTAACGCAGACTTTTTATTCCTCACATCATTACCCGGCGGCGCCATAATAAATAAAGCGGCGAGAGAAGCCGATCCGATTGAGGGCGCTTGGATAGGAACGGGCGCGTTCTATGTCAGCGATTTTGTCAGCGGCGATTCTGTGACTCTCACCCGAAATGACAACTATTGGGGAACGGCGCCGATAACTAAGACCTTGTATTTCCATTATGTACCTGAGATGACAGCGCGCACGATCATGATGCAAAACGGCGAAAGCCATATGTGTACTTCCATAAGCAATGACGATATGCATCTGTTCGTTGACGATCCTGATAACTATACCATTTATGCTTTTGTCGGGAACACGATTTTTAGCCTTTACTTCAACTTGAACGACCCAATAACAGGCGATTTGAACTTCAGGAAGGCTGTAGCTCACGCCCTTAACAGACCTGACATAACTTTAGTTGCTGCCGGAGAGTGGGCGGAACCCGCTTCGGATGGAACTTTTTGGGGGAGTTCGACGGAGTTCAGGAACAACAATATACCGATGCTGGAGTACGACCCTGTCTTAGCGAAGGAGTATCTGGAGGCTTCCATATATAACGGAGAAGAGCTGGAGATTATTTCCGCCCTGGTAATAAATAATGCTATGGCGGAAGTTATGCAGGAGCAACTTGCACAAATCGGTATCAAAACAAAGCTTTTCCCGACTGACGCCCCTACCCTGACAAGTACCGCAACTTATGGCAATGAACAAACGCAACTGATCAGCTGGGTCGCCGCGTTCAACCTCAGCGCAGCAACGGTGCGGAACATGTTTTACCCCGTCGGCGGAGATAACAGGTCGAGTTATAACAACCCCTTAGTCAATGATTTGCTCGATAAAGCGCCAACGGTCGCCGATCCGGAAGAACGGGGAGCTATATACAGGCAAATCCAGGAAATCTTCGCTGAAGATGTACCAACATTAAGAATATTTAGCCGTGTGTTTACTCTGGTTTGTGCCAAAGGTCTTGGCGGAATCTTAGTCTCGCCTGACCAGACACATGACTTCAGAGGGATATTCCTGGTACTGGATGACTGATCTATTTAAGCGATAGCTGGAGGGGATGCGGTAAAGAGAAGTCTCGACTGCATCCCCAATGCCATATGCCACCAGTATATACCCTTATTATGTCCCATATCTGCACAGATGAATGGAGAGGAGGGGTAATAAGATGATTCGCTATACAATAAACCGGGTCTTGATGCTGATTCCGGTCATTATTGTGGTTTCGTTTATAGTATTCACGCTGCTCGAACTGGCGCCCGGGGACATCGTGGATTCAATGACTACCGGCGATATGACTGCTGAAGACATAGCTACGCTGCGCGCGATGTATAATCTTGACAAATCGATGTTTTACAGATATGGACTGTATATGCTCGGTTTGATACAGGGAAATCTCGGAACGTCGCAGGCAACTGGTATGAGCGTTTTTGACGTGTACATGTCAAGGCTTCCGAACACATTGCTCCTGTCATTTACGGCAGTAGCTATCGGGATAGTTGTTGCGATACCCATAGGCATACTGGCGGCAAGAAAAGCGGGGACGATAACGGATACCGCGACAACCACGCTGACGCTTGTAGGCATGTCGATGCCGTCTTTCTGGCTGGGGTTGCTTCTGCTTTTGTTTTTCTCATTACAACTCAAGTGGGTTCCTGGAGGAGGAAACAAGGAAGGGCTGCGCAGCCTGATTTTGCCTGCTATATGCAGCGCTATGAACCTGACTGCGATGATTGCAAGGCAAACGCGTTCCAGTATGCTTGAGGTTTTGAGAGCCGATTATCTGAGAACCGCAAGAGCAAAGGGCGCACCGGAGAAGATAGTTATCAGAAGGCATGCTCTCGGTAACGCGCTGATACCGATCGTTACCCAGATCGGAGCCTCGGTTTGCGTACAACTTGCGGGATCAGCAGTCATAGAACAAGTTTTCACATGGCCCGGCGTCGGTAGGATGCTCATTGAAGGAGTGCAGGCACGGGATGTTACGACAGTACTTGGCTGCACCATCATGACAACTATCTTGTACGTCCTTGTAATGCTGATCGTCGACTTGCTCTACGCATTCATCGACCCGAGGATAAAGTCGCAGTATATGCGACAAAAAAAGAAAAGAGCGGCGATAGTATTACCGGTAACCGGCGCGCAAGACTTTGTGCCTGTGACTGTAATGGCAGGGCTGGGGAATGGAGACGCTGCCACTGAGTGGATGCAAGAGGATATCCCTGTTGGTATCCTTACAACAGAGACGGAATCAGGCGATTTGGCAGGTGTTTCCTACAGCAGCGCAGAATCCGATGCATACACCGGAGTAAGCGCTACAAGTAGTATACCCTCTGCAAATGTGGAGGCGAATTATGTAACCAGGATGGAAGGAAGTATTGCGGTCAGCGATATGGCGCACGACGCGGCAGGTATCATTGCCAGACATAAAAAGCGCAGCCAATTGGGAGACATATGGCACAGGCTGACGCGCAACAAAGGCTCTATGGCAGGGCTCATCATCCTCGGTTGCGTTTTATTGGTGGCAATCGTTTCACTGTTTATGCCGTTCAGTTCGGTGACCGCGCAGAATATACAAGCCAGATTGTCACCGCCGAGTTGGCAATATCCGTTTGGTACAGACAGTATGGGTCGTAATATTTTCCTGCGGGTGATCTACGGTTCGCGTTATACGCTGATCATTGGATTTGGCGCAGTGGCGGTTTCCGCGTTTTTTGGAGTTACACTGGGGTCGTCCGCCGCATATTTCGGCGGCAAAACAGAAAATGTCATCATGCGGATATCTGACATTCTGGCGTCAATACCGGGTCTCCTGCTTGGAATGGTCATCATGGTCATGCTCGGCATGAATCTGCAGAATTTAATAATAGCGGTAGGAATTACCGGAATACCGCAGTTTATACGAATGTCGAGGGCTTCGATACTCACAGTAAAAGGCAATGAATATGTCGAAGCGGCGCGCGCGATAGGGTATTCAGATTTTCGCATATTAATCACACAGGTCATCCCCAACGGGCTTAGCCCGATATTGGTGCAAATAACTGTTATTCTTGGTCTTAACATAATGCTGGCGGCGTCGTTATCATATCTTGGTTTTGGCGTACAAGCCCCGACTCCTGAATGGGGGACGCTTATAGCTGCGGGCAGGAACTTCGCACGCCCCGCGCCATGGCTGATGGCATTCCCCGGCATAGCTATAATGATAACAGTACTTGGATTTAATCTCCTGGGCGACGGTCTACGCGATGCGCTCGATCCAAAGCTAAAAAAATAAGACGTTGTAAAGTAACGACCATTATAGATTTTTTTACGGTCAGTTATGGTTATGCGGTTCAAGTCTTGAAAATACTGATCAGGAGGACAGCTAATAAAATAGCGATCCTCCTGTTTCATTGGGGTGCTCACTTTGTTCCTGCAAGGTTAAAAATGGTTTTCATGTCGCGAAATAATGTCGTTTTGATTATCGCGCGAGAGTTCAATAAAGTAAGCAGAATAGCCGGCGATGCGCACAACAAGATCGCGGTAATCACTTGGCGAGACCTGTGCGGCACGCAGCGTTTCAGTGTCGACAACGTTGAACTGGCATTCCATACCACCGTTGTCCATATATGTCCTGACCATATCGCGCAGCTTGATTATACCATCGTCGCGTGACAGGACGGACGGGTGCATGCGCAGGTTCAGCGCTATGCCGTCCATGAACTTTGTATGGTCAAAGCAGACTGAGGACATAAACACAGCCGTCGGTCCGTTGCTGTCACGGCTTTGCGCAGGGCTGCACGCATCGGCTATCGGTTCTCCCGTCCGCCTGCCGTCCGGAGTCGCCCAATTATTCCAGCCCTGTGCGACATGGTCTGACGCGCCGTACAAACCCGACTTGTAGATGTTGCACCGTATAGAGGAACACTCACTGCTCATGCGATAGTAGTTTTCAACGACCCACTTCATCTCGTCGTCCGCGTATGGATCGGCGTTGCCGTAATGCGGTACCTCGCCCAGAATCTGTTGCCGCAGCGGCTCGTAACCTTCCCAGTTTGCCATAACGGCGTCATACAGTTCGCGGGTAGTGATCAGTTTTTTGTCGAAGCACATGTATTTGATCGTGGATAGCGAGTCTGCTATCGTCGCAAGCCCCGTGGCGGTGCCGCCGAAAGAGTTGTATTTACAACCGCCTGCTGTACAGTCGATGCCCTGCTCCATGCAACCCTCCATCGACATCGACAAATCGGCGTGCGCGTAGTTGTATGGTGTGAGATACTCTGCATAGTTGTTGATGCTCACATGCCATTTCATGCAATAATCGGCGAGCTTTCTGTATGCCTCGCGCACCTGCTCTATGCTTTCCATTTCAAACAGATATCCCGATTGCACCGGCGCCTGCTTGCCGTTCATCGGGTTGACGCCGTTGTTGATAGCCATTGATAGAATGACTCCGTGGTGTATCGACGCATGCGCATGGACGCCGTTCGGGGCAGGGTAGTCGTTGCCGGAGCCGACTATCTCCTGACAGCCTATGATCCCGTAGTTGCGCGCGTCTTCCAGCGAGAAGCCCAACTCCTGTATCAAACCCGGGATGATCACGTCGTCGTTCTGAAAGAGAGGCAACCCGCCGACAAGTTTCGACGTCTCGAGCGCGCAGCTCCACAGTTCGTCCGGCGTGTCTTTGGTGATGCGAAGCGACGTAGTCGGGTCGTGCAACCGGAGGCGCCCGATCGTTTCCAGTACCATGTATGTGACCGGATTCGTGGCGTCTTTTCCGGTCTTCGGGTCGCAGCCCCCGATAGTGGTATGGTGATAGGTGTTGCCGATGCCGGTGACCAACGCGATACGGGGCACGCCAACCTCATAAAGGCAATTGGACTTTAAGAAGAAGAAGTCGACGAGTTCCTGAGCCTGATCCATCGTCAGCGAGCCATCCTCGAGCTCTTTTTGCAGAAATGGCCAGGTATACTGGTCGAATCGGCCGAAAGCGGGCGCCGGGTATGGCCCACCGAACCTCAATAATAGCTGGTATAACAGAGCTGCCTGCATCGCCTCCCGGAAATTTCTGGCAGGCTCGGTGGAGATATGGTTCAAACCTTCCGCCATGCTTTCAAGCTCCACCTTACGCAAAGGGTCGGATTCCCCGGCTGCCTTATCAAGGCAAGCCTGCGCATAACGGCGGATAAGAGTTATTATACCGTCGCAAACGAGCGCTATAGACTTATAGAACATGTACTTCGATATATCGACACCCATTAGGTTTCCGTCATGCTTGTCCATGAAATCCTGAGCCTGCTTGCGGATAGCGCCGTAACCGGTGTTTATTATTTTTTCCCATCCGGGTATCATATGCCCACACGGGAGAAACATTATCCCCGAGCCGTCAGGCGAATAATTGCAAACCCTGAGCGCCAGGAAATCCAGCGTTCCGTCAGGCTGCCATGCGCTGGACACTCTGTCGGGTATATGCCTGTCCACTATAGGAGCACATCTGCGGGCTTCAGCAAGGTCCTCCGGTGAAATGGTCATTCTGATCTCGAAGTCCTCCGGGTTGTACCAGAGCTGATTCTCCTCGTTGAACGTCCAGGTTCCCTCTATGTCTTCAGCGCCTAACCAGCGGTGCGGGGAACCGCCGCAGAAGTATTTCGACGCGCTGCATACCAGTTTTTCGTCATTGTCAACTCGTACAGGGACACGCTCACAAATAGCTTTCAGCACAAGCGCGCGCTTGATGATAGGTACGACGTCCGCATGCCTCTCATTCACTTCAGCCGCGATCGTCATCCTTGAAGCGTCTCCTTGTATGACCCTGTCGCGGACCTTTTCACGGTAGCGTTGTACTGCGGGTGTAACAGACCTGAATTGATACATAATATGCAGCCCCCTGTTTATGGTAAAAGCTGTTAAAATTAAACCTAATATCATAATGATATTGCGAACTCGATTATATCATGGAAATTATAATCATGCAATCAACTATGCTACCCATACAAAGTTACTCGCTGCTATCAATCCTCCGTATAAAAAGGAGTACGACTTCGTACCCCCATGTTCATGAATGACTCTATGCTTTAACTTTGGAATCATTAAGCGTCGTTGTATTCTCAATGTGTATATTATCGGACTAAAGTTCATCAATGTCAGAAGCGG
>Ga0123353_10015387_pt1 | contig 11108 bp, 8 predicted proteins | sample TergutLab28metaG_3_FD_92763 | JGI IMG/M metagenome (GOLD analysis project Ga0123353, IMG submission 92763) | Labiotermes labralis P3 segment gut microbial communities from Petit-Saut dam, French Guiana - Lab288 P3 | ecosystem: Host-associated > Arthropoda: Insects > Digestive system > Gut ... | reverse complement strand
TATTTACCAAGCTGTACAATGTAAGTTGTATGCTGTGGAAAGTGTGCACATTTCTTATATTTTCATGCATAATAGGTGCTGCTGTATGTTTTGGCATGTATAACTGAAATGTACTGGCCTATATAACTAAGCCAACATAATGCCTGAGGTCTTTTGTCTTCTTAGATGTTGCACAGTGACAGTGGGTCATATTTTACTGTCATCTGGGGCCACTGTATCACTATCTTCTTCAAGGGACTAGATGACCAAAATGCTTGAAGATAGGCCTGATCTGCTGTCCCAAAATGTCATTAGCAAGCTACACACTGATGCTATGCAGCATCTCAGAAGATCAGAAGCCTCAGCTGCTCTGCACATAAGCCTAAAATTTCATATAGTTAATACCTGTTGAAATATTCAACAACTATGCAGTATTTAATCCCACAAATTGCACATGTAACCATCAATAACCATTTGTTAGTCTCTGATGCTCGTCCTACATACTTTGGCCTCTACATGCCACTGTGTAGGAGGTCATTTGCAAAGTAACACAGTTATAAAAAATGCTGTCAAAGTTGTGCATGTATGTATTTAAAATAAAGTGTTATCAGTTAAAATATTGCAAAAAATGTTTAAAATGTAGAGTAATTACAGGTATTTTTACATTTCTTGATGATATACAACACTGGATTTGAAGTTTGTGTATGTACATCTTTGACAGCATTTGTCGTTAATGTATTCCTTCATAAATGACCTCCCTGAAGTTGGCCAGTAGGAGCCAGAACATACAGGAGTAGCATCGCGGAATAACAAATGGTTATTTATTGTTACTTATGCAGTTTGTTGGATTAAGTACTGCATAGTCAATCTGTTGCATGGTATATGGACAATGTTAAATATTCAACAGATCTTTGGATTTGTTATATAAGCTATATTCTCTTGTCTCATGTTGAGCACGTATGTAGGTTAAGTATTTTGGGGAATATCACTTCTTTCATATATTTATCTTTCACCCCATATCTCCTTTTGTTAATCTCTGTTGTACTAGTCTCCATCCCTCTATTTTCACATATTCCTTGCTCACATGTTTTATTCATATGGTTCAGGTGTCTGAAACCAAAATCATATACGTGTGAAACAGATGATTCTGAAATTTAAGGTGGTCTGCAACAGCAGTAAACCAGTTAGGTATTTTGCTTAAAATTAAACACATGTTTATGAAAGTTTCGTAGTTTTAATAATGAAGTGAAAAATATAATTACTGAATTTGAAGCTTTATTGCATTAGTACCTCTTTGTTGGTGTGTGTGTGTGTAAGAATCAACCCAGGAATAGCAAAACTTATGAGCGTTTCTTTGCTGCTGAGCTGAGCTCATCCAGAGATAAACTTCTGGCAGGCTTATGTGTCATCATGTAATGAAAACCATGTACATCAACTCCATCTATAAGACAATGAGAATTGTGCATCCTGTGCTGGTGCGAACATCATGAACATCTAACTGCATTTATGTAGGCCCCTAACAGATAGTAGTAACCAAAACTTTTCTGTGTTAGAGTAGATTTTGACTGATATGTGTGAGCTCATTCAGTGATATGGCTACTGGTACTTAACATTTATGACTGAAGCTAAGTTTCCGGCTGGGGTGGCAAATTTTCTCACCACCTTCATTGTGATGTTAAATGTTCAGTAACGAAGCTTGTTGTAGGAATTTTAACTACAGTGGCATTGTTGAAAATGATCTCTTCTCTTTTATAACATCATCAGATGTTTTGTGACTGACTGTATGTGGCATAGATTACAAAGACCAGCTGTATATAATGGCTTTGTGAAGTGTTAATAGAATGTTTTACAGCAGTTCCATAACACTTCCTTTCTGTAAATGTTTCTTCTTCAGGCACTTCCACCTGTTCGCAGCAAAATAAAAAGACTATCTCAAGACCAGAAAAGTAGAGGTGATGCAGAGAATCAAAGGCCAGCCAGGTTTTCTGGCTATGATTATGCCTCTTGGGACAAATTCAATGTGGTCAGTTTTATATTGCACTTAGTTATTACCTCTTCTCTTGCCAATGAAGCAAGTTCTACTAAACATACATGATGCTGCCAGGCTGATCTTTTGTTACTTGAAAATGCCTTTAATAATAGTAGTAGGCATCTATAAAAATGTGTTCTTCTTGTACTACAGGTGTACAAAGGTTATTGATTTAAAGGAAATATGTGGATCTTAAAAAAAGTGCTGCTCTGACTTGTGCAATCACCATGCTTTCTAGCTGGTGTGTTCTGTATGTACAACACATTTCTTATTTGAGGCCTGATCAGAGTGTCTAGATGAGATAATTTCTCTGATATCACAGGACTCTTCCTATTATGTCTAGACATGTTCTTGCATGTCCTCAATGAGTGAGACCTCACTGAAACCATTCAGTGTGATGCAGTCATCACAAGTAAACTGTAGTGTTTGTGTTATGTGTCATATACATTATGTTCGAGAGTGGGGAATGGCATGCATGTATCAAATTATGCACAAAACTTGAGAAGACAGGAACTGAGGTGTATATTAATACTGTCTTTTGAGAGGAGGTCATGATCTCTACACAAATTTTTGAGTGGTTCCACCACCTTAAAGATGGGCACACATCCATAAAAAGAGATGAGTATTCAGGATGCCCTTCAACTAGCAAAATTTAAGTGATAGTACTGGCGAAAGCAGATTGAAGACTGACCATTAGAGTAATAGCTGAGGAACCAGGAGATTCTTTTGACTTATTGCAGTAAATAGATATTGGCCAATAAATGTGTCAGTTCATCCCATGGCTGCCGACAGCAGTGAAGAAGGAGCACCACCTGTCTGGAACCTCTGATTTGCTTGGATGTGCAGAAGGACATTAATTTATAAAACACTGTAACTGGTGATGAAACATGGATGTATGTTTATGACCCCAAAATTGAACAACTCATCACAATAGAAAACATCCTCATTACCACAGTGCAAGAAAACCTGCCAAGTTCAATGCAAGACATAAGTAATGTTTATCACTTTTTGTCTATCAAGGAGGTGTGCACCATGAGTACACTCCAAAAGGTCAAAATATAAACCAACATTCTTATTTAAAAGTATTAATGCAACTGTATGGTGTAGTTTTCATATATGACAGAAAATGGCAGTTTCATGTTTGGTAACTTTGTCATAATGTAACCCTGGCATAATTGGCCCAACTTGTCCTGTAGTTTTTAGCCAAATACCAAATTCCACATTTGCATCAACCCCTGTACTTCCCAGACATCCCCTTATGGGACATTCTGTTACTTTTAATTAAGATGGCCTTCGAAGGTAAATGATTTGCAGATGTGGAAAGGATCAAACTTAATGAAATGCAACAATGTCTAGAGGTCCCCAAAACAATATGACAGGTACTTACAGCAGTGGAAGAGTCACTGGAGTAAGAGTGTGCAAGCAGAAGGAGCCCACCTTGAAGGGGATTAGTCTGTCATCAAGGTAAGGATAGTATTGTTGGTTTCACAACATCAGTCTGGATATTTGTTGAACAGGCCTTGTACCTAGGCAGTTGATATGTCTGTTTGGAGAGGTGTCTGAATGATAATAGAAAAGCCTGGACACTGGGTGTTCACTTCTAATTCAAAAGCAGCTGTTTCTTATAGGTTTTGTGATTGTGTTCTTTGTTTTCCAAATACCCAGCTATACATCATCATGATTCATATTCTGCCTTAACACTGTCTACTAAATATAGAACAGAACAACCCTCACCTACAACAAAGGCGTTAACTAACCTATGAATGTGACAACCATTATCAACTTGTGAAGCTGTTACTGTTATAATGCCACTCCCAAGGGCAAATCTGTTCTTATTGACATGTGAGGTACTTCCCCAGAAACACAAAATTTTGTAATATTTTGTAGTGATGGGATAAATCCTGCATACAGTAAAAAATTGCCCAACCATGCACCATATTTCCTGTTCCTAACTTTATACGTGTTACTTGAGGTATTAAGGTATTGTTATATTAAATATTTACAAAACAGCCTGGCAGTTTTTATAGTCAGTAGCAGCTGATAGAATGTTTCTATACACATAATATTCTCACTGATGATGTATATATATATATTTTATTATTTTAAAGGATAAGGCATGTGAAGACCTTGAGGGTGGAAGACATCAAGAATCTGAGGAAGGTGGTGATGACATAATCAGTGATACGGAGGAAAAATGGTTTAGGGAAGAGGCAATCTATGAAAAGGAAATGGTACATTTATAGATTCAAATCTCAGTTTAACATAGACACCTAAAATTTTCTACTAAGATATGTATAAATGAAGAATGAAATGGGAGATCATGTGATGCTGTTGTAGCTGTGATTGTAAAATTTTGATTATGAATTCAGAAGTGAAATTTTGGAAACTGCTCCAGAAGACATTTTCTAAAATGGTAAAATGTGAAAATTTGTATTAGCTGCATCTTGTTAGCCAATTCTGAACATAGCCCAAGCAGAGATTTTATGAGGATCTGTTTTTATCATGTAGTCTGAGAAGATATGAGTACTGTTACTGAATGAGATTGTTAAGTTCTTTTATCACATTTCATTTATTAGTAACATGTAAAAAGAATGATTAAAAAATGTTAAAATTTATGGCAGAGGCACTGATTATATTTTTAAAGGTTTTTATCTTAGTAATAGACTTTTTACTATTACATTTTTATTGCAGTGATAATTGTGATGTGGGATCCCACAAAAGAACATGATATAAGTACTGTGTGTTGATATATCATTACATTATACTTGCTGTTTGCCTTGTATAATAGCCTGATGTTGGAATGAGTTAATTTTAAATGTGTATGAAAGAGAATATAAGTTGTGTTTTGACTGATGATTTATCTTTTTTCATTTACTAAGTTTTAACACAATGGGATGTGTTCTGTTAAGTTGATAACCAGTTAATTCTACATCTGTTCTAGGGAAATAATTTCGTAAAGAAGCAAAAGTGGAATGAAGCTATCAGATGCTACAGCCGAGCCATTAAGTGTTTCCCTTATGATGCTATTTTCTATGCAAACCGTGCCCTCTGTTATCTGAAAATGGATGAGTAAGTTTGTGTTGTCATGCTGGCTTTCTGACATTTCTATGTATAATTGAGGGTGGGGGTGGGAGGGTGGAGATTGGCGGCTTTCCAAATCAATCAGTTTTTAGCACTTCTCCCTGGCATTGTCTTTATTTCTGTTGGTCACTCAAAATTTTTACCCTTGTCTCAACCTCTATTTCTCTTTAGGTTTCTGTAACCTGAAGTCATATGGTTTGTACCAGTGCAGGCTGCCATCAGTCTGCCTTGTGAATTGTGAATTCTGCTTGACAACGAGGTGCCTTCTCATCAGTGCTGCCCACCGTACCCACACTGATTCCTAAACATCTCTTACCTAAATTTTAAACAAAAATAAAATTAATAAATACAGAGATGCTGCCTGCTGAGCAACCATAATTATGCATCTCATATGTGCTACCAAATTAACATGTTGCAACTTCAGTTAGCCTACTATCCTGAGAGCACTTCCTCTTGGATTGAAGCAAGTATGGGCCGTCTCACTTCTGGCTCACACACCAATTTTATTTTGCATTCAAATTACAAAAATGGCAGAAAAATGCTTGTGCTTTTCACAGAAAAACAGTGACCAGAGCTGATACAGGAGCTTGAAAACAAAGGTACACCACAATCATAGCAGTGACATATCATATACCGGGAAAAAAAACTGACAATAGCATTTAGAAAAAATAAAGACAAATTAAAAATTATGCTAGTAGTGCTGATTTGATCAATGGCTTATCAAAGCAACATGCAATGAAGCCACTGATATTTGAAGAGTGTCATAAACCACGTTTGAATGGTTTATTCACCAAGGGGTACAAGGGACCTGTTCCCAGAATAACATGCATGAAAATGCAAACATTCATCTTTGATGTGTGTGGAATGGAAGGCGATTTAAGTGCTTCTTTGGGCTTCGTTATACAGTTCAGGCAGTGGCATGTCATTGGAGAGGCTCCTGTACAATGAAAAAAATTGAGTGGTCATGAACTGGATGTGAGTGAATTTCAAGGTGGTTTTTAACAAATCACTCTAAAGAGCATGAAACTCTGTTTATTGTCTTCTTTATATTTGTTATGTAATATAAATACAGAGAAACTCCAGGACACTGGAAAAATGATCAGGAAAGTGTTAAGTCTCAAAGGATTATTTTTGAATAGTAACACATATTTTGTGGTTGAATGCAGCACAGATAGTGGATGTTTTTCAGATTTTGGAATACCTATTCATAGTTTTCTCTGTCACAGCCAGTTGAACTATTGTAGTTGGCTGTACAAATGAAACACATGCTGTCACAATTATCAGATCTTTTCTTCTGTACCTGTGTGTACAATGTCAGTGGTGAGAGAGGAAAAGGTTGTTCAGGTACTCAGTGAATCAGTGAAATCTCTCTGGAAGCTCAGAACCCAAGTACGAGTATGCGTAGTTGTTTTGATAGTTTTTGTCTAGTCAGGACATAGTTATTTTATGTGCTCACTATGCATTTTATTTTTGAGTTTCGGCACCAGCATTCTGAACGGCATTGGAGAGTCACTGTGTCAGAGAGACAGAGAGCCTTGTTGCTGTGGTAGGTTGCTGGTTTATTTAATTTTAGATTTAATTTCATTGTTTTGTAACTTGAAGTCTTCATTTACATTTGAAGCCACAGAAGAGTTGACTGTTCTTGCAGCCAAATGGGACCAGCTGAAAGGAGTTTATTTGTTGAATGTCATGAATTGTTATTTCTTTGGTTCATGTTTTATGTTTTGGTAAATTATGTATGAACATTTCTTTGTATTCTGTTGTAACCTGTTTCCCTGGGAGCAGGTAGGTGGGGTTGATTTGCCCAGAAACCTATTGATCACATTGAAATTGGAAGGCCTTCTGATGATGGGCTTAGTTTCACCAATTCTCCCTGCCATTACCACATGTTATCAAGGGTTCACTGTGTTTGGAAGTAGAAGGTTTGGGGATGTGGATAGAAGCTTTATTTTTACAACATACAGAAAAATACTTAGATTACTCAAATATGTTCATAATATTGAACCATTCAACGATCTGATGTAATATATTTTCAAAACAAAAGTGTAGGAAAATCTTTTAACTTACTGTAGCTGAGTTTGTATTAAAGGTGTTACATTTGTTCTTTACTTCTCAGACTGAGGTCGGCTGAAGTAGACTGCACAACAGCATTACAGTTGGATTCTAGTTATGTAAAAGCATATCAGCGCCGTGCAGTGGCTCGAGCTGGTTTAGGTCAGTTACAGGAGGCAAGAAGTGATCTGCTAAAAGTGATGGAACTGGAGCCAAAGAACATGGCATCAAAAGCAGAACTGATGAAATTGGAAAAGAAAATCAACATAAAAATTCAATCAAAAGTAATTCTTTCATTTTATTATGGGTACTGTATCCTGATAATACTGCCTGAACTCTTTCAGGGTGGTTGCAGTACATTTGTGTTTCTACTAATGCTTAGCACAGCTGGATGCTCTACTAGTGCAATTCCTGTTGCAACCACTTTACTCTACTGCCATTCATGTTAACAGTTTTTTTGGTGTGTATTTCTATGCTGGGTCATGTACATGTACATTACTTTTTCTGTTCTTATTGATTACTTTTTCTACATGTAAACATACTTCTGAATGTTGTACCAGTCTAGATATAATTCCAGTATGTTATTCTGTTCCATATCATGAGTAAAATTATGCCATATGGATTACATATTTTTACATATTTCACATTTATATTTATTTTCAGTTTTTTAGTAATTTAAAAACGGTACACAGGTAGTTCTTGATTTGCGTGGTTGATGCCTTCATCCACATAAATCAAATTTGCATAAAATGGGAAACATTTTCCCAAATAAAATAATTTAAAAGTTCAGGTTGGGGAGAGTATATACCTGTGTGAGTGTACACAACATCACCAAAATTTGAAATTGTTCTAAGGAATACAATACAGTTAGTGCTTACTGTGCAATAATATAAAGTTTACATGAGGTTCATTGTGAAAAATCACTGCCATGTTAACTGCTTTACCTTTCGCTTCTCCTCATACATTATGGTGTACTGGCTGCTGTTTGCTCACACATTTCAAACAATGTCTGTACAGTCTGTGTCCAGATAATCATTATCTGTTATGCTGAGAAAATGAACAGGTGACATCTGCTATGCCATGAGCACCAACAGTTGACACTTTTCACTACATCCCTCATCTTAGCAGCTGACTGACAAATGGTGTAAAGAATAGATTTTTTCAATCCACATGCATAGCTGATAAGAACAGTTTTGTCTCACAAATTATCTTCTTAACACCCCCATTTACATTACAACAGAAATAAACGTACCTGTTCTAGCACTAGATCTTGTGAAGGAAATAGAAGCATGCTTGCTGAACATAATGGATGGGAGAAACAGTTCACTGAAGCACAACAGTAACATGGCATGTCTGTTCATTATGAATTCATGTGGAAACAGGCTGATCACAATGGAAAGTGACTAATGATGAGGTGTCTACACTTGTCCTACATAGCAGGCAGTAAGTTACAAAGTAGGTGTTTTGTCATAGAGGTGACAGGATTTCTGGCATTGCATCTCAAGGGTTTGTTTCAGACTGCATTAAGTGTAAATTTTTGACCACATAAATTGAAAACTTTCCTAAATTAATAAACCACAGAAATCCACATTTGCGTAGATACGAACTGCATACATTGAGCAATACTTGTGGGATGTGAAATACCCCGCTCCCCCCACTATATGTTATTAGACATTAAAGTGATATTTCTTGACCTTGCCTGGCAGATGATGCCAAAGTGCATTCCTCCAACCAACTTGAATGATTAAATGACATCAACAAGCTCTGGAAAGTCCTCATAAATATTTTGTATACAAATTTTCATGTAAATATAGTTGAACTTCTTGTTACCCAGTAACATCCCTGACCAAAGGCAACTGCAGTATGTTAATAACACTGTCTACTAATAATTTTATGTGTTTATTCCATTGCCGTAATACTACATGATAGAAACTCAAATGGCAAGAAAGACATTTATGCAGACTTGATTTGTATTACTATATCAGCCCCTTCCTCTATATTTATTTACCTAAAATATCTATTTTAAATATATATGTCAGTATTAAAAAATGTCAACAGGAATATAAAATGTCATCTGGGATATTGTGCTCCATCACTGAGTGACACAGCGCAATATCCCTGAAGAATATAGACCTCAACGGCACTGCTTCAAAAGCTTAAAAACTTGCGTGCATATAAAAAGCAGCATGATCTAGTGTCATATCAGTCAGATCTGGAGTAATACAACTGAACAGCTTAGATATTCATATTGTGAGATTTATTAAAATTCAGAATGGCATTTATTCAAGAATGCTTGTTTTTCAGCAGTCAGTGGAACAGTCTGGTTTGGCAGCTTGTAGTCAGAATACCATGACTCCACAGACAGAAAATACATCATCTCAAACACTTAAAAGTAAAAAGTCAAAGGAGGAAAGTGACACAAGAAATGAAAATGTGAGGTCACATAAGGAAATTATAAAAGCAGAAGATAAAATAGTTCCCCATATATCTGGCAAGAAAACCATTGCTACAAAAGAAGCAGAAAAAAAGGTAAAGTGTTCAACGAATCAAGAAATCATGGAACGAGAAAGGGAAGAATCAAGGTTGCTTGAGAACATTATGTCTAATGAACATATATGGCCTATAGATGGAGAAGTTAAGTTGGTACAAACAGTACACAAACCTCCTCATTTACGTTTGAAAGTAAGTATAGCTACTGTTGTACAGTTTATGCTTACTTTTGAGAAATCAGAAATTTTCATACTAATCTTTAATGTTCATCCTAAGAATTCAGTGTAAAAAAAAGTTTTATTTCCTACAATGCTGCAGTTCAAGGGACTGAGTTAAAAGTGAGCAATGGAGAAGCACAACAGGTTTGTGTGTGCAGTAAGAGCAGTATGTGTGGTAATTGTGTAATTGAGTGGGATATGTCTTTGTGTTAAAATAATTATTTAGGTGTATAGTCAGTGTTTTAGAGCTCATGTAAAGGAAAATATTCTGTACACTAGTTAAAAGGTTTATAAAGATGAGAGGGTGACAGGCCCATATTAACTTGCAGAGCACTTCTTTGTGATCATCGCTCTGCTGTTTACCGTTATGTTTTTACATAATACTAGCAGGTTTTGAAAAACATATTTTATATATGTCATCATACTGGAAATTCAAAAAGGAAGTTGAAAATTCCTACAAACAAGTAAGTCATTAATGGATGAAATTCCAGAAATTTGAGGTCACTGAGGTATGTGTAAATCGTACCATGGATAAGTAAACTTTACATAACATTAAATGAATACAAAGACAGGAAAGTGTAAGTTCAAGCAAAGTTTATGCCTTTGAATTTAGTCAAGAATATGCAGGTCAGTATGGGCCAATGGACCATATTGTTGTCTCAATTTCCTTATACTAGGTACTGATTGTTACAGAACAGAACACTTAAGTGATTCCAGCATGGTGTAAATTCAGGGAAACATGTATAAATAGACAAATATTTTGTGTTGGGCACAGAAATAACTACAGTCCAATATTGTCTGTAGATATTTGTAACTATTTAGGGTGTTCTATGATGGAAAATCTGAAATTCGCCTGCCTTCAGGGCAGGTCTTTAAAAGTTGAAATAAAAAGTAATCATTTTGCCTGTCCTCAGTATTAAAGCAGTTACATACACTTGGAAGTGCTTGAGGAAAGGATTTCTGAATACATTAAGCTAACAGTGAACATATGTGTCAGCACAACTGAATGGAAAGGTTGGCCCATGGTCACTTTCTATGTAGCTAGATATACGTTGGTTAGTGTGACATTGATACTGCATAATTAAAATGTACTCCTATGTGAATGGAGACTGTTTATGGATTCTGGGTAATGGGAATGTAGCAGCAGCAGCTGTTGAGAAAATAGGCACTGATCCCCAAATAGGTGAATACTTCACTTTGTTTTTCACACATGTACAGCTACTTATGAGAAAGGTGAATTATCAGAGTTGAGATTTGAG
>Ga0123353_10015386_pt1 | contig 11108 bp, 8 predicted proteins | sample TergutLab28metaG_3_FD_92763 | JGI IMG/M metagenome (GOLD analysis project Ga0123353, IMG submission 92763) | Labiotermes labralis P3 segment gut microbial communities from Petit-Saut dam, French Guiana - Lab288 P3 | ecosystem: Host-associated > Arthropoda: Insects > Digestive system > Gut ... | reverse complement strand
TGCCGACCCAAGTGCTTCCCATTCTTTACTGTCTTGCTAGAAGCACACTTTGGACAATTTTGCATAAAGACCCCCTGAAGAAGGAATATGCCAGGTTAGCATTCTTTATGCAATACCCTCCAATCAGGAACCACGGTCTGTTTTACCTCGTCAATTTTTTTGGATTGGTCGCCGCAACCGGCGGTGAACAACAGGCAGATGGCCAGGAGCGGGATAAAAAGCTTATGCATTATGGTTGTCCTTGATGGTGGAGTTTTGATCCGCGTTTGTGTTTTGCTGTTTGGACGCGTGGTAGTCGAGGCATTCAGGCGAAGGTTCTTTTCCCAAGCGCTCTTCTTCCGCGCAACGTTCGGCAATCTCTTTGGCCTTTTTCACGTTGGAGCGGGCCCGGAAGTACCATACGCCCACAGCCCCGGCGATAACGGCCAGCAGGACATACAGGATGCCGTGGCCGAAATAGTGCATGACCTTTGTGAAAGCCATTCCGAGCAGAACGCCGCCGTAAGTGAAGGTAACGGCCCAGACAGCCGCGCCGATAAAGTTGAGAAGGAGGAATTTTTTATGGCTGACGCCGCTGATGCCCAGCATGATCGGGGTGATGTTCCGCACGCCGTAAATAAAGCGGAAGCTGAGAATCAGGGCGGTATCGTATTTTTTGAACAAGCCCGAAGCCTTATACATGTTTTTTTCCAGCCGCGGGAAATAACGCAGTATGGCCGGGCCCTTGTATTTGCCCAGGCTGAACATGAGCTGGTCGGTTGAGAAGCTGCCTATAAAGGCGCACAGAGCGATGAGCCAGGGCTTGAGTCCCAGGGCGCCGGACAGCGCTCCTGCTACAATGACAATGGTTTCGCCTTCCAGAAAGGTCCAGATCAGAATGACATAATACCCGTATTCGCTGAGCAGGCGTCTCGGGTCCTTGCGAGAGTGGTACACAAGGTAGATGAGAGCGCAAGCTATTACCAGAATGATCGGTATCAAATACCAGAACTCACGCACAAAGGAGGCAAATTCTTTTCTGGTCATCAAATATTCCCTTATGACTTGCTCCTCGGGGCAGAGGAACTTCAAAGATGCGTCGTTAAGCGTCCTTTACCGCGAGATTCAGGCGGTGCGCCATCTTTGTCGCGGTTTCGAGGATAAAGGTTTGCTCGGACATACCCGCGCGCTCGGTCGGGGTCAGCAGCAACTCGGGCTTGTTGATCAGAGCGGGGTTAGGGGTAACGCCGAACTCCGGAGGAAAGGCATTATTGAAATACATGTTCTGGAAATCCACGAACTTGAGCGCGTGGGCCGTGGCGTCGAGCACGCAGAAATCGGTTATGCTCACCAAGGCATAGGCCTTGGCCGCCAGCAGCCCGGCCAGGCATTCGCCGCCCTGGGTGCAGGCGATGTGTCCGTGCCGATTGGCCAGGAGCATACTATCCATAATGGCCTGCTCACTTACCTGAAGAACCTGGAAGGCGTGCTCCCCGCCGATGCGGGTATATTCCTCGGCCAGTTTCCTGACCCTGGGGAAGGACACCGGGTTGCCGATCATGGCGGCCTGGGCCACCGAGGGTGATACCGTGACCGGCGTAAAAACGCGTGTGTCCTTGGGTGCTTTATAATAGCGGTATACCGGGTCGGCATGCTGCGACTGCACCCCGAATATGCGGGGCAGACTGGAAATGATGCCGAGGCGTTTCAGTTTGAGGAAGCCGCGCAAAATGGCCGTGATGTTGCCCGCGTTGCCTATGGGTACGAACAGGCACAGGTTTTGGGTATCCCAGTTGCGCCACTGGGCAACTTCAAAGGCATAGCTTTCCTGGCCCAGGATGCGCCAACTGTTTTTGGAGTTCAGGAGAGCCACGCGGTACCGGTCGGCCAAAAATTCCACCACTTTCATGCAATCGTCAAACACGCCGGGCATTTCCAGCACCGTTGCCCCGCTGCCCAAAGGCTGCGACAATTGCTGCGGCGTTACCTTGCCGTGGGGCAGCAGCACCACGGACTTGATGGGACCGCCCACGTATGCGGCGTAAAGGGCGGCCGCGGCCGAGGTGTCGCCGGTGGAGGCGCAGATCGTGAGCACTTCATCCCAGCCGTGCTTGCGCACCAGGGCTTTCAAGTAGCTGAAGGCACAGGCCATGCCCCGATCTTTGAAGGAGGCGCTCGGGTTCTGACCGTCGTTCTTATAGGCGAAATTAAGGCCCACAATATCGCGTAGGGCCTCGGAGGCAATGATTACCGGGGTATTGCCCTCACCGAGATAGACGATATCCTCTTCTTCCAGTACCGGGGCCATGAGCTCGTAAAAACGGAAAATGCCGTGCAGGGCCGCGGTTTTGTCAGATGCCCTGGCGTCAAAAATAGCCCGCCATTCCTCGCCCGCTTTCTTGGTCAGAGAGTCAAAGGTGCTGTCTTCGAGCAACAGGACCTCGCCGCAGGCGGGACAGGTGTACAAAAGATCGTCTATACCATAGGTTTTGTCGCAGCCAAGGCATTGATAGCGCATGGAGCCGCGATAGGTGGGGAAGGTTCTGGACATGACGTTCCGCCCTAATCGGCCTTCTTGGAGGCCAGCCAGGGCTTTTCCTCCCCACGCAGCAGGCGGCGAATATTTTCCCGGTGGGCGTAGACGACCAGTCCCGCGACGACCAGGGAGAACCACACATTGCCCCAACTGCCCTGGATAAGGAACAGTACCGGCAGGGCGCTCACCAGCACCAGAGAGCCGACGGAAACGAAACCGGTGCGCCAGATGGCGAGAATGCAGGCCAAACCGGCCAGGATAAGCGTCCAGGGGGTAAGGGCCAGAAACACGCCCACCGTGGTGGCCACGCCTTTGCCGCCCCTGTAGTTGAGAAACACGGAAAACATGTGTCCGCAGATGGCGGCCAGGCCCGCCGGGTAGGCCAGATTGTACAACCCGGTGGAGGCAACGAATATATATACAGGGAGAAAGCCCTTGAGCACGTCGCAGATCAGGGTCAGGAGGCCCCACTTGAAGCCGCACAAGCGTGCGATATTGGTGGAGCCCACGTTACCGCTGCCGTCAAGGCGAGGGTCAACGCCGCAGAACGTTTTGGCAATGAGCAGGCCAAAAGGAATCGAACCGATGAAAAAGGCCGCTATGGCAATTATGATGGTGCTGAAAAAAAAGGCCATGGAGCACTCCTTTTTGTGTGTATTGAAGTTCCCTGAGGGGGCTCAAACCAGCAGCTCAAAGGTCGTCAACTAGCGATACCCGGCAATAGACTGAACGTGAGCCCCGGCATTACCGACCGCACCCTCAGACTCCCCCGGCAGGGGCATGATGCCCCTGCACCCCTCATATAGTAGTTTACGCTTGAGATTGTCGCGCCAATCTCGCGGCAAGGATTTGCAGGCAAATCCTTGCAAATTGCGGGGTCAAGGGGACTCAGTCCCCTTGCGGGGTGGAGGGGCAGAGCCCCTCCAAAAAAATATACTTTAATAACCCCCCGCCTCTAGCTCTCGCGGGCTTCCAATACCTGTATTTCACCGAGCAGGGGATTCACCTTGCCCAGGCGAACCTGGAGGCGCATACCGGGGAAAAGCTTTTCATCAAACTGCCGCCGTTTGCCGCGTACCATAATCTGGGCCCAGGGCAGGGAAATGGTGACAAAGGCTTCATTTTCGTCCGCCACCACTGCGTCCCACCACTTTTTATCTCCTTGTTGGCGGAAGAACAAGAGTTTCCAGTAACGCGGACGCTGGCGCTGAACCTGGGCAACCGCGTCGGAGCGGGCCGAGAGGAGCGGGAGCAGCGTATTCAATTCTTCCTGAGAAAGACGCGGCTTGCCGGTTTGCAGATAGGACACGATCTGCCCTTGATTCACAAGATCCGTATAGCGTCGGATGGGCGAACTGAAGGTGGCATAGACAGGAAGCCCCAGACCGGCATGGCGTTTGGGCAGGGTTTCCAGCGAGGCCGGGGGAAGCGCCCGGACAATGCGCGAAATATCGTGAGGATCGGTCCAGACTCCGGCGAATTCGCGCGGCAGGGCCACATCCTGGGTACGGTAGAGCAGGGGAATGCCGCGCTTATGGCCCCAGTCCGCCAGAGCGGCATTGCAGGCAATCATGAACTCGCCCACGGTCAGGTGCGACAGGGGAACGTCAAGGTTGTTTTCGATACGTACTTTGGCCTCATGACCGCTTTCGTGCACTTGAACATCCGGGTCGGGCCGCTCGGTTATGACCGCTCCGGCGGCAATCCGGCGAGCCTGGAGCAGACGGGCCAGGGCCAGGCTGTGTTGCAGCATGACGGCAGGCTTTTTGGCCTTGGCAGGCACGGCCACGGCATGGCCGCCGGGTTCCCCGGCCAGGAGAGCCGCTTCAGCGCTTTCCAGGTCCAGGTTGACGCTCATGACGGTGGAGCGGATATGGGGTTCGGCTTCCAGCACCTCACCTTCGGGCGAAAGATGCATGTTCAGCACAAAGGCCGGGCGGAGCTTTCCGGCATCCAGACTGAACAAAGCGCGTCCAATGCGTGCCGGAAGCATGTGCTCGTCCCCTTCGGGCAGATACAGACTGGAACCGCGCCGTTGCACGGCCTTGTCCAGATCGCCTCCAAAGGGCCAGGTCAGGGCCGGGCAGGCCAGAGCGACGTTACTATGGAATCCGCCGTTTTCCTGCTTTTCAGTAAAACAGGCATCATCACGATCCGTGGTGGTGGCGGGATCAATGCTGACATAGGGCGTATGGTCGCGCTCAAGGACGGGCACGGCGGCAGTGGTGTGTTCCACCAGGGTGTCGCCTTCCCGTGCAAAGGCTTCGGCCCAGGTTTCCCCGCGTTCAAAGCCCGCTCTGTCCAGCCAGAAATTGTAATGATCCGGCACCAGACGCCAGGCTACGGCAAGATGCAGGGCAACGTGGGGCACATCTGGAAGCCCCTTGGTCAGGAGTTTCCAGATCGGGGCGTCCTCGGTCCCTTCAGGATCGCCGATACGGGAGAAAATCAGTTCTTTAAGTTTGGTGGCCAGCGGCTCTTCGGGAGTTTCCTGGGGGGTGAGGGGAGCGCGCTTGCGGGCGTATACTTCCCACAGTTTCTGGAAAAACTGGGCTCCGGTTACGGCAAAGGCTTCGCGTACACGGGCGCTTTCCGCTTCGGCCAGACGCGCTTCCACGACATCCTGGGAGAAAATATCAAAATCCGGGGGAGAGAAGCGAAAATGGGCCTTTGCCGAAAGCAGGGCATGACCGAGACCCGCTTCCTGGTCGATGGTGGGGTGTTCCCAAAGCAGCCCGGCCAGCCATTCCGCCGTGGCCTTGTTTACCTCGCCCTGGGTCAGTTCCCAGACCTCAAGGGGGGAGATGCCCGCGGCAATGGCCGCGCGCAGGGAACGGTGCTCCTCAAGGGCTTCATCCATGCGCTGGCGGGAAAGGCCACTGCCCAGCAAGGGGCCGGGCCAGGGCAAAAGGCGGGAAGGCGGCAGCGTGCTTTCCCGGCGGTTCACCGCATATACCCTGAGTCGTCCGCCCTGTTCCTCAAGCACAACAGCTTGCACAGGACCGTTTTCCTGCATGAATTCAACAAGGCAGCCGGGGCCGGGATACTTGATTTTATTGGCGCTCATACAGTGTGGTGGATCAGTGTTTGAAAGAGCGCTGGCCGGTAAAGACCATAGCCACCTGCGGACAAGCTTCGTTCACGGCCATGATTATTTCGTGGTCCCGCATGGAGCCGCCGGGCTGGGCAATAGCCGTGACCCCATGTTCAATGGCCGCGTCCACACCGTCCCGGAAGGGAAAAAAGCCATCGGACACCAGTACGGAACCGATCAGGCCGCCTTTGGCCCGCAAGGTGTCGGCCTCGGCTTCCAGCAGGAATTGACGCAACGCGTCGTCCTGTTTGGCCGCGCGCCGGGCTTCATACAAGGATGTGCCGTATTTTTTGAAGACCAGGGTGTCGGTATATTTGGTATAGGCCTTGTACACAGTGATGGCCACAACGCCCACGCGATCCTGTTCGCCCGTGCCGATGGCGACAGTGGCTCCGTCTTTGACGAAAATGACCGAGTTGGAAGTGACGCCCGCTTCCACGGCCCAGGCGAACAGCAGATCGTCGGCTTCCTGGGGCGTGGGCTTTCTGGCGCTGACGGCAAGTCCGTCTTTTTCCGCCGTGGCCGGAAGAAAATCGTCCACGCTACGGATGCGGTTGACAAAGGACTGTTGGAAGATCAGGCCGCCGTCGCTGAGAGATTTGATGTCCAGAAAGGGAACGCCCACGGCTTTTTCCAACTCCCCGAGACCGGGAATGCGCAGGATGCGCAGGTTCTTGCGGCGTTTCAGGATGTCCGGGACGCCTTCCTCAAAGTCCGGGGCTGCCACTACTTCAAAATAGTTGGCGTCGATGAGCTCGGCAGCGGCGCGGTCCAGCGGACGATTGACCACCACGGCCCCGCCGAAGGCGGCAATGCGATCCGACCAATAAGCCTTGTCCAGGGCGTCGGCAATGCCTGCTTTGGACCAGGCCGCGCCGCTGGGATTGTTGTGCTTGAGAATAAGGGCGGCCGGACGGGAGTGCAGATATTGCAGGATGTTGATGCCGTTATCCACGTCCGTCAGGTTGGTTTTGCCCGGATGCTTGCCCGCCTGGAGCATGTTCGCCTCGGTCAGGGCGGACACCAGTCCTTGCCCCGGTCCTTTGTAGACAATGCCGTCAACCACCGGAACGCCGTGGCTCAACTCGTACAGAGCTGCGGGTTGGTCCGGGTTCTCCCCGTAACGCAACCCTTTTTGTTCACCGTCGATATCCCAGGTGCGACGGCGGTATTCCAGGCGAGTCTCGCCGAACTCTATGCCGACCTTGTCCGGGAAAGAATCGCGGACCAGGTTTTTGTACATGTCTTTCAACTGGCTCATGGCTGTCCTTTAAGTACGCGTGCCATGCTATAGTGTAAAATGCTCCGGAACTATCAATGTGTCGAACACTCTTTTCTCCTGTCACGGAGGGGCTCTTTTAACCATGTGTTTGTGGGGAAACCGCATCCCTTGCCAATGGCAAGTTTTTCGTAAGCCGCAGGATCCCGCTTGTCCACAAGGTCACACAAATGTCGTTCTCCATTCCAGTCAAGGGAGGAGCAAATTTTGGTTCCGGACTTCTGAATAGACAGGGAACATTGGTGCTTCAAGCAGCAATATCCGCAACCAGTACATTTTTCTGTCATGATGCACATCCTCGCATGAATAGGAGAGTTCACCCGGCTCTATCAGCCCGGTGGGTTATAGAAATTGGGAATAGTGCGCTTCATAATGTTTGATGGTCGATTGCTGTGCCGATCCTTGGTTATATAGCACACAGACCGTGCCGGGGCAAATAGTCAATTTTTGCATTTAATATGTTAATATATATGATGAAAGAGTAAAAAATGAGATTCGTCCGCGGCCTCCCTTGGCAAAAACCCGCTTCCCTCGTATGATATCTCCCCTCCAGCTTTTTACCACAGTCCTTTTTAAGGAGACAATATGCTTCAGTCCCTGGAAGTCAGGCCCAAGTCCCGGTCAGAATCTCAACATGACGACAGCGTCGGCCGCGGTTTTGCGGCTACCGTGCGCGCCGCTCTGGGCATCGAGCTGGACTCGGCCCGGGTAGTCAAGGTCTTTATTGTGGAGGGGCTGGACGCCCCTGAGCTCCGTAAGGCCCTTGACGCGGCCGCTCTGCACGACCCGGTGCTGCATGACGCTTCCCTCACGCCCTTTCCCTCTGATGCGGACTGGATTATCGAGGTGGCCTTCCGCCCCGGCGTGACCGACAATGAAGGCCGCACCGCCCGGGATACCCTGGCCCTGGTCCTGGGTTTGCCCCGTGATTTTGCCGTGTACACCGCCGCGCAATACCACTTGAAGGGCGCCGTCATCCAGGCCGACGTGGAACGCATTGCCAAGGATCTGCTGGCCAATGAGCTGATTCAGCGCTACGGGATCAAGAGCGGCGCACAGTGGCGGCAGGAACCCGGTTTTCCGCCCCAGGCGGCACGGGTGACCGGCACGGTCAGCGCCGAGGTGGCGGTGATTCCTTTGTCTTCCTTGAGTGACGACGCGCTTATGGCCTTAAGCCGGGAAAATACCTGGGCCTTTTCTCTGGAAGAGATGCACGCCATCAAGGCCCACTATGCCGACCCAGCCACCCAGGCTGTGCGCAAAGCCCGGAATTTGCCCGCCGACCCCACGGATGCGGAAGTGGAAGTGTTGGCTCAGACCTGGTCCGAGCACTGCAAACACAAGATTTTCGCCTCCCTGATCGCCTATGAGAACAGCGAGACCGGCCGTAAGGAACAGATCAACAGCCTGTACAAGACCTATATCCAGGGGTCCACGGCCACGCTGCGCAAACGCATGGGCGACAAGGACTTTTGCCGTTCCGTATTCAAGGATAACGCGGGCGTCGTGGCTTTTAACGATACCCATGACGTGTGCATCAAGGTAGAAACTCACAACAGTCCCTCGGCGCTCGATCCTTACGGCGGCGCTATGACCGGCGTTCTGGGCGTGAACCGGGATGTTCTGGGAACCGGACTTGGCGGGGAAATGGTCTGCAACATGGGCGTGTTCTGCGTGGCCTCGCCTTTTCAGGAAAGGACGCTCCCCCCGCGTCTCCTGCCGCCCCGCCGGATCCTGGAAGGGGCGCGGCTCGGGATGGAGGACGGCAGCAACAGGTCCGGGGTGCCCACGGTGAACGGCTCTCTCGTGTTCGACGAGCGCTTTCTCGGCAAACCCCTGGTGTACTGCGGCACGGTCGGGATGATACCCAAAGAGTTGCACGGCAAACCCGGTCATTACAAAAAGGCCCGGCCCGGCGACGTGGTGGTCATGGCCGGGGGACGCATCGGCAAGGACGGCATCCACGGCGCGACCTTTTCTTCCGAGGAACTGCACGAAGGCTCACCCGCGACCGCTGTGCAGATCGGCGATCCCATCACCCAGCGCAAGCTGTACGACTGCATTATCCGGGCCCGTAACCTGGGCTTGTACAGCGCGATTACGGACAACGGCGCGGGCGGGCTTTCCTCCTCCGTAGGTGAAATGGCCCAGGACACGGGCGGCTGCCGTCTGGATCTGGCCAAGGCTCCGCTCAAGTACGACGGCTTGAAACCGTGGGAAATTCTGGTTTCCGAGGCCCAGGAACGCATGACTCTGGCCGTGCCCAAAGACAAGCTGGAGGCCTTCCTTGCCCTGGCCAAGGAAATGGATGTGGAAGCCACCGCGCTGGGCGAGTTCACGGAATCGGGCTATTTCCACGTGACTTACGGCGACACCCTGGTCGCGTACCTGCCCATGCAATTCATGCACGGCGGCGTGCCGCAGATGCGCCTTACCGCCCACTGGAAGCGGCCGGACGGGTTCACGCCCGGCGACCCCTCAGGGCTTGAGGAGGCGGTACAAAAGGCCGGGCATGATCAAGCCTCCTTATTGCTGAAAATGCTGGGCCGCCTGAATATTTGCAGCAAGGAATATCTGATTCGTCAGTATGATCACGAGGTCAAGGGCGGCAGCGTAATCAAGCCTTTGGTGGGCGCGGAACGGGACGGTCCGGGGGATGCGGCGGTGCTGCGACCCCTGCTGGACTCCGAGGAAGGCATTGCGCTTTCCCACGGCATCTGCCCCAAGTTCAGCGATGCCGACACCTACTGGATGATGGCCAACGCCATCGACGAGGCCGTGCGCAACGCCGTGGCCGTGGGGGCAAATCCGGAGCGGCTGGCGGGCGTGGACAACTTCTGCTGGTGCGACCCGGTACAGTCCGAGAAAACCCCGGACGGGCACTACAAGCTGGCCCAATTGGTGCGCTCGTGCAAGGCCCTGGAGCACTTCTGCCTCGGCTTCGGCGTGCCCTGCGTCTCGGGCAAGGACTCCATGAAGAACGACTATACCGGCGGCGGGGCCAAGATTTCCATTCCGCCCACAGTGCTTTTTTCCATTCTCGGCCATATTCCGGATGTGAACCGGGCCGTGAGCAGCGATTTCAAGCAGCCGGGCGACCTTGTATATCTGCTGGGCAGGACCGGAAACGAGCTTGGCGGCAGTGAAATCGCTTCCGAGTTGAAGCTTGGCGGCGGCGCTGTGCCCCAGGTGGATCTGTTGAGCGCCAAAGCCCGCTATACCCTGATACACAAGGCCATGCAGGCCGGGCTGGTCAATGCCTGCCATGACCTTTCCGACGGCGGTCTGGCCGTGGCCCTGGCTGAAATGGCCCTGGGCGGACGCCTGGGCGCGGCCGTCAGTCTGGATGCCGTGCCTGCCATATCTGGCGATCTGGAAAAAACAGCGGCTGCGCTGACCTCCCTTTTGTATTCGGAATCGGCCAGCCGATTGCTGCTGACCGTGCCCAAGGCGCAGGCGGCAGCTTTTGAAGCTCTGTTCACCCCTGCCTCTGGCTGTACCCTCGGCCTTGACGCGGCCCGGATCGGCGAGGTCACGTCCACGCCCGTGTTGGAGCTTTCCTTTGGCGGAAGCACGGTGCTGGCCGTGGAGAGCGAAAAATTGGCCGCAGCCTTCAAGGCTACGCTGAACTGGTAAGGGCTTGTCCATAAATACGCGTTTCGCGGTCGCATACTTCGTCAAAGGCGTTTTTTGCTCCGGTCGAGTACCATAAGAGTACACTCCCTCCGCAAAAAACGCCTTTTCCTCGTCTTCGCCGCGCGCTCCACGCATTTATGGACAAGCCTCAAGAGGCCGCGGCCATGCGTTCGGCATGGCCGCGGCGGTTTTTTAGGCTATGCCAACAGGCCCTAAGCCGCGGAGCGTTTGAGCAGGCCATGTACGGTTTCTTCCATCAGGGCCAGGGATTTGGAAGCGCTTTGCTTGTCGTTTTCAGCGCAACTCTGTTCGAGTTGGTCAATGCAATTGCTGAAGTTCTTGATGCTGTCTTTCATATGGTCCGCATCGGGCGTTTCCTTGAGCAGTTTGGCGAAAAAGTGCCGGGTGTTGGCCGTGAGCGTGGACAGAGAGGACAGATCGTTCTTTTCAAGCTGGGCCCGAAAATCCTGAATATATTCTTCCATTTTGTGGATCAGGGGTGTTCTTTCCATAATGTTTTTTTCCTTGCTGGTGGTGTGCCGATTGAAATGGAACGGCTTTATTTGTTATTATATATAGAATTG
>Ga0123353_10015384_pt1 | contig 11109 bp, 7 predicted proteins | sample TergutLab28metaG_3_FD_92763 | JGI IMG/M metagenome (GOLD analysis project Ga0123353, IMG submission 92763) | Labiotermes labralis P3 segment gut microbial communities from Petit-Saut dam, French Guiana - Lab288 P3 | ecosystem: Host-associated > Arthropoda: Insects > Digestive system > Gut ... | reverse complement strand
GAGAAGATTCTAAAATATAAGACCTTACAATAGAAGTACAGCGCATGTGGAATGTAAAAACAAAGGTGATACCAGTAATAATAGGGGCGACTGGGACTATTTCAAAGTCATTCAGAAAATACGTGAGCAACACACCAGGGAAACATGAAGTCAAGGAACTACAGAAAACAGCCATATTGGGCACTGCACACATACTTCGGAAAGTACTAATGTAAAACTACAGTAGATTCAACATTGGAACTAACGATACAAGCACCATGAATAGTAACACGAGAATAGCTGCAACACTCTATACCCTAGGGACATAGTTTGTCTCAGGAATGTAAGCATAAATACCCTGCATAAAGGAGATGATGATGATGATGATGATAATAATAATAATGATTTGTGTTGACGGTTTGTAGTACTGTTTATTATTAAGATCTTCTTCCACTCCCACCTCTTCTTCCATTTCTTCTTCTTCTTCTTCTTCTTCTTCTCCTCCTTCCTCTTCTTCCACTTCTTCCTCTTCTCCTCTTCCTCTTCTTTTCCTCCTCCTCATTCCTCTTCTTCTTCCTCTTCTTTCTCTTCCTCTCCTTCTTCCCCTTCTTCCTCATCCTCTTCTTCTTCGTCTTCTTCGCGGTCATGGTTTCGAAGTGTGAACTTCGTACATCAGGACAGCAGTGTTGCGATGCACTGGAGGTCGTAAACGGTTATTGAGTCAAAAGTTTTTCCCGTAACTGATGTCACCAAACAAGCGAAATGCAGATATCCCCACCACTTCTTGTATATGAGACCTAATGTGCAGAAGCAAGGCCGAATGCAGGACTTGATTGACGAAAAGCATGTTATCGTAGGCGCTGTGACCGGAAATCGTTGTTGAGTGGGTAGCACTCTTTCGTATTCGGGAGGTCCCAGTTTAAAATCTCAACCCTTGGACCGGCTATCCTGACCGAAGTTTCTCTTGACTTTCTTCATTCTCTCTCTAGGCCAGTGTTTCCCAACCAGGGTTCCGCAGAGCATTGTTAGGGTTTCCGCGCGAGAAATAGCGGAATAAAAGAATAAATAAAACTTCTGAAATAACCGCGTGAAGCTCCACACATCCCGCCAAATGTCGCAGCATATTTTTATCAGACACTTGGCAGTACTGGAGTATCTCCATGCACTACCAACTGCCTTTTTTTTAAAAAAAAAAAAAAAGGTGCATTTCATCTGTTCGTTTCGAACTGAGTTGCCTCACCGGTGGTGACAGAAAGGCTGTGCGGTATCAGCGTTTTAGGCACGTTACGCATAGTCTCGAAAAGCTATTTCATTTCATCTTGTCAGTCCGTCCGTCTGCCTGTCTGACCGTCCGTCTATCCGCATTTATCAGAACGACTTCCACTGAATGGAAGTTTGATATTGGTGACTTGTGAAAATCTGTCCAGAATATTTAAATTTATTTAAAATCGGGCACATTACACGAATGCCTAAGTACGTTCTGGTTGTTGTCGGCGATATGAAATCGCTATAAAAGCGATGTCTTCGAGGGAAATGATACGGGTTGTTACCGACAGCGTAGGAGGTACAAACATTACGCCAACACGCGTTATTAATTTGCGGTGCCTGTCTTGTTCTGTCCAGCAAACGTTTTCATAGTTGGCGATTCGTCGGGACATGAAAAATTATTTTAGGGCTTTTTATAGGAAAAAGGTTGGCAAACATTGTTGTAGGCAAATAATGGGATGGGGCCCAAAATTGGGCCACGATTGATTCCCTTCACATCCTCCTATTCGCCTCTGGTTACGAAGGCGTTTCGTCGTTAATTGACCTTAAAATGAATCAAGATGCCCCTAAAAGTCAAATTACTACTGATACAAAGGCAATAAATGTTATGGGTAACAACGTCAACTCCACGAATCAGAGTGTCCGAGTCGCTAACAGTCGCGCAGGTTTGTACAGAAATCTTTAGTCTGCTCTGGAACCTCAAAACTCACTACTGTCCCCACGTGAGCTCTTTGCTGGGGCCTGACCAGAGCCAAATGAATCCACGCCATACTCTCTTACCCTACTTATTTCAAATCATTTTAACGTTGTTCTCCCATCGTATGTGGGAGGATAATATTAAAATAAATTTCTGTGCAATAGGATGATGTTTGAGTAAACGGCAATGTGAAGGGTCGAGTGACGTAGATTGGTGAACCAGTTGGGCAAATATAAGCTCTTCCGAAAGGACCATGCACCGTCGATATTGTTACGATTTTCGCTTATGACGCTTAGTCTGTAAACCTGTGTCTTTAAAGTGTGTTTTAGAACAAACTTTTTCACATCATAGAGACTTTGGGAGACACAAGGAAGGGAACGCCCCTCCCCTCCCCCACCCCCTCTCCCCCACCAAATGTTATCCTGACTGATAAAGACCAGAAAACACATTGAGCTGATATTATCTGTTTACTGCGGAAGTCCAGTATGAACGAAATGTATGGCAGTTGTAGTTGTCGTGCAGAACACTGTTAAGTTTCTTGTTTACCTGATTTGCATGCCATTGCATATGTGTAAATGGTCGTTATTAAGCAGGTAGCGGTACTACGTTACATGGCCCCATGTCTTCCGTAAATACGTGCGCATAATTGCAGCAGTACAGGATACAATGTTAGGCCATGACTGTTACTTTTCACATCCTTCCTGATCCCAGATGATGCCGACATTTGACGCTCTATATGCTGAGCTGCCAGACTGTAAAACACGCACAATGACAGGACGAGCTGGCGGAGTAAAAAGGATCTGAAAATATCACACAGGAGGAAAAGAAGTTCCAGAGGACGCCTGATATTGTATGAAATGGGTCTCAGCAGGCCCAGTACTGGGACGGATAATAATATCGTTCCTCCCAACGTTGTGTACCCAGCCAATGGTCTTACGTTCCTATTTCTGCAAGGTCTGTTCGTCGTTTGTCTCGTAGTGTATATCCCTTGTCTTGAATCTCTGTCATCTGTTTCGAGAAATCTGGGGGGTGGAATGACTCACTCCCTTGACCAAGATTCATTGCATCGACACTCGCTCTGGTTCGCAAGCAAGAAATAAATAAAAATAGTTTCATTGTTGCGTGGTACACTTCTTTCGTTTCGTTTTCATTTTGTTATAGCTCGGAGGTTAATGCCTTCTAATGATACATCCTGCATTGTCCAACAAAGTTCATGAGGTCCGCCGATCTAGGCGCATGGAAATCACGCTGCTGGATGTGTGAAAACCGTTTTATCTACTGAACCAAAGAATAACCAGTGACATCGAATCACTGATTAAGAAAATGTACCCAAATGTATTGTTCTTTTAAATTTCATTTTGTATCCCTAACCGTCACAGCTTTTATTCATATGACGTTATGCACCTTCGTGTTCTCTGCTGCTTCCTCCACGCTCACAAACTCAACCTAACCTTGACAAAACTATTAAGAAAATGTGTTCATGTAGTGTCTTATTACGCACGTTCGCAAAACATTTGCGGAAAACGACAACTAGTTTCGTTATCTCTCTGCCCGCGCAACATAACGCGGATCCCCACTTGGCTGGTTTTTTTAAATGAAATTTTATATTGGGGGTTTTTAGCTAAAATTTGAAATTCAAGTATTGTTAAAAATCGGTCAAAAATAACATACACTTTGCATGAAGACACACATAAATTTCTAGATGATGCGTTACTATTTACGAGATAAGTACAAGAAACCTAGTTGACAGTGAATGCGAATTGTATGCCGAGTAATTAGGACAGAAATACGAGTGCAGTTAGTATTTAATATTTATTGCTTCGTTCTGAATTACGTGGTACCAACTACTTGAAATTTGGTGAGGTAGTGAAGCCAGTGGCGTGCTTTTCGTGTTGCTACGTCATGTCCCTGTGCAGTTATCGATTTTTTCCCCATAGGATTTACGTTGTTAATTAAAACGTGCAATTGTAATATTTAATATTCATTGCTTATATATGAGAATCTGAAATTTTGTACGCAGATAAATTACGAATATACGTAAAAAAAAATTTTAACGAAATATTGTGTGTAATTCAGCAGGTAGAAAATATTTCGACGGGGCGAAACTTGTAGATTATGTATGACTAAGAAATTTAAGTCAGCTTAGACATAAAAACAATAAATTCTTTACAGAATAATGGTAAATAAAATTCTATAGGGTCATTATTTATAAGCTGGCTATCGCTAGTGACTTCCCGTCGGGTGGCGTATCGTGTAAAATCCAGCACACTCGCACATTCATCAGAGTGTCCGCTCTCTGCGTCCACAGTCGTTTTGAGGATCCCATGGGAGCACCGCATGTTTCTGTCGCTGCATCAATAAATACGGTTCCTACGAGACCTTTCGCCGCAAATTCAGATGATTTTCGTTGTGCTGCCGTTCTAAACAGGAAAGCAGCTTATAAATGCATGAAAGTTGTTCAACAACAGGTTCTATTCTAGGCAGTTAGGAAACACGCAGAAGACACTTGCCAACTGAGAGAAAATTGGACGAAATTTGAGGCTATATTACAGATACCTCAAAGAAAATACGCTGACTCGACTGTACAGCAAACGGGAGTGTTGCGTAATCAGCATGAAACGCGACACAACTGCTTCGTTTGCATCCACTCTCCTTCAGCGCCTGTGGTTCACAGACTATGGCGCAGAGACCGAAGCAAGACGGATTTTTGTGAACTAGTACCTTCGTTACATAGATGTGGTTAAGTATACCCCATAGTCGTTGTTTTGGCTGTTAAACTTGGATAAGTGAACTCTCCCACTAACAGGTTTCCCATGTTAATCCACGAAGTGCCACTACACGATGTTAAGGTTGGTGTGTGGTGTGCTGTGAGTGCAGCCAAGATTATTAAGCCCTTTTTTTTTTCCTGAGACCTTAAACTCAGGCCATTTTTTAACCCTGTCCGATTGTGATAGCAGCTTCTTACTTGTTATAACTTTATTTTGTTTGCACAGCCTACAGGACTTCTGTGTTGTGTGCTGAAACAGGGATAACGAAGAACACATACCCATCATTAAGACAGTTAGGTTTGTGCATCATTTTTCTTTCTTGTTAGCTTCATCATATACTTTATTTTCTATCTCTATGGTCGTTTGCTTAACGTACTGTACAGATTGGGCTTTGATCGTCACATGTAGCGTTCGCGCTGCGGGGTGAAAGGCCCTGTGGTGGAATATTTCATCTTATATAAAAGTGCTGATAACGCCGACAGCCTTGACTGTGTGTACTCTGAAAGCAGCTGCAGCCGGTAGGATGCCTTGCATTGAAATACACAAAATATGTGGAATAAAGGAGCTTCACTTCTTGTTGGAAACTTTCCTGATTTGGCAAGAGTGGGCTATGTTGCTAATCTTGTGTATAACAAACTCTGGCAGCCACTGTATAGATTCATGGATATACGCATTACACGTCCAGGGTTGCAGGAATTGCAGCACCTAAGCCAGCATAGCAGTTGTACGGTTGCAGGGTAGAGATTCGTATGTGGGAGGTGCCGGTTGCAAATCCCAGAGAGCGGATAGTGCATTGTACGTGTACGAACCGGATTCATCTGGATGATGTGTGGGGTCCCGTTTCTGGCTATAGAAAATATGTTAATGAAAATTTGACCCCTGTTCAACGTGAGGAATTGCATCAGTAACAGCGATTCTCGTATTTTCATGAAGAGCTTGCTCTCTGATGGTGCTGACGTTCCAGGAATATGACAATCTATCGGCGGTTGAGAAATGATTTATGTGCTTATTTACAGCACTCCTAACGAAAGGTCGTCGCTTGATCTAAAAAGAATTACGAAAGCGAGGGCTTCAGTCTGGAAAGCACTTAGTAATTTTTATGATAGTTTTAAGATAAGGTAGTGGTTCTTAACCTTCAGGTGCTGACAGCACACGTGGGATATGAGTTAAAATATTATATAAAAAATATATAATACAGTCATACACAATTCGTATAATAAAATCAACTAGATGCACTAATTTCTCAAATTTATTTTTGGAATAAAACTGTACATGTTTCGGACAGTTCCTTTGTCCGTCATCAGGAGTTTTTCACTGTACACACAGCAATGGTATATGTCATACAGTTTGTCTAGTTGGTTTTATTATAAGAGTTTATCACGATGCACGGTCACCTGAATGTCGAATTAGTCATACCCAAGTTTATATAAAGTTGTGTATGACTATTATATATATATATATGTGTGTAATTTTATTTTATATTTTAGCTTATATTCAACACAACGGGGATGTCTCACTTAAAAAAAAGGGGGGGGGATAGTATTATTTCTCTTTTTTTATCGCGCGCGGACTGATGTTGGGAAAGAACTGAAATTCATAAGAAGAGTGCCCCTGCAATAATGTATAACAAACCAGCTGCACTTTGTACACTTTCATAAGTTATTTGTTTACAAGCTGACACTTTTCGGTTCATTAGCCTTCATCAAGAATGACAGTAACATCATGGGAAGATTGTCAGTACCATTACATAAACAGCAAACAGGACAATGAAGAGAAATGAATAAATTTAAATGTAAAACTTGTACATGGTATAATAATGTATTACATAAAAGAGTACCCCCATTTTTTGGTACCAAAACGTAGTTTTATCTTAAAGCAGAAAGATGAGTAATTTTCATAAAAATACCAATTTGTGAAGCGCAAGTAAGTACAGGAGTTACCATACTGTAGCATGTTCATATGTATAGGGGATACCTTTATCATTTCGCTGTAAAAAGTTTAATTTACATATGTAATTGTATACAATTATTCTGTATTCAAGGGCTAACGGCACACCGGTTGAGAACGTTCACTGAGATAAGGCATCCTTTTAGTGCAGAGATTCCCAACTCTTTAGCTCGCGTACCCCTATAGGCTTCGTAAAATATTCGCGGATTCTCACATCCTTGTTCACGTAAACAGAGTGTCCGGATGATAGGTATCCGAAATTTTAGATAGCTACGAATACATACCAAAAGCATACGTAACAATGCATTGCATGACTTGACCTTAATTGAAGTGATTGTCGCCAGTTTCGTAGGTACATGAAGTTTCTTAATTAGATACTTTGACTACCTTACGAAATAAACAAATCGCCAAGTAAAGGACTTTCTTGATTATTTTTAACAAAACATTATTACTTTAATTTAAAATTAAGTAAATTCAAAGCAACGATGACAGAAATGTATCCAGGGATCCCCTGAAAAGTGCTCCGCGGATCCGTTGGGATTCGCGGAGCACACTTTGGGAACAATTCATGTAGTGGATTTTACTTTGTGAACCTTTAAGACCGGTCCCGTAATCGTTTGAAATATGAAATTCGTCTGAGTCGTATTTAAAAATTAAGTTCTTACCTCACAGAAAACTGCATCTCCACTATCAAAGACCAACCAGTTAATGTTATATGGGGATATAATCGCTGTGTATAGGAAGAAACGGACTAAATGTGGGTTTAGTGCAGATTATTGGAACTTAGTTGGTGTTGCATACCTCAACCGTTGTGCAGTAGTGAACCATCAGGGTCATTGAAGGGTGAAACATTTCATGGCGGGCTGAGCGAGTGGGGTAGATAACCGGTGAGGGCCTCCGCAGCGCATTAATCCGGGGGGGGGGGGGCATTCCAACTATTATCAAAGTTACCGCCAGATTTCATCACCGGATCCATAATGCTACTAGCTGTCGAAAGAATGGTATCCAGTCCGAAAAAAATCCCCAACAAATTTTAGTATTCTGTACGTTTGGGGGACCCTGACCCACGGGCCTCCTTCCCACGTAGCTGGGTATGCGGGGGCTTCATATGCGCCGATGTTATACAGAACGCCGCAGTCAAGTGGCTGCTACCATTAGAGTGATACCTCGGCTAACGAAGAAAATTCGTTCCGGAATCACATTCGTTAGCCGAAACACACATACAGACGGAAAAGATAAGCTCCTGGAATGGCCCGATCGTTCATGTTTGCTGTTTTATGTTAGCGCGCGCATCCACTAAAACATTCGTTAGCCGAATCCATATTCGTTAGCCGAGTCCGAAAAACAGCGAAAAAATATCTTCGTTAGCCGAAAAATTCGTTAGCGGGGTCACTCGTTAGCCGAGGTATCACTGTACTTTGTTTTGGGGATGGCTTGGGGGAGTTCAGATATGCCTGGAGTCTGGCTGTCCTAAGTTCATAATTTTTGTGGTTTCTCTGAGTCCATCCAAGGCAAATGCTGCGTCGGTGCCCGAAATTACAATACATCCGCTTCCTTCCCATTCCTTTCCAGTTTTTTAGTCACCAGTCCTGTCGTTCGGCTGTCGTAAAATTTGGGCTGCCGGTGACGTCGCTAAATAAACCACAAATAAGAAGGATTATGCCCTGTAGTAGGCGATAAAGAATCCTGTCATCTTTTAAAAATTACTGACGTCTGCTACTGAGAGGTTAAGGAAAATGTATCAGAAGTAATATATACATTTTGACTTTGAAGAGCTACGCAAATACAAGCACTGTGATAAGATTAAGATAAAGTAACGAAATACTAGACTTTTCCATATTAGCAATCAAGGACTGGATCGGGTAAGTAGTTGGAATCCTTTCCATTTGGACACTCGAGAGTGCGTGTGTGTTTGGTCTGTATTGGTCACCCAATTTACTAGGGTGGTGATTTAATGTAGGCCTCGAACACCACTTTACAAATGCTTCTCAATTCATCAGGCAGCGTTCAACGCTGCATAAACTGTACTGTTGAGAAAATGTCATTAAATAAACTAGAGCAATAAACATGAGCTTTTAAAGTGTTCCTCTTCTCCCTCCCCCAAGTTCTACCGGAGAATTTCCTCTTGGTCTTAAGCGCGTGCGGCTGTGCCGAGCGGAATCGCACTATGTTGAAGAGGTATGGTGTTTTCACAGAGGTTAAAACCGAAGTTTAATACATTAATGAGCTTCTCTCATTAAATTTATTTAAAACCTTGTTAATTGTCAGGATTTGAGCTCATAGGTTAACTCGGATAGTCAGGTATGTGAGGTAGTAAGTTTTCGGTTGTACTGCCTGTAAACGACAGAGTTCCTGCTGCAGAGCAACGAGTATGCTAATTTGAGATGATAATCGTGAGTGGTGAATATATTCGCAATGTGAAGTATGCGGTAGAAGTCCGTTTCACGGTATGTTCTAGCATTACCCTGGAGACTGAGGACAACCGAGAACCATTAATGAAATTACGCGTAACGTCACAGTCCGTGAGATTCGCTGTTTTGCTTTAACCTATAGACGCCTAATGTCAACTATAGTGGTCGTACCGCACCGCTAACCTCTAAAGTTTCATTTTATATATTTATTCAACAAATATAGGTAATGAATATTTTAAACATGGTATATACTCTCCGTTTCTCTCTCTTCAAAATGCAATGTGTTTCATAGTTCTAACGTATTTGGTTCCTGTATTATTCACATTTTATATACAGGATGGGCTAAAATTAAAGAAATATTTCCGGCGCCAAAAGGTTAAATGTGCGGAAGACCCTAATACTTACAGAAAATAGAGCACTGAACGTGAAGTTCTTGTTCAGATCTTCTCTGCTACAAATCTTGTTGCAAGTGTTACGTTTCGATAAAAAAAAATTTAGCATGTTTCATTGAGGGTGTTGGCGGAAACCGCATGTAGGTCTTCGTGTATAGTGCTCGTTGTTGTTGTTGTTGTGGTGGTGGTGGTGATGTGTCGTAGTCGTCGTCGTCATTGTCGCCGACGCCGTCGTCCGATAGTCAGTAAAGCTGGCATGCTTCGACAAATTTTAGTATAACTTCGTAGTATAAAATGCAATTATAATTCATCCGGGGATCGTCGAGTTGTTCCATGAAGAAGGTGTGGCAAACTGTTTGGCGTGTTTCTGCAGCTTTCTTTTGCGAGCGGGCCAAAAAACATGTCTGGACAGCCACTAACGCCGACGTCTAGTACGTTTTCTCTACACCGAACTGTTGAGTGTTAAGGCATGTAACTTGTATGCCAGAGATGTCCAGTCTCGTGGTCTTTTTCAGTGTTTTGGGCGAATTCTGGGATAGTGGTTTGAAACAGTTCACGACCCTTTTCACCCTGTTCCTTTTCTGTTTGCCGAACACAGTTGTATTCTCAAATTAATCCACAAGGTAGTGAATGTACGTGTAATTTTACATTGAGGCCCGTTTTTAGGCGCGTTTGCAAAATTTCGAAAAGCGACTACCAGTTTCGTAATTTCTGCTCGCTGTCTTTCCGTCCGTCCGTCCGCCCGCATGGGACAACTCTTTGTCCCAGTGGACGGATTTTCATTCAGTTTGCTATTTGGGTATTTTTCGAAAATCTATCGAGAAATTTCAAGTTCATTAATGTATGACAAGAGTAACGGGTACTTTACATGAGGAAAGATATAGTTTGGATCATATCTCGCTCAGTTCTTGTTAGAATGAGAACTCTTTCCGACATAAGTTGTAGAGAAAATCAAAACACGTATTTTATGTTAAAAAACTCCCCACCCCCATGCCGCCTAGGAGATAATGTGGAAAAATATTTTGAAGCCGGGCGGACCACAGATGACGCTGTGGCGCATGCGCCTTGCATGCTGAATATATAATACTACAAACACACGCACTCAGATTATTTAATGCTTATTGCTTTTCTACTGCAACAAAGGTTGCCCGCACGTGCATACAGTATTACGTTAAGGCTAGGCGCGCACTGGCAACTTTAGTTGCTCAACTATTTAGTTGCCCGGAGAGAGAACACTGCTTTATACGAGAGCTCGCGCACTGGCAACTTTAGTTGCTCAACTATTTAGTTGCCCGGATGGAGAACACTGCTTTATACGAGAGCGCGCGCACTGGCAACTTTTCTGTTGCGGCAACAAAAAGTTGCTGCCTGTTGCAGCCTGACCCATTCTCGAGGCAACAGAACTGTTGCTGATAACGATAGAACGCTCATGTTTCAGTCTGTCCGCGCGCACTGGCAACTAAATAGTTGCTTGCTAGCTGCAGTAAGGCGCACAAGCCTTTGTCTTGAGTCATACGGATATATCTATCGTACAGGATATGGAAAAGTTAATATGCGAGGTGGAGAGAAGACCACCTTTGTATAATAAAAAATTGAAAGAATATAGCGACATAAATCTGAAGGATAAATTGTGATGCGAAGTTTGTAAG
>Ga0123353_10015382_pt1 | contig 11109 bp, 5 predicted proteins | sample TergutLab28metaG_3_FD_92763 | JGI IMG/M metagenome (GOLD analysis project Ga0123353, IMG submission 92763) | Labiotermes labralis P3 segment gut microbial communities from Petit-Saut dam, French Guiana - Lab288 P3 | ecosystem: Host-associated > Arthropoda: Insects > Digestive system > Gut ... | reverse complement strand
TAGATTCTGAATAGTACGGCGTCTCATAAGGTAGAGCTACATGAGAAGCGGGGTAGAAGTGAATAGAATTGGCGGTACATATCAACAGCACATGAAATAAGAATCATCACATAATTTTACAATGTGACCTGTACGAAATATTATTATTAGTGATAACTTACGAGTATGCAATACACAACGTAATAATGCTTAAAATGTAAGTGTTTGAGGGCAGCAAGGGCAAATGAGTTCAATGATGGACCTCTTCCAAATTCGAAAATATCCAAAATTTTACACAATATTATTAAAAATGAAAATAGTTTCAAGTAGCACTGATTTTAAATTCCACCAACCATCTTGCCTATGCGCATTTCCACCTCGCCAACGTAAGCATTATCTCTTTAATAATCCGATTATAAACCGAGATTATTCCAATACCAATCAATTCATTAACCTAGTTAAGCCGTAAAGCAATTTATACACCGAATAGCATCACTTGCTGTTACAACAACAAGCAGTATGACTGCACAGTGACAATTAGATTCAGTAGAAAACCGATTATCTGACTTAATTGGAGTGCGGGATCCACCTCAGTTTATTGATAATTCGGATCTCAAAATATCAGGAAAATCTCATATAAACTAGAGAATGTATCGTTAGAAACAATTAGCACTGGAATTACTTGTGATTAAAGACTTGTTTGGATAATCCAAATATCCTTTTCGGTTATTAAAATGTTCTCATACAAATAAGCTATCCTAATGGACTCCAGAAATTCATTATCATGTTCACAAAAGCCCACTACCGGACTTTATTCCAGAGCCAATTAAATCCGGTCGACATCCGCACGTTATAGACCCAGAAATTAACCGACCTAATCGACTCCTAAAGTTCATTACCGTTTTAACAACAGACCGCCAGTGGGTTTTAATGCTGAGCGATTTCTATCCGATCCGTATAATCACACTTTGAGCTCTGAAGACGGAGGAAGCAGATTTCCACGAAGCGATGACGCCATCTAACCAACTATTCGTCGTCAGATCACAAACAGTAGAGTTAACAAGCTCCAACACATTGACCTCAATTGATCAGCAACGTAGACTTACATGTCTATGACATATCATTCAATATTAATTAATTTCTTATTAAAATTACTTCTTATTTAGGTAATTCAGAATTCAGGTGTGCTGAAAATATATTTATGATTTTATTTTTTTTTCGCATGCTCATTGCTTTTTTTTTATTACAGTAGCATTTTTTTAAACTATTAAACCTTCGGTGGATTACTAAATCAGAATGAAGATTTCAAACATATCAGATTTTTACAACTGACAATATATTTTGAACCACGCTTTTCTCCCTCAACTTCTCTGTATTTCGTCATCAAGAACTATCGTAATGGAAATGTATTGGATAAGGTAACTACTCGGGTTTAAAAGTTCCTCGGACGAAAATGGCGTGAAGGTGAGCGTTTCGTTTTCCACCAGTGACCATTAACCATGAGTTAAACACCTTCCTCACAACATAAATTAATGACGTCCAGCCAGATACACTTGAGTTTTGTAAACTAAAAAGACGAATAGCATTCTGAATGCTCAGATAGGGAATACTATTACCCAGTTCTTGTCCTCGGCTCTGAAATTTAAACAGATGCAAATGAATTCAGGGCCAACAAGAAAATCCGGATATACGGCGTAATCCGTGCCGCTTTAGTAGTTAGCATTAACCGCCACTTAGTAAGAGAAACTACCAACGCCGTCTTAAGGAAATCCAGTTGTGGCAGCTAATTTATGTATTCTCCTTTTTTGATTACTGTATCATGGACTTCTCTTACGTATATTCATATATTTTGCATGTTTCTTCCTTTTATTTTACTTACAGAATTATGGTGGGATTTAATCGGAAGAAATATGGCTTAAAATGCAAATTACATTCATAGGGAATGAAATATAGATGGACATTCATTAGGATAACTACAGGATCTTGCAACGTTCTATTTTAATTGTGCTTTTAAAAGGGGAAACTCCTATTAATTGCAGATATGATAAATTTGTAACAATAATGTCTTGTTGCATGGCGTCATTCCAACAATGAAACTATTTCCTCATCTTCATGCCTGTTTACTTAACATTCCAAAAACTTAAACAACGGAGTGCAGTGCGGCAAAAACAACACAAAACATAACCAGTTTTCGGGTTTCAAGCACAACAAATGTCTAAGGTTATGATAAAGGCAAAGGGGAACTGAGAAGGTATAAAAACGGAAGAAATTGAATAAAGAAAAAGAATATAAATGAAGACCAGCGAACAGACTGTGTGGACAGACGGATAGGGGCGGAACAGGAAAACTAACTATAATACAGGGTCATTCATGAATAATATGTTAACTAGCTCAGTTTATAACATATGTTCAGCGTTTTGTAATTAAATGTTGGATTATTACTTCTTTATCCTACCCTTTATCAGTCTATTTCAGTGTACTGTTGATCACACCACTTGAGTGTTGTAGATTTACATACGGATGTGTAAGTTACTTACCAGGTGTAGATGGGAGGATGATATTAAAATGGATCTTCAGGAAGTGGGACGTGGGGGCATGCACTGGATCGAGCTGACTCAGGATGGTGACAGGTGAATGGCACGTGTGAATAAAATGCGAGGAATTTCTTGACTAGCTGAGAACATGTTAGCTTCTCAAGAAGGACTCTGCCCATGGAGTAAGTAAAGAAGTAATGTGTACGTTACTTGAAATTCATCAAACAAAAGGGTTTAAGTACAAAATGGCTATAATTTTTTCCTTATATTACTGCCTATTACGATAATTGTCGTATGTTTCCTTCTGGGTAATTCCCCACCGTCTGAATTTTATATGCCGACGTTTCGGAACACTCTGTTCCATCTTCATAGGCAAGTAGGTATGAAGAATGACTAGGTTTGAGAAATGTTGGGGTATTTATGCGGGAAAAGGTTTGGCTCGAAAATTTTCATTTCATTTCTTCTTACCTACCTGCCTATGAACAGGGAACAGTGTTCCGAAACTACGGCATATAAAATTCAGGCGCCGGGAAATTACCCAGAAGGAAGCATACAACATTTAGAACGCGGCGAAAGTTTGAAATCACGAATGATAATTGTTATTAATTTTGGAATCAGAGGAACACAAACAGTGTGTGTGTGTATGACAACTGAACAGCTACAGACTCTCTACGATACGGCCCCACTGGTATAAGCGGTCATGTAGGTTTTCATCTATTTAGTATCAACCAGACACTCGTACCCCATGCTGAGACGGTTAAATAACTCGGACTTCACTTTGATAAAGGCCTAACCTGGAAGAACCATGTGACAACGAAATGCAAGCAACTAGATCTCAAAACTCGCGAGATAAACTGGCTCATTGGAAAACATTCCCCCTCTATCGTTGGAAAACAAGCTTCTCATCTACAAAGCAGTGCTAAAACCAGTTTGGACGTATGGAATAGAATTATGGGGATGTGCTTCTAAGTCCAATATAGCTATCATCCAGCGATACCAATCCAAACTTCTCAGATCTATAACCAATGTCCCAAGGTATGTCTCAAATCACAACCTTCATTCCGACCTACACATCCCGCACGTTCACACGGTTCTCAGGGAACGGACAGCTACCCATCGCACGGCCCTGGACTCGCATCCAAACCCTCTCATGGAACCACTAGTGCACCCGCCAAATAACAGGCGCTTAAAACGAAGATGGACGTTTGACGAGATACACTAAGGAAGTGTCGCTGGACGCCTCCTAGACCACCGCCAACTGGGACAGCGCATTAGCTCATAGGAAACGGTGTAGTGGTGTTTTGTGATTGCTAATTAAGGTAAATAAAAAAATCTATTTAGTATGAAGGGGTTGGGGAAAGTTGTAAACGTACTCGTAAGACCGAAACCGCATGAGGTACCTAAGACAGTTGGTAAGTGTAACATAACTGATTCTTTCAAGCGAAGATACCTTGCGAAGCGAAAGTCCTTCATTCGTGGATCCTCGCAGTTCAGAACTAGGGACCTGACATAAATGAACAGGTTCCGGTTGAAATTTATTAAACATTACAGACACAACAATGTCACTCAAAGGGTACTTACTCAGACTGAGGCGAATAGGAAATCCAGATTATAGGAGGAGTGAACTGCCTCACGCGCGGTATACTCTTTCCATGTTTTGTTGGGAACCAGACATAATTAATTAGAAGTTAATTCCCTGAATACAATTGATAGTCACAAAATTGAATTGCGACTGCTATTTTTACTGTATTCTCTGTTGGATAACAGCTTGGAAGATAAACCACTGTGATCGAAAAATGCGGGGCATGCAGCACTCATGGGGCAGAAGAAAAATACGGATTTTAGTTTGAGAGACTGATCGAAGGCCTAGGCATATTTGGGAGGATGATACTAAACTGTATTTTGGAAAGTAATGGTGTGGTGTTGTGAGCTGGATATCTAGAAAAAGGAGAGTTTCTGTGGAGGACAATGACGGGAATTAAAGTTCGGGTTCCAAAGAGGGCGACAAATTTCTTGAGATAATTTTAGATTTTTAAATTACACACTAGCCATGGAGTTACTAAGTTACTAGCTTTTGGGATAATATCATAGCCGGTTGGAGGATTCAGACATTGAAAACCTACGGTTTTCCTTCTTTTACGTTTTCGTCACATATATTCAAATAAACAAGATTCAATTTTCGCTGGAAAATTGTCCCTCCGATGAATTTCCAGGATATCACCTTAAAACATTCGACGATCATGTCTTTCCATATCCTCTCCAATTCAGTACCCAGTATCTTCGTGAATGACTCTAGCGTCTAAAGTTCTAAGTAAACTGTACGTGTTTGTTTTCCTCTTTACGCAGAACGAAAACGGTCTTGTTGCACCTATGTCATGCAGCATAATATTAGTCCCGTCTTGCAGCTTTATAGTCGGAACGACAGAATCTCCGCCTATACCTCTCCTGTCGTACGTTAATGTACTATAATAATCCACTTACTTTAACCTTGTTTCTAGTCTCTTTCACGCTACAAAGCAATACAGAGAAGGCTAACGAAGTTTTTCTGTTTGTATGGCTGTAACTGTGTGTGTGTGTGTGTGTGTGTGTGTCTTTCGTAACGACTTTTGCTTCAGTCACCCACATTAAACGAAAAGTTGTAGAGAACTTGAACAGCAGACATATAATCGAAGACAAAGTCACCTGTACAGGGAAATACATATGTAAACTCATAATAAGAAACTGCATAGACACTTAGTGTCTTTGATAATTCCCATAATAAAATAAAATATAGTAAATGCTGCCTACAAGGGAACTGGCAGGGACTGAAATTTTTTCTGTTGCGGTTAGGCTCCGTTTCACATGTTCTTGAAGTTTGGATACTCAGGATTGTAAACGTTCCCCACCCAAGTTCTGGTAAAACAGGTGACACTGTACTCGTTTCTAGTACATGGGCTCAATCACGTCTATACTGTCTTTAAAGAAAGCTAATCCAGATTTTTCATTTATTAACTATTCAACTTTGGAAGAATTAACATATATATGAGTAACTAAAATTATTTTGTTACTTCTCTAAATAAAATATTATTTACATAAATGTAATTTACTGCAAGAGTTTAGTTACATTACGCTACGAAATCCCGGCCTGAGAGCTGAGCTGTTCTACCCTTCCTCTCTTTTATAAGCATGTTCGCTTTATCATAATCTGAAAACGCCATATAGCGGTATTGCTGCAGGATATTTCTACACAAGTTATTAGTTCCAATACGCATACGTACGCTACGTTTTGGTAGTGTTCTCCACAATGTGCCACTTATCACAACACCACATTGTCGTCCGATATTCTAGCTGCACTTGACAACAAACATTTTATTTGATGTACTTTGTACTTGACCAATTCTGCAGATACATAAATGATGTGTAAACTAGCTGTTTATTGAAACGATTACTTGATGGATGACCGATGTGAATTTATTCTACATGATTTATTTATGACTGTAAACAAAACCGTATTCAACATTGTGGGATGAATTAGCATTACAATAGCAACTGTGTAACCCACTGGGTGAAATGATGGTCCTGCAGTCATAGAATGGAATCGACTGAGTAATACGCATTAGGAAAACACGATCAAAGATGGATTTATATTATTCAGAATGATACGAGGACTTTAAAATGTTTTTTTTTAAACGTTGGTTCTACCGGTAAGATTGAAGTGCCTGGACTGGTGTAGCCGGTACAGTGACTGGGTTGCGGTTGGACAACATGAGAATCGTGTTTCAATCATTGGCAAAGGGAAAAAGTTTTTCTGCTCTCCACATCGTATAGACCAATTCTGGAACCCTCCCTCTCTCCTATTCGATAGATGAGAGGGATCTTTTCCCCCGGGAGTAAAGAGACGAGGGTGTGAAGCTTACCAGTCACCTCCATTTGTGCCTAAGTTAGAATGAGCGGAGCTATACCTTCATGGCGTGCGTAGGGATAACTTTACTTATAATGGTAAGACAATCAATGTTTTATTCTTGATTCATCTGAGCATGAAGACGTTTTCAAATTATAAACCTAACGGTACAACAAATTCTTCAGTTTTTAAATGTCATGGTTTCCAACAAACTGCAATGAACATAGACGGCCTTGAAAACCTGAAGTTTGCAAAGAACAATATTTAAATAATGAGCCTGATAATTCCTAATTTCAACACTGTGATTGGTTTTAAGGGAAGAAGCCCTGTCACCTTAGCCATAGAACTTCCACGGGCAGACACCTTGCCTTTACAGCAAATATTCAACTTTTATATCTTATGTTCCAAAAGTCTAATTTGGCTGTACGTGTACAAGAGACCAACAGACGAACAAAGGCAATATTCTTGGTATTTTCAAAGCTTGTTTTATTTAATGAGCTAAACGAAAGAAACTGTAACAACTTTACAACTGAGATACGACTTTCTTTGGATCGCTAATTCGATGAGCCACAGTCCGCCTTAAGAATCTTACAAGTTTTCCTTGCACATTCCATCATGGCATAAGGCTACGAGGGTGTCAATTCCATTCACCTCGGCAATTGAATGGCGCTGTGATCGGCCACATACCCCGGCTGCTTAACACCCGAGGAAAGAGCACATGGTACCCTCTGAACATGATGCTAGTTGGACTACAGCCGAATGGACACTTTCGCATTAGAGAAAATTCCTTTGTCCGTTGCCGGAAATGGTACCATGATTCCCCAGCAGTCCAGCTCGTAACCTAGTTACTAGAGTAACTATGCTACCTATGTAACGTTATTCTGACAAGCTGACACTCAACAGATTTAGAAAATTCCCTTCCTTTATAAAGATATATGACATGAAATTTCGTGCTGGAAAGAGCACTCCATCATACCATATTCTGAGTTAGATAAATTCCGTCTACACAGTCACACTCCACTTTCGCAAGGCTTATTCGATAATCATCCAACATTCACATAGCTTTGCCAAGTGATTATTTTTCCCCTTCAGGTTTTCCGACAAAAATGTGGAATGAAGTTCTAATACGAATGCTAATTTCCGTCCCATTTTAATATTCTGATTTGATACCTTAAAAATTATGACGAAAGGTACTGAAACTACGGAACAGTCTTGGTCTGTTGCTTGAATTAATCTTTGCAGACAGAAGAAAGAAAAAAGGCATAAATAGTAGAGAGAAAATTACGGAACTGAAGATGTGGACTGCGTTTACATCGAGAAAACCTGCAGAGAATTCGAAAAGACATTGTCCCTTAAGTGGCACTTCTGTTTGCCCCGAAACGAAGAAGATACATGCAGAAATCTCAGATTGTATGAAGACTACAATTTAATTTCGGACCCATGGAACAGGATTGTAAGCACCAAAACTTGCGCAGTAAAAAAAAATTAGGATGCCTTCATGCAAGCATGACAGTGAAGGCCGCCTGCCTTTTTCGCACACTTCCGGTTGCTCCTGTACTAAATGTATAGATTAAAACTGTATATGCGCCATTTCATATCCATAATGTTTCACTATGTTGACACAGTTTCTACAAGGTAACTATTCTATTTACCTGACTGATATCTACTCGGTTATGCACGATTATTTTAACACAGTAATGGACAAATTACAAACGTCGACTGTAGTTTCCCAAATAATTTGTTAACTGCATCCGTACAGTGCAGTAATTGTGAATGTCGATCTCAAAACCTTGGAGAGGTTTTGCGTGATACAAAAATTAATTTAAATCTGTACAGAAGGAAAAATCTTTACAAAATGCTGAAGTTACAAAAAACTTATAAATTCGTTGACAGAATTCTATATCTCAAAATAAACAATAATGATTTTCCTGAAACCCTATTAACTGCATTAGTTCACAGATTGTTTTCTTTCAATGTCACTACAAAAGCCATATTTTGGGAATTAACGCTTATACATGCTTCTACGTGCTTCTCATGTAGCCCTCCTGACTTAAATTTAGTAGTGACCTTTTTCAAGTTTCGTATGCATGTAAAATAACCACTGCTGCCGGGTGACAACACAATTACAGTTAACAAATATTATTAAAAGGCAATCCTGTTATTACCTTCCTGATAACAGCCTAGCAACTATAAATTTTATTAGGCGCTTTAGTACAAATCCGAACGTCTTCTATTAGTTTTGTCAGATTTGCCAACCTGTCTGTCTGTCCGCATGAAACTACTCGGCTCCAAATGGAAGGATTTTATGAATTTTATATCAAGTAACTTTTCGAAAGTCTGTTGAGAAATGTCAAGTCTCATTCATATCTTACATAAATAACGAGTACTTTACATGAAGACCTATTCACAGTTATGATAGCAACTACCTGAATTCTTCTTAGAATGAGAAATGTTTCGGACCAAACTTGTAGAGAAAAGCAAGACACGCATTTTATACGCAATAAATTATTTTCCCGAAAATACTGCCTTTTATGAGATAATGTGGAAAAATATGGCACATTCCGTCAGACCGAAGAGGCAATATAATACGGCACATGCGCACCCTATGCTGGATAAATAAGGCTATACACACACACACAAAATATACAATGCTTACTACTTATTTAGGGCAAAAAAGGTTACGTGAACGCACCGCAACATCCGTTTGTGTTTACAGAGGACGTCTTGTTAATTAGGCCTTGTGCTTCAAAACCTCCTCAGTGAAGTTTATCTTATCCAAAACAAGGTAGGTATATCCGACATTACGAATGTATAGCGAACGTTTCTGAATGATGTTTCAGGCTAGTGGAGGACATTTTGTGTATGCGGTAACACGTAGAGTAGTGTGAGAAAGTCTTGTCTACAATACACGAATGATAGATGGTTTCGAACCATAAACAAAATGTGAAGTTCATTTCTGTTAATGGTAAATACAGTGAAAAATATCTGCTGTGAAATGTAGGGTTAATGTGATAGTTTGTGCCAGGCGACGTGGCTGTGAATTTCATTCTTCCCAATAATACTTTGATCTGAATGGAGGTTCCATGTCCACCGAAAGGAGATACCAAATGAGCCCAGTCAGTTTAATTTGAAACCAGGAGAAAGTGAATTTTTAACTGAGAAGAAGTATTTCGAGTGTAGTTATTTGGCGCCCAAAAAGCGAGGGCGGCTATAAGTCGCAAGGTGGCTACGGCGAGTAGATGTTTTATGAAACAAAATGTGTTATCCAGATTAGTTTTGCCTTCTGAAAAATTAAACAACCAAATGCATAGAAAAGTATTTCTTATATGTGTAAGTCCTAGTTCATAATGACCGACAGTTAGTACTTACATTTATACCACACCACATATTTATATGTTCGTTTTTTTTTAATAAACCAAGAACGAATTTCTCTGCACACTTAAGCGAAATTTCATCAGTTGAAACTTGTCGTATGCGACGGTTATGTACCTTCAAGTGAAGTCTGAATGAGTGGATCAGATAGATTCATGCATTCAACAAGAGGAATAGCAAAATGTGTTTCATTTTCTATGATACCTACCTGAAAACTTGAAACTAAAACAGGACGTGTGCAGTCAGTACAAAGCTTTGCCCGTAAATGTACACCAGTTCTTACGTTCTTAGGTTCTACAACCAAGCTACGATATTTTAAAGAAGAAGTAAGATGAGATTCGAATAAGGGACCGACAATGCAGGAGTCTGTGTGACGAAATCTACACACTCTCCTTAATTCTCTTATTTGAATCTCGGTGGGTGTAGGCTACTTCTTGCAGTGCGCAGTAACCGTAAATTTAGTTCCGTCGTTGGAAATTTCTGAATTAACTGAGTTTCAGATTCTAAGCTGCAGAAACGTGATAAGACAAGCGGGTGATATATTTTAATGACATAAGCAAATATTAATTGGCGAGTGAATAATTCCAGTTTGATATCTAACAATACTAATTCTTTCTTGACTTGTAATTATTATGAAATTAATTTACGGTGTTAAAATTCGCGTGCTCAATTTGCATAAAACTGTATGAGAAGATAGCTGTAGAACAGCGGTGTGCCTTTCTCTGCTGTTTCCATCTCCGGCTTAGGGACTTTGAAAAACTGCATCTCTTTAAGGGAACTCTAGTGAATTTTGCACATTGCTACTGAAACCTTCCTTGACGGTTGGGATTACAAACAGAAAAACGAGAGAAGAAGGAAGCAAAAAGTAGAGGGAACCATAAAAGAACACGTTATTACATGTAACGTCGGTGCTGTCTGTACGTCCATGCGTTCATTTTAAAACGGACTGTAGTTTAGAAGGCGAAATGTGACAGTGATTAGCATTATCATGGGTATTATTTAATGAACGTAATTTACAAAGCTTATTGTTTGAAAATTTAATTTACGGAAGAATTTACAACTAATTTAGTTTTGAGCAGTTTGCACAAAACATATGAGGAGACCGTTTGTTATAGAAAACTGGCGGTTTATTCAAATCGAACACAAGATAATAGCGTTCTGTAAAAGAAGGTGATAGCTTCGTATTTTGGACTATATAGTACAAACATATTACTTCATACTTCAAGATATTGTAACGATTACGTGGGAAAAAATCAAATAAATATTGGAGTTGAAATTGTTACTTACTTACTTACTCCATGGTGCAGAGTCCTTCTTGTGAAGCTAACTGGTTTGCAGCTAGTC
>Ga0123353_10015381_pt1 | contig 11110 bp, 9 predicted proteins | sample TergutLab28metaG_3_FD_92763 | JGI IMG/M metagenome (GOLD analysis project Ga0123353, IMG submission 92763) | Labiotermes labralis P3 segment gut microbial communities from Petit-Saut dam, French Guiana - Lab288 P3 | ecosystem: Host-associated > Arthropoda: Insects > Digestive system > Gut ... | reverse complement strand
TCTCATGGACAGCATCAAAAAGATAGGCTCCGCCATCGGCGGCCTTGTGCTGCAGGGCGGCTTCGACCGCGCCATGAACATCGAACAGGCGCAGTTCAAACTAAAGGGCCTGGGCCATGACGTGGATTCCATTGACGCGATCATGAAGAACACCCTGGCCTCGGTGAAGGGCACGGCCTACAGCCTGGGCGACGCCACCGCCGTTGCGGCAGGGCTTGTCGCCGCAGGGGTAAAGGCGGGCGACGGCCTGGAGCGCGCGCTCAAGTTGGTCGCCGATACTGCGGCCATTTCAGGCCGCAGTATGGACGAGATGGGCATGATCTTTAACAAGATCGCGGCCAGCGGCAAAATGTCGGCCAACGAGATGAACCAGATGATGAAGTCTGGTATTCCCATTTTGCAGCTGCTGTCTGATACCATGGGCGTGTCGGTTGAAAAAGTGCGCGAACTGGTGTCCCAAGGCAAAATCGGTATGCCGGAATTTCAGAACGCCATCGAAAAAGGCATGGGCGGCGCGGCCCTCGCCATCGGTGAGACCTTTCAGGGCAGTGTCGACAACTTTAAGACTGCTTTCGCAAGAGTGGGGGCCGGGTTCCTCACACCCTTTACGCAGGCCCTGACGCCCGCCATCGGGATTGCTTCCTCCATCATTGACGATATCGCCGCCGGGGCAACCGATACCATACAGCATAAAGCAAAGGAGCTCGGCGGCTTTTTGCAAACGGCGGTGGTCGGGCTGATCGAAACCGTATCGCCGCTGCTCACAACGGCGATGGCAGTTTTGCCCGAGGTGCTGGCCGCCCTTGTTCCGGCCTTCAGAGACCTTTTGCCTCTGCTTACCGCGACCGTGGCGGATTTATTTGCACAGCTTTTGCAGCTGCTTTTCACCCTGCTGCCGGAACTGCTGCCCGTGGCGGTGGACGCTGTTATGATGATTGCGGGCGCTTTGATTGACAACTTACCGCTGCTCATCAGCGCCGCTGTGCAAATTATCGTTGCGCTGATACTGGGCATCGCGGACGCGCTGCCCAAGCTGATACCCGCCATCATCGAGGCGGTCATTTTGATCTGCAAAACATTAGTCGATAACCTACCGCTGATTCTCCAGGCCGCGCTGCAGTTGATCCTCGGATTGGCCGACGGTCTGTTACTTGCCCTGCCGGAGCTCATTCAGGAACTGCCCGCCATTATCAATGGCATTGTGGATTTTATCATCGGAGCGATTCCCTTAATCATCGAGGTCGGCATTCAGTTGTTGATCGCCATCGTAAAGGAACTGCCCACCATTATCCGGGAAATCGTAAGGGCCATTCCGCCGATTTTTGAGGGGATCATTGCGGCATTGCTGGCGGGAGGGCGTGTAATTGCCGAAAAGTGCAAAGAGGTCTTCGGCGGTATTTTCACGGAATCCGGCGCTTTTTTCAGAGATATCTGGGAGACCGTCGTCTCGTTTTTTACCCAGTCCATCCCGGAGTTTATCGCGAAAGCCGTGGGTTGGTTCAAGGAACTGCCCAGCAGTCTGAGCCGTCTTCTTGGCGACGCGATTGATTCTGTCGCCGGTTTCGGAATCAATCTCTGGAATTGGATCAGCGCGGAATTATCAAAAATCATCCAGAACATCGTCGACTGGTTCAAAGAGCTGCCCTACAATCTGGGCTTTTTGATCGGCCAGGCCATCGGGCATATTATCAATTTCGGGATCGAGCTCTGGACTTGGGTAACCCAGGAACTGCCGAGGATTATCACAAGTATCCTTGACTGGTTCAAAGAACTGCCCGGAAGAATCTGGGACTGTCTACTTGCCGTACTCAGCCGGGTTGGGGACTGGACGAAAGACATGGCGGCCAAGGCGGCGGAGGCCGGAAAGAATTTTATCGACGGCAGCGTGAAATATTTCAAGGAACTGCCCGGAAAGGTATCCGGCTTCTTCAACGATGCCGTCAGCGCTGTCAAGGACATACCCGCAAAATTCCTGAAAATTGGCGAGGAAATCGTCAAGGGCGTTTGGAGCGGCATCAAGAATATGAAGGACTGGTTCAAAAAGCAGATCGGTGATTTCTTCACGGGCATCGTGGACGGCGTCAAAGGCGTGCTGGGCATCAAGAGTCCGTCCAAGGTCTTCGCCGAAATCGGCGAATACATGGCCGAGGGCCTGGGCCAGGGTTTCAACAGCGAGATGGACGACACTTCCGACGATATGCTGCTGGCCATGAAGGAGGCGGGAGAAGCCACCGCAAAAATGGCCATCGCCGCCATCAACGAAGGCCTCATTTCCAGCATCGCGCTGCTGGACAGGGCGGTATTTTCCGTGATGGATCGCATACGGCAGGTGCTGGAATCGCAGAACGACAGCATCCTGAACCAGGGCAAAACCTACGGAGAATTGCTTGCTGCCGGGATAAACGCGGGTTTTACCGGCGGTATGCGGCGGCTGTCGCTGGATTTGCTGGCGGCCACCAGTGCAGGCAACAACAGGCCTTATGGTGGATACAATGGCGGGGCCTATGGCGATTATTTCAATCCTGTACAGGAGCGCGGCGACTGGGGCGGAAATATCACCGTCCACGTCACCAATCTGCTGAACGGCAGGCAGATCGCCAGCGAAACCAAGACGGAGGTCGTTCGGGAGATCACGCGGGATCAAAACGGCAAGAGAAGATCGCGTGGGGAATAATACGGCTGCGCCACGAAAATGGGCTTCTGGCTAAGGAAAGCAATTTTCTCCGGAGACCTTTTTTCGTTGTGTCAGACGGCGCTGTCTCTTGCGTCTTTGATTTATCGAGTAATATTCATCAAACGGGAAAGGGCGTGATCGGCATATCTGACTACTACTTTCGTTACAACGGAACATCCAGCACAGAACTGGGCATTCACATCCTGCGCAGGCCGGATATGCCTGTCCCACGGCCTCAAATACAGGAAATCCAAGTGGAGGGCCGGGACGGCAAGCTGTACCGGGACAAAGGCACTTTTGAGGATGTCGTATTCACAATAGAATGCAACTTCCTGTCTACACCGGAGTTTTTCGCCCAGAAGCTGCGGGAGGTCAAGCGCTGGATGTATGGGCTCGGCAGCGGCGAGTTGCAGTTGCACGACGACTTCGAGTGTTTCTATGCCGTAAAAAAGGCGGAGATCGGCAACGCGGAGCGCGTGCTGAAACAGCTGGGCCGGTTTAGCCTGCGTTTCACTTGCGACCCCTACAGCTATCTGGTGGAGGGGACAAAAGAACGAACGCTGCCAACCACGCTGTACAACGCCTATGAACTGTCCAAGCCAATATACAAGCTGGCCGGAGACGGGATCGCGGAACTGCGCGTCAACGGAAACGGCATCACCGTGGAGGTGCAGGGGGAAATCACTATTGACACCCAGCGGCAGCTGTGTTATTCCGGAAAACAGGAAATCCGCAACCGCTATATGGCCGGGGACTATGCCCACTTGTTTTTGCGGCCGGGAGACAATACGTTTTCCGTTTCCTCCGGCTTTACAGCTTCCATTATTCCGAACTGGAGGACGCTTTAACGCATTTCGGCTACGCCGGAGCGCTTAAATCTTCTACTTTATATTGAAAAGGGGGAACTGCGGTGATCGAAGTCTACAGCTGGAGCAATACGGACTACAGCCGCAACGGAGACATGGCCCTGCTGCCGGACAGCTGCGTGTTCAGCATGGAACTGAACGGCATGGTGGAAATCATGCTGGAGCACGGTTTCGACCCGGATGGGCGCTGGAAGTATCTGAAAAACGACAACCTGATTGCCTGCCCCACGCCCTATTCCCAAAAACAGCTCTTTCGGATTTATGAGGTCAAAAAGAATTCTATCGCGGGGACGGTCACGGCATACGCCCGGCATATCTACTATGACCTGGAGCGCAAGGTGATTCTGGATAAGCGCCCGACCAACAAAAACGGGCAGGACGCGCTGGAAGATATTCTGGAGGGGACGGATTTTACAGCCCACAGCAACATCCCGGTGATCAATACCGCCTATTACGTGCGCCGCAATGTGATAGAGGCTATCGCCGGAAACTATGAGAACAGCTTTCTCAACCGCTGGGGCGGCGAAATATTTCCGAGTAATTTTGATTTGTACATCCTGAGCCGCGTCGGGCAGGACAACGGCCTGCGCGTGGAGTTCGGCCACAATCTGGACGGCATTGAGGAAAACGTCAACACCGAAGACGTGGTGACCCGCTGCATTCCGGTGGGCTTTGACGGCATCACCCTGGAACCGCCGGAGCCTTGGGTGGATTCGCCGAACATCGAAAAATATCCGTTTATCAAAGAAAAAGTGGTTCGCTTCGAACAGATCCGGTTTTGGGACGGCGACGTCGACCCGGCGGAGGTGGGCGGCTACCAATGGTTCGATACCCTGGAGGAGGTGCGGGAGGCCTTGGTTCAGGCGGCCCGGGAATTCATGGCAAACGGCGGCGATCAGCCGGTGGTGAACTACAAAGTCAACATGGTGCTGTTGGCCGGAACCACGGAATACCGGGGTTACGAGGTACTGGAAACCGTCAACATTGGGGACACCGTGCGCTGCTCCCACCGGGACATTGAAATCGAGGTTTCCGCCCGCTGCATCCGCATACTGTGGGACTGTCTGACCCAGCGGCCCATGGAAATCGAACTGGGCAATTTCATCAATACCTACTTGGACGAGCAGGAAAGTGTGCGGTCGCAGCTGTCGCGCATCGCGAGCGAGGTAGACCAGACCTACCGGCGGGGCGAGTTGGACGGCATTCTGCGGAATTTTGTGACAAAAGAAAATCTGGGGCATTATGTCTCTCTGGATGAGATGCTCGGCGCAATGGAAGGGTTCATCACCCCTTATGACTTAGCCAACTTGTTTGCGTCCTTTCGGACGGAAGTGCAGGCGATCCTGTATAACGATTTACAGTTCTATGTGACGGTGGCGGAACTGGTGACCACCCTGGCACCGTATGTTACCAAGTCGGCACTGGAAACTTCGCTGCAAGACTACATCACCAAAGAAATGCTGGAAGAGCGCCTGAAGGAACTGTTCCCGGACTTATTCCCGGATGAGGACCCCGACCCTGAACCCGATCCAGACCCTGATTTGGAACCTGACCCTGAGCCATAAAAGGCCAAAACTTCCGTCTCACATAGCCGTGCAAACACGGCATTGGAAAGGGGTAATTATACCTATGACCCAGACAACCAAAAGACTAAAACTGGATTTTTACGCCGTCACCCAGCGGGAGTGCGTTACGGCGAAGCGGCATGACGATATGAGCCGCATGCTGGAAATTGAGCTCTACGACAAGGGGAAACGTTATGAAATCCCAACGGGGTGCCTGGTGATTTTCGTGGCGACGGCGCAAAACAACCGCAGCATCATGCGGGAAGTGCTGGTGGAGGACAACGTGATTTTTATCACGCTGGAAAAAAGTATGCTGTCCCGCCCCGGTGCCACGGCCTGTGAAATTATGCTGCTGGAGCGAAGCACCATGCAGGTGCTCTCCTCCGCGTCCTTTCACATCCACGTCATTCCAAGCGTCCGGGAGAAAAACCCGGAAACGGTGATCGAGACGGCGGGAGAGTGGGCCAATCTCACAAAATGGCCCAAGAAAGATACGCCCCTGCTGCCCTTAAGCGGCAGCATCTATGGGATACAGTGGAGTTTCAATACAGACAACGCCATCGGAGCCTGGTATTCGGGCGCTGTCAGCTCGAACAAATATGGCTGGTTTTATGTGCCGGTGACGCTGGCGTCAAACGAACTGTATCAGCTGGATATCGGACACATCTACGGCTGGGCCCAGGGTTACAACTACGGCGGCAGCACGACCTTGTACTATTCCCAAATCGACGTATATCTGTCCTATGAGGACTACAAGACGCCGGAGAAGTTTTTACTGTCAGACTGGCGGTTTTCCGACAGGACGCAGACGGCGCAAGGGATCGTCGATTTCCATGAATACGACTACAGCCATGAGTTTTCCGCGCCGGAGGCCGGTACCGGCTTGTTCCTGGTTTGCAGGATCAAGTTCGGGGAACTGGGCGGCGGCTATCAGAACTGGGCCGGCCTCTATGACGTGAAGCTCTTTCGGCGCATCGTGTATTGAGGAGGGAAGAGACATGAATCAAACGATACAAAGAATCAAGCTGGATTTCTATGCCTACACCAAGCGGGAAATCGTCGCCGCAAAGCAATACGACGACCGGACCCGTATCTTGGAAATCGAGCTCTACGACAACGGGCAGCGCTTTGTGATCCCGGAGGACTGCATGGCGCTCTTTGCCGCGAAGACCGGCGGCAGTGCCATTTTGCGCAAGGCGATGGTGCTGGATAACCTCATCATCGTCACACTGGAACAAGGCGCGTTAGCCCGCGCGGGACTGATGGCCTGCGAAATCATCCTGCTGGGACTGAAAACGGAGTATGTGCTGTCTTCCGCGCTCTTTCATATCCGGGTGCTCCAAAGCGCGCGGGCGGGCAATGCGCTGCCGGAAACGCTCTGGGAGGAACGGTTCAACGTCGCCAACCTGTACTTCTACGCCGAGAAACAATTCCCGTCGGCGACTCCGGTATGGTTTTTCAGAGATTCCGGAAGTTTTGGAACTGTGGTAATCCAGGCGGGCAACACGAATCAGGTCGGATATTTTTCCCATGATTTCTATCCGGCTGTAGGAAAACCCTACAGAATAGAAATGGACAGCTTTGGCGGCTGGTCTTCCATGACCAGTCAGAACGGCTATGTGACCATCACGCTGAGGCAGGGGAACGACGCTCAGTATATCATGGAAACGCTGTTGGAGTCCACCGCCTTTAATTACGGCACGCCTTCCATTTCTAATTTGGTGAATCATGAATTTATCGTTCCGAAATATGACACGAAGATGTCCGTGAGGGTAGAAATACGGACAACGACGGCGACCCCGTCCATAAACAACGACGCCTATCGGTTTTCACAAAGTGGGCTGCGGGGGTATCAGGGATATTATCAATAAGAAATTGGAGGTAAAATCGAATGGAAACGCTGGAAAAATTGCTGGAGTTGATCTCAAAAAACGGCCTGGCGCTTGTCATTTCGGCAGGCGTCCTTATTTTTGCCGTCAAATTCGGGAACATCGGCATCGACTACCTGAAAGAAAAAATCGGCGTCAAAAAACACGATGAACTGGCCGCCCTGCGCATGCAGGTCAGCAAGACGATTCAGGCGCTGCTGGACCGGAACGTGCTACGCACCAGGGCCTGCCGGGCCTACGTCTTCGAATACCACAACGGCACGATAAGTCTGGGCGGGCTGCCTTTCTTAAAGACCTCCTGCGTCTATGAAGCCCTGGGGGAGGGCGTGAAGTCGGAGGCCCTGGCGCGGAAGGATTTGTCTCTGCAACTCTACAACATCATCTACGATTCGCTGAATCGATATCCCTACATCGTGCTGGACGTGAACAACCGGAATTACGATATGGATTCCGCGCTGGGCTACGAGACACTGGCGAAGCGCGGGGTATCGGTATCCGTCCGGGTGAAAATCACGGATTTAAACAGGCGGGTCATCGGCTTCGTCGGCGTGGACTACAGCGATCCCGTGGATGACAGGACATTACAGGACGCAATCGACATTATGCAGGACGCGGCGGTGGAAATCGGCGCGCTGCTGAGTGTAAAAAAATGAAGGAGGAATCAACCATGGCAACCATCTTACAACCGGACAAAACCCGGACGGAGACCCTCGGCGAGTACAAGATCAGCATCAAGGAAAAAATCATCCCGGACAGCGCCAGAGCCAACAAAGACGTGGCCAGCTGGTGCAAAAAGGGCCAACCCATGAAGCCCTGCTTACCGCTGGGCGGGGACGGCAAGCCGCGCGGTATCACCGTGCACAACACAAACGACATCACGGTACCTTCCGGCACCACGCCCGCGGAGCAGTACATTCGCGCCACCTGGCCGAACCAGAATATGGCCGGGGTAGTCGTGCATTTCTATGTGCACGGAATCGACATCTGGCAGAACCTCAAGGAAACGGAGCGCGGCTGGCACGCCACGGACGGCCAGACCCGCCGGGCCTCCCAGCGCAAGGGCCAGACCATCGGCGGGAACCTGGACACCGTCGCCATCGAGTGCATCGGCAGCGGCAGGGACAGCGAGGACACAACCGCCCGGTTGGTGGCCTATCTTTTGCGGAAGTACGGGCTATCCCCGGAAACGGACGTCTACCAGCACAACTACTTCTATCCGCAGAAAAGCTGTCCGCAGTACATCCGCCCCCACTGGGGCGATTTTTTGAATCTGGTGAAGAAGTATTACGACGCCAAGGACAAGCCCGCTGTGCAGCAGCCGTCGCAGGGCGGGACTCCGGTAGCGCAGCCGCAGGACAGCGCGGGAAAATTCTACCGCGTACAGATCGGGGCGTTTACGGCAAAATCCAACGCGGACGCTTTGCTGAGCAGGGCGAAGGCGGCGGGTTTTGCCGACGCATATATCAAATTTGAGTAAAAAAGGAGCGAAAACAAAATGGAAAACTGGATCGTGGTAATCTTAATCGTTGGCATCGTATTGGCGGTGTTCGGAGCGCTGGCATTCATCATCCCCGCGCTGGTGAGGCGCGGCATCGACCTCTCGGGCGGCATCTCGAAGGTATCCGGCGCGCTGGGCTCGGCAGGGGCGGTCTTCGGAGGCCTGCAAGGCGTTTTCCCGGATTTGCAGGGCTTCGAGATCGTCGAAAAGATTATGGAATGGGCGAAAGAAGCCGTGGAAGCAGCAGAACAACTTTATGTGGCGCACGAACTGAAAGGCGACGAACGAAAAGAGGCGGCGACCGAACTGGTATATGAGATGCTGAAGGTTGCCAATGTACCTTTGACGCCGAAGGTCAAAAAGATTGTGAACGGCTGCATTGAGGCGGCGGTGTTTGCTTTGCCGAAGGCTGGGTCTGTCCGGGCGGAGTAGTCCGTCTTCTAAGAGAACAGAACAAAGTACATTGCTTCAAAGTGGATTATTATCATGGCGGCGGGGTTTTCCTCCGCCGCCTCGCTTTGGAGGCGTGGTATGAAAACCGAAATTAAAATAGACGGGACGCTCTATTGCGTCACATCCGTGTGCTCCCCAACTGCCACGGAAACGGTGGAAAAGAAGCTGGAACGCCTGATTTGCCGCCATGTTTCAGACACAAAAAGTTATCAGGGGCAACACGGTATACCGCTTGCCATGTGTGAAACAGTACGCAACTATACTCCTGAACTTATATTAAGGGGGTAGCTACTATGCAAAAAATCAGACAAACCGACGACGGCAAAATCACAGCCCTGTATTGCCGTCTCAGCCGCGACGACGAGCTGCAGGGGGATTCCAACTCCATCGTCCACCAGAAAGAAATCCTCAGTAAATACGCAAGGGAGCACAGCTTTTTACGACCGCAGTTTTTTGTGGACGACGGTATCTCGGGCACCACTTTCAACCGGCCCGGATTCCAGTCCATGCTCGCACAGGTCGAGGCGGGGCAGGTATCCACGGTCATCGTAAAAGACATGAGCCGCTTCGGGCGGGATTATCTCAAGGTCGGTTATTACACCGAGGTCTATTTCGACGACATGGGCGTCCGCTTTATCGCCATCAATGACAACGTTGACAACTCGGTCGCCACGGACAACGATTTCACCCCATTCCGCAACATCATCAACGAATGGATGGCAAAAGATACCAGTAAGAAATGCCGCGCTGTCCTTCGGGCAAAAGGCCAGGCTGGGAAATACCGGGCACCGAGCCGTCCGTCATACGGCTACAAGCAGTCGGAAACGAATAAAGAAGAAATCATCATTGATGAAGAAACGGCTCCCATTGTACGCGAGATTTTTAAGCTCTGCGCCGGGGGAATGGGTACGACACATATCTGTAATGTTTTGAATGACCGGGGCGTTATGACGCCTACGGCCTATTACAAATTGACCCACCCCGAATGCCCGCAGGACGGCGCTGCGCTGCTTTGGAGCGAGGTGACAATATCTGATATACTGAAAAATGTCGCATACATCGGAACGCTTATCACGAATCAATGGTCAACGAAGTCGTATAAGGACGGGCGGAAGATCAAACGTCCGGAAGAGGAATGGTGCATATTCGAAAACCGCCATGAACCAATCATTGATAAAGAGACCTTCGATCTCGTTCAGAAAATACGGTCGGGACGGCGTAAAAAAACAAATATGGGCAGCACGGGCGTTCTCAGCGGGATACTGTATTGCGGCGACTGTGACAGCAAGCTCCACATGAAGCGCCGTATCGACAGCCCGCGCGAGTACTATATCTGCTCAAAATACCGGGGGGAATCCCGCTTAAACTCCTGCACGACGCATTCCGTCCGCCGGGATATTCTCGAGCAGCTGGTGCTGCGGGACATGAAACGGGTGTTCGACTGCGTCACCGGAAACGAGAAGGCCTTTGCCGAGCGTATACGACGGGCCTCCCGCACCGAGGCGGAGCGTGACCTGAAAAAGAACAAAGCGGACAGCGCCAAGGCGGAGAACCGCATAAGCGCCCTCGACGTGATTATACGACGGATTTACGAAGACAATATCAGCGGAAAATTAAGCGACGCCCGGTTCGGGAGTATGCTTGCGGATTATGAGGCTGAACAGGCGGAACTGCGAATACAGGTTGAGACACTGAGAACTGCAATCACCGAGGCTGACAACGACAAACAGAATACCGACCGCTTTATACAGATGGTAAAAGCGCATACGGAAATTGAGGAACTGACCTTTGAATTGGTACGGGAGTTTATTGAAAAAATAGTCGTCGGGCAGGCGGAAAAGGTTGACGGGCAAAAGAAGCAGGATATACGAATTATCTACAATTTCATCGGTGTCTTCCCGGAGGAATGCCCTGAACTGTAACCGGCACGGAGCGAACAAACGCTGCTGTGCCGGTTATTTTTTTGCCTTACAAAAGGGTCGTTAACAAAAGAACACGGTTGACACATTGACTACCGTGCGCCAGCTCAAAGAAAAAGGCATAGAGGTGTTTTTCGAAAAAGAAGGTATATTTACGCTAGATAGTAAGGGTGAACTGTTAATCACCATTATGTCATCAATCGCGCAAGAGGAGGCACGTTCTATATCCGAAAACGTCACCTGGGG
>Ga0123353_10015379_pt1 | contig 11111 bp, 6 predicted proteins | sample TergutLab28metaG_3_FD_92763 | JGI IMG/M metagenome (GOLD analysis project Ga0123353, IMG submission 92763) | Labiotermes labralis P3 segment gut microbial communities from Petit-Saut dam, French Guiana - Lab288 P3 | ecosystem: Host-associated > Arthropoda: Insects > Digestive system > Gut ... | reverse complement strand
ATACATGGTCCTCTGAATGTCAAATACTGTAATTTACGTAGGAATGTACCTTGTACCTTTATCTTGGACAGTGTTATATATTTTTAACTAAATATAACCTCTGTTTTTACCTTGCCGATGATGGCTACATGTATCAGCGGAAAACATGTTGGAATAACTTTCACATTTTTCTATTGATTGTACCAGTGTGTTAAGTTGGAATAAACCTTATGTGGAACAGGTTTGGCTGCATTTGGCTCATGTGTGCTTAATATAATTTAGTTTGCCTGTACTGGTGTTGTCAAAGCTGAGTGAATCTCAGCGTTTATCAAAGTTGTAGCTGAATTTTTATTTTTTTGTGATACATTTTAACTGAAATTGCTTATGTACTCGTACTTGCTGTGAATTTCTGCCGAAGACTGAGTGGAACTCTACCCTGTTATTTATACTTACATTTTCCTCTAGTACCTTGGAGTATATGTGCTTAAAATTTGTTCTTCATCCAGTTATCTTTTGAAGGCTGATCAAGTATATAGTTTGTGCAATTCATATGTCAGGTACCTTCCTTGATAAGTGTATATGTAAAATGTTTTACTCTTATTTTCTGAATGTATACTCACTGTATATAAACATCTGTTCAGGTAACAAAACATTCCAGAGATACTGTCGTGGAGCTTACGCCAATACAGATGTTTGCATGCAACATGTATCATCTGCTATTTGAATCTGGTGGTCGTCTGCCTCTGTCAACATTTGAGTCAGCCTACCTTTGCATGTTTGGCACTCCTTGCCAGCCTGCACAGTTTGGACAGTCCAGCATCATCTCATTGCTTCAGTCCATACCTGGAACAGTCCTGTTGCGTGGGAGAGCAAATAAGAAAAGACTAGTCCTGAACAAGGATTTGGCATGTGAGTATTTATGTGCTTGAATGAGATGCATCATTTGTACTGAATGTAAACTAGCTTATTATCCACTGAACTTCGCAAGCATGATGATTGCAATGAGGAGTGGGTGCAGCTAAATGCTGAGAAGGGTGTGAATTTAAAGTTATGGCCCTTCTGCACACAATAAGCTTGCCACAGTGGCATTTCCAGCATAGATGAGTTGTGTGATGATTGAGAGTGTCACAACACCATTAGCATGGAGGAAGATACAATACACATGACCTTGAATTAGTGACAGGTGTCACTGAAGCTGAAACTGTTAAATCATTCTTTTACATGGCACAGTATTTTAGTGCCATGTGGTAGCCTTTAAGGGCTGAAACATGTAGCATTTATTGATGACATTATTAAAAGTGTGTTGCGTTTGATGGTAATAATATATGCCCAAAATAATATGACAGAGAGAACATTTTGAGTTTTGGATTGGTGCTGTATGATCTGATATTTAAGGTTTTGACCAAACCATTGTCAGTTACAGATTTCTTTAGACAAAAATTGTTAAGCACACCGTTACTGACAGAACTTTCTATTTGTTTATTATTTTTGTAGGCAAGTGCAAAATGTAAAATTATAGGTTTTTTTAATTGATTAATTAATTAATTTATATCTGCTTCTCCAGCACAGTTGTTTCCTGTACTTCTCATTTGCTGTGTGTGGTGCAGTCACTAATGATGGATTGACATTTCACTGTACAACACAGAGAGGCTAGAAGTTGGAAATGACATGAATGGCATGAAGTGTGGAATGTATCGTATACAATTACTGCAAGGATTAAACTTTATTTGCTGTATTTGAAAGCAGTGTTACATAAATACCTGCATAGCCGTATACCTTGTTGCCTTGTCTGACCAACACTGGTTATGCCTTTCATAATGGCAGTAAATGAAGAGCCTTGGGGCAAGATACTTCTGAGATGCAAGGGATAAGCATTACCATGAAACAACTTGTTTGGTTTGGAGAATGTCTGAAACATGCAACATATGTAAATCTTTTAATTTAATTAATTTTGCATGGTTTATTTAGTATAACATCATTAGGTTAGACTATGTAATGTTGAATGATGTGATGATAGTTCATAATGAATTGCAAAAAATGAGGAAGGTAGTGTTCATAGCCCGATTTGAGGTGCTGTCCCTAACAATCATGAAAAACGTGTGCTGAGATGTGGACTGGGCACCCCTACCAACAATTCAGAAGCATTATTGCTGAAGCCAACTTGCACCATCTTATGAAGCCAGTAAGTTGCACTGCAGGTTGGTGCATGAGTGTGCTGCAGAACACAATTTACAGCTGCAGAATGCTGATAAATGCTGACACAGTGTCACCACCATTTACTAACATTTCTGGGTGTGACTGATGTGTCGTAGCAACATTCAGACGGCTATACACACTGCTGAGGGCTGCCTAAAGTACAAGTACCCCTAGGGACATCACTTATTATGACAATTATATGTGATGGTACCTTCAGAAACCAAATGGACTGTGAGGGTGTGTATCTTTTGTGGGAAGCATTTTTGATTAAACATATGTATGAGGGTTTGTTCAAGACTTGAGAAAACTGCTGTGTATTTGGTCATTCATTAGTGACTTTAATTTCGTGGGGTTTTGATATATTCCTTCAGGGGTTTTTCGTATGAATTTTATCTAATACTGATCTGGTGTTGAAGGGTTCTGTAGACATCGGACAGTCAGGCAGACTTGCCAGGAATTCTGATGGAGGAAGTGAATAGAGAAACTGGGTGCACGTAAGATGGTGTACTCTGTTTTAGATACAAAAAAACGGCTGAGTGGGTGTCAGAATACGACAAACACAGGTGGTATAACATTTTTTTTCTAAAATTTTGAAAGGACCCAACAAATGAACTTGGATTTATGAATGTGATTTTATTACTAAGTGACCGCCGACATGTTTCGGATATGTGTGTGGTTATCTGCTGGGTGAGGAGAACAAGAATACAAATATAATTACAATGTGTCAAGGCCACTCCACAGAAAAAAATCACATAATTTTTGGTTAATATTCACAATTTGAATAGTCAAATTTCACAATTTTTAACTGTGGAGTGATTTTGACACATAATAATTATATTTGTGTTCTTGCTATCATCCTGAAGATGGTGACGTGTGGCCTAAACATGCGGGTAATTACTGTAATAAAGTTATATTTATAAATCCAAGTGCTTCTGTTTGTTCCTTTAAAAATTTTGTACATCTGGTTAATGCATGGAGCATGGAACATATTCATATTCAACACAGGGTGTTCGCAGGAACGGATTGCCATTGAAGGTGTTCTTTCACTCATACAAACGTAACTTTGCGCATTACAGCTGTGGGGATACCACTTCCTGCCGGCTTGAATAAACAGGGTTCGCAGACTGATGAAAATGATCCTGAAATTCGTCCATTGGAGACCAGTAGACACCTGCCATCAGAAGGAGGAGCAGATGGAACATTAATGACAGGTATCATTTATCAGTAACTAGGAGGATTTATGATTATATGTGATTAAATACATATAAGTTTTTCAGCCAACACAACTATAATCACTAGTTGTATCCATGCATATAATTTGCATGTGGAAACATTAAAATATTTAATAAACAGAAATTACAGCATTTTAATCTTATTAAACATTAAAAATTGGATTGATTAATGCTGATGCCAAGTAATTTTGTTTTCGAAGATGTACAGATTAGAAGCAATATGTAGATAAAAATTAGTAGCTTCCTGCCTCAAGCAGAGACCAAGGTAAGTACATGAAATATTTTTGGCTTTTCTTGGCCTCCACTTGAGGCAGCATTTTCAGGTTTTAACATAAGCCTTTTTTTGTTAAAAAAGCATTTTTTGAGAAGTAATAAAAACAAAGCAGAATTCTGTCAGTGCCGAATCATAAGATATGATGCCATAAAGAAACGGGGGGGGGTTATTGTTTATTGCTCTGAATTTTGTGGTACAGAGATACACCTGGATACAAGAGTAACAAAATGTTCCCATTCACCATTTTACATGAGTTATGTCTCGTCTTGCGGGTGATATGAAGGGGTTTAGGTGTTTATAGGTCGACAGTGAAAAAGCAGAACAAGGAAAAAACACTGCTATGAAAGAAACCTTACTATATTGGATGTCATAAATAAACCTTATTGTATTGATATATATGATTATTCAAGTCTAAAAACATGTTACGTGTTTCAGCTACAATCTTTATCAGATAATATTCATCAAAAAGAAGTAAAGGTATACAAGTCCTGTATGCAGAGGAATATCTTGTTGCTTCTTTTCCCACTTGTGCTTTCAAATATATCAGTTCTGATTGGAATGCATAGTAGTGCTGTCTGTGCTAGTTAGGCACTGTCTTCATGTGGTATGCATGGTAATGAGGTGTTTCATAGTAATATTGTCTCATTTCAAGATTTTTGAGATTGGCAAATGATGTGCCATACAGAAACCATAATACATGTGTGTGCGTGTAGTCGCAATCAGTATGTCCTTACAATCACCATGTCTATTAATCGGTATGCAAATGTGATCCAACATTAGTTGCTTGCATTCTGTCACATTTGTGATGCACCACATAGGAATTCACACTTTATTGAGACCTACATGATAAATTTCTCTTGGTATGGTGAGTTCTAATTCACTTGCAATTTCAGTGTTGTGTAATAACACACAATTTCTTTATAGAATTCCACATTGTCACAAATTATAACGTGAGGTTTATAAAGATACTCCATTTGATTTTGGGTGTGATATTTATGTTGCTAGCTGTAAATGTGAATATAATAATCATTTTTCCTGTGCTGTTACTGTTACTAACTCATGTTATTGTGGACTTCTACTTTACATTTGTGAAGCGTTGCTAAGTCTTACTGATTTTGTTTTAAAGTTCAAGGTAATGTCCCAAATTTTTAAACCTAGAAGTAGCCTGATGAGCACCTTTGCTACCTGTGTCTATGCAGTTTAGTGAAATTAATGTTTTGGGTGAGTCTGAACTTTCAAATTGTAATTTACAATAAAATTCAAGGTTCTAATGATGATGACTATGAAAATTGCTTCTTTTGGGATTTGGCACTGTATAATGTGGTAGAAGTGTACCATTGTCAGAGGATTGTCCTGCCTGCTTTGTCAAGATTGTAGAAGAAAAAGTATTCTTCATACTTTGTACAAGTAAAAAGTCTGGGAAAGATGGGGATGGAATTATTTAATGTATGTAATGATTATGTGTTTGTGTGTATATAAGAATTCCACATTGTTATAAATTATTATGCAAGGTTTATAAAAATTACCCCATTTAATTGTGTGTGTGTGTGTGTGAATATAGGTTGAAATTAAATTAGTCTAATAAAGTACCATAACTTTTTATGCATTTCAGAGTCACAGAAGCAGTTGCCAGAGGTTGAGAATTTACCTGATAAATTCCTGAAGAGTATATTGGGCAGTGACATTTTTGATTCACCCAGTTCTCCAAAATCAGACTCACAGGGGAAGGTAATGTCCCTCTGCTTTATGTTGTGTAATGGACACAGCAGAATGTGGTAATGCTGAATGTCTTGCATGCTGAACAAATTATAGTATGTTAATATGGCATTAAAGTGGCAGTATGATAGCATCCATGGTGGTGCATCCAGAGGTTATGGATGGAGGAGATGGGCTCCAGATTTGGTGGTTAGCTGTGAATACAATAAAACCGCAATATTTTATGTTCCTACATTTTGTGTTTAATGCCATTTTATGTGCTTCTTATGTGGTCTCAGTCAAATGCCCACAGAACAACATTTCCCAGATTTTACATAATTTTTAGCATGTTATAATGGAAGCCTCCACAGCAGCTATAACATGACTGATTAGTGGATATGTCAGAGATGTGATGATCAATCAGAAGGCCGAGTCTGAGCAAAAGTTGGCTGGAGTTGAGCTCTGCACTCCTCTTGTCATCTTTTGCACTGATCAGATGAGGAGCTGTTGTCTGATCTTGGCTTGATGCAGTGGAATTTTTACAGATAATTTTGCATATCATTTGAGGTATTGGAATGACTAAGGAAAATATGAAAAGTCAGGATATGTAGATTGTGAGAGAATATTGACTTGAACATTGTAATTACCAGGCTTGAAATGTCTCTGTCTCATATATAACCCCAGTATCTTATTTGCAGCTTTTTACAGTGTGTCTTTTTCATTGAGATCATGCAGGACACAATTTGTCAATCATAGCCTATTCATGCTAGTATGACCAGAAACAGTTTGCTTGTGTCATGACTGTCTTTATCTGCTTTGAATGTTGGTGATGGGAACCTTCTGCTGTTTGAAGGATCTAAAGTGTTTTTGTTTGGGATGGTATCGAATGTCTTCAAGAGAACATGCTTCTACTGCATATATGTTGCTAATTTTTAAGTATTGCATGGGAGAATTTTAGTGACTCAGCCATATTGTCAGATACACAGTGTATTCTCATTTATGTGACATAATGTTGGGGAGTGGTACAGGTAAAGTGATCCCATTACAGGCCCGGTGTGGCCCAGAGGGTGGGTAGAGGTATAGCTGTATGCTTCCATGACCGTGGCACTAGAAGGGGTTGAGTGGTCAGCAGCACCCCCTGGCCGCACTTTACCCCCGGGAAAGACCCGGTACCCATTTTACAGGAGGCTTGGTGGGCACCAGGGCTGGTCTGGACAGGCGGAAAATATCGTCCCCACCTGGATTCGAACCTGGACCGTCCAGTTTGTAGTCAGTCGCTATACTGACTTAGCTACCCGGCCCATGTTGGGGAGGGGTGCATACAGATAATTGAGAAACATGGGCAACCCAAAATGTAGTTCACTGAACCACAAACAAAAAAAAAACTGAAATGTATTTATTATGCACATAATACATAGCGTACGAGTGGACTCTCATTGTTTGCATAAATAGTTCATGATTTTTTTTTGTATTGAGGATTTTGTTTGAGTACTTGGCGCTCATGTCATTCTCCACCTTTCTCATTAGTAATTAGCTCCACAAACTGGATAATCTGCGTATGGATAATAAAGAGTACACTATTTCTGTGTCATTCTAGTATTATTAAAGGTTTATGATCATAGTAAAAATTTTGAAACAGTGCCTCCATTATCATCACAAATTATTCCTTTCTTCATGTCATTAAATTTTCAGCAAGCAGAGAGATTCTTGTAACAGTGGACTTCTTGTTATAGACTGTACATTGTTGCACTATACATTTGTTGTGCATGTTCTGCATGATTATAGTTCCTTACTTAATTTTCAGTGCCTTTGTCAGTTATTACAGGAGTCATATTATGTTTTTCATGCTTGTAATGCCATTAATTGCTTCAACCTTGTGCATGCCCACTCCAGGCTTTATCAGAGAAGGTATGCAGCCCTAACCAGCGACCCTCAACGTGGGGTCCTATGTGGGGAGGTGCCAGTCCTCCACAGTATGCTCCTTACTGCCATTCAGCAGCTTTTAGTACTTATATGGTATGCATTTTGCATTAATGGTTCAATGCTTATTGTACAGGTTTACGCTAAATATTCGGTCCTCGACTGACAAGAACATCTTTGACCTTGACAGCATGGGTCCCTTAACTCTGGGCTAACCTTGAGGAGTAATCATACAGGTTATGCTAAAGACTTAAGTGTGTATCACTTCATCTATCACTTTTCAGTGGTTGCCAGTTGCTAGGTATTCAGTATATAACAAGGGTGAAGTCAAATTTAAGTAACGAGATGGAACATAACAGGCAGTAATATTGACTTGCACACATGGGACACAGCTGTACTTATGACCAGTATATTTTTAATTGGAATGCATAAGTTACTTGTAATGAACAGCTAATGGGCTGACTTTTCCTTTGCCACCAGTGTCATGGTCACAGCTTTCTCGTGAGTCAACGACAGTACATGTATCAATATTTTGAGTAATTATAATTAGTAAATGTTACTTGTCAAAAGGCTTTTGAACAAGAGCTGCCTACAGGATGTTTCAAATAATAAGTGACTAATAACAAAACAGTGCCATATTAGTTTGCTTGGAGTTGTATTTTGCCAGAAGTATACATTGCTTGTGTTTGTTGGAAGGAATGCTGTCTTTAATTTCTGCTTTCCTGGTGGTTGAACAGTGTGATACCAATCTAAAGATTCCTGTTGTCAGTTGCAACAAGTTCATTGCTGCAGATTATGAGAAACTACTTTGTATTCTACACCAGATATTTTAGGATGAACACATCAAGAATGGTGAGAAGGGCAGGGGCATGCAGTATGCATGGAGGAAATGAGAAATGCATACACAAATGGAGTCAGAAAATCAGAAAAGATCCCTCAGGAGACCTAGGCTTAGGTGGGAGTATAATACTGAAATACAAAGAAACAACAAGACAGGATGTGAGGGTGTGTACTGACTTCATCTATTTCGTAATAGGATCTGGCATTGACTTTGTGAGCCCAGTGAATCTCAAGATCCTGTAACACGAAGGGAATTTATTGATGAGCTTAGCAACCATCAGCTTCCTGAGGACAGTTGTGCTGAGTGGAGTTACTGTCTGTTATGGTCTGCATTGATGTTTTAGACTGAGAAGCATGATAGTACAGTTCAGAGCAAGCCACCCAGGTGTTAAGAACAATAGGAATGTCATAGTTCTTGTTACATTCTACTGCAACCAGTATAAGCCATCAGGCCAGCCATCACAAACCCTCCCTTACCAACTCTTAAAAATAAAGACCACTGCATTACAGTTTTTCACCAGGAGGTCTGCATGTGGAGTACAGCACATAACTTGAGGGTTGTTTGACCGTGCATCTTCCTCATGAAGTAAAGTGAAATGCCAACTTGATGCAACTAGGTAATTTTATTGATAAATTCTTAGCTCGACATGTTTCGGGTACACACGCCCATCATCAGGAGCAGCTCTCAAGACCACCACGCATCCAAAAACTCGGTGCAGAAAACCACACGCTGCAACTCAACATCTAGTGCTCCTGATGTTGGGCGTATGTACCCGAAACATGACAAGCTAAGAATACATCCATAAAATTACCTAGTTGCATCAAGTTGGCATTTCACTTTATTTCATTTACAGCACATAAGCTTGTTTTCTTTTCCTTAGTTGTAGTTGAACGTCATTTCTGATAGAAAAATTATTATTTTTGTAATAAATATTGACATTGACTTATTGACTGATGATGAAACTGTGTGTGAGATAAACAATAAAAAAATGTTTTTCATCCAGTTTTTCATTTCTGTCATAAGTGTTAGAATTTTAGGTGTGTAGATACAAACGGTTTATCTAATTATCGCTGGTCTATCTGGGACTTTTATTAGTAGTGCAGTTAGTTGTGGAAGCGTAAGGGTTAACTAATAATATAAATTTACATAAGGAAAATTTGCCAGTAGGTATTAGCTTACTTGGATAGTTTTAACACTCATATATGCTTGTTGCATCTTACTTATATGCCCAAAATTATATTTTAAACAAAAATGTGTTTTATTTCTAACTTGGGGGGCATTTTTAAGGTGCGTTAATGATGGATGTTGTTTTCTTTTAGATCTTGTATGTGTTTTTTATTTCCAGGGAGGATCTGTACCACTGTGGCCTAAGGCTACACTGACCACTTCAACTGTCATGTCTCCCACAAAGATGCTGCTGTCTTCACATTCCAGCCCTCTGTCTGTGATTTCACCCTCATCCTACCATTTTCCTTCAGGCTGTTTACCCCATGTTGTGCCACCAGATCCCAGTGAACTTCCTTTCCCACAGCTGATTGGATCAAGACCAGGAACAAGGGCATCAGAAGGTCCTGAGGATGATCAGTGGTGCAGCAAGACAAGTGGTGATGCAGATAAGGATCTAGAGCACAAAAGTGGAAGAACCATGTCTACAGCTGGGGATAGTCTTGACAGTTCAAATGTTAGCATTGAAATGGCAGAGAGTGGACTCAACACTCCGAACAGAACTAGGCGTAAGTTAGCACTAAACGATATATCCTAGACTTGGAAGTTGTTTCACATTTATGGATGTTGTCTTATTTGAGGGAAATTATCATATATGATTTTAATATCAGCAGATACAACTCACAGTCATTTACTGTGATGAGTTATTTGGGACTGGGACAGTGTGCGCTGAGTTACCAAGAGTTATTTGTAAAAAGTTGTAATTCATTCACAGGTTTGGCGAGTCAGTAAGTAAAATTTGATATAGATGCTATTAGAAAATATGTCTGTAGCAAAAGAAAGGTTTTTGAGAACTTTTTTTATGAGTGTGCAGGAGGTGTAGGGAGGCTGTTTGCTGTTTAAGTTACTGTAACTCTGCCATTTGATAGGGACCTGCACTGGTATACAGAAGTACCCTCTTTGTGTCTGTGGGAAGACTGTATAATTTGTTGTAGATTTAGAGAGGCCCTATAGTTACAGTGAAACACCTACTTTACATCATCATGTAGACTGTACCAAAAAATTGTAAAATCAGAGAAAACAAAGAAAAACAGAAGAGTGGTGTTTCTCACTGTATTTGTCTTAATTCATTATTACAATCAAGTTTACACATTATAGTAATGCTAAATTTTGTGCAAACTTTCAAAACAATAAAATTCGCTTTTTCATTAACTGATTAAAATAAAGGTCATGAAATAGTAATCATTTGCAAAATCACAACAGAATAAAATTCATTTTTTTAATCAGTCCAATATTGTTATTTGTTTACATTTTTCATGATGCTTCAATATGCAGAACTTGTTTCCGAGCCGACTGCACGTCCTAGTATGTCGTCCTCCACATTGAACTGCTGGATATATTTTCTTGCTGCCTCTAGTCCTTGAAGAGCTTCAAGAAAAAACTTGCTTTGTTCTCTATAAGCTTTTCCTCCAACTCTTTACTTTTAGTTCTTTTTTTTTTCTTTTCTTTTTTCTCCATCGTCGCAAATCAGATGATTCTGCAAGGCCTGATCTACACTCTGTACATCACATACACTGACATTGGCATCACAGGACACTTATGCAAGGAGCAACAGTAGTCCTTTGCTTGTTCATTCAGCGTTTCATTGCTAATGTCAATGTATTCACCATCTGGTTGAACAACCATACATACTTCTTGAAGCAGTTCTGTATGGTGGTTGGTGTTATCTGTCTCCAGGCTTCTGCAATGAAGTGAAGGGCTGTGAGGAGGTTGGTCTTCATTTTGGATGCATCACCAAGTAATCCTCCGT
>Ga0123353_10015377_pt1 | contig 11112 bp, 15 predicted proteins | sample TergutLab28metaG_3_FD_92763 | JGI IMG/M metagenome (GOLD analysis project Ga0123353, IMG submission 92763) | Labiotermes labralis P3 segment gut microbial communities from Petit-Saut dam, French Guiana - Lab288 P3 | ecosystem: Host-associated > Arthropoda: Insects > Digestive system > Gut ... | reverse complement strand
GCTAACGTCGTCATTGTAGGCGAGAGCGGTAGTGGTAAGACATACGCGACACAAGTGCTGGCACATAGGCTTTATTTGCAAAATATTCCAGTCTACTTAATCTGTCCTTTGAAAGGGCATGAATATGAGCGCTTATGTGTCAACTTGGGCGGCTCGTTTCTGCGTATTGCACCGGGGTCTAAGCACACTATTAATATTATGGACATAAGACCGTCTACATCAGATAATCCCGAAGATAGTCTGCTTGCCGCGAAATTGCAAAAGTTACGGATATTCTTCTCGCTTATGCTGCCGGATTTTGATTATAGGATTATGCAGTACCTTGATGAAGTTTTTATCAAGGTCTATGATAAATACGGCATTACGAAAGATAATGCCAGTATCTATGTCAATCGCGGCGATGACTTTTCTTTTAATCCCAAACTGGTAGATATGCCGAAGTTGGAAGATGTCTATAGTGAGATGGAGAAACATAAAACACTCAAGGAACACGCGCCGATGTTAAGGCCTTACGTATCCGGATCATTATCTTATTTTAACGGACATACTAATGTGGATTTGGATAACAACTATATTGTAGCAGATATTTCAAAGGTATCCGGTGATTCTATGGCGTTGGCGATGTTTACGGCGTTGGATCTATTTTGGGACAGGATAAAAGAGGACCCCACAATGAAGAAGGCGCTTATTCTGGACGAGGTATGGAGACTAATCGGCGCGGGCGGCAATCAGCTTACCGCAACTTTTGTTTTGGAAGTCTATAAAATCATACGTGGTTACGGCGGCGCCGGCATTTCTGCTACGCAGGATATAAAAGACTTCTTCGGTTTAGACGGCGGTAAGTATGGGCGCGGTATCATAAACTCATCTAGTATTAAAATGATAATGCGTACAAGTGAGCTGGAGCGCGAGGAGTTGAATCAGGTTCTTAGACTTTCAAGTGAGGAGCAACGGCGTATTACACGGTGTTCAAAGGGTGACGGGTTACTGGTCGCGGGTTCTAATCGTGTCGCATTACACGTATCAGCGTCTAGCGGCGAGCATGATTTGATTACTACTGACCGCAAGGATTTGGAGCGGTTGAAAGAGGAGGAGCGGTTAAATGCCTAAGATGCCTAAGTGTATCGGTATGTTGGGTGGCTCTGAGCATACCATTAAAATGTTCTCGATGTCGCTTGAAAAAGAGGGCGTTGAAATGCTCACGAAAGAGTTCTTAACCGTTGAGGATGTTATCGAAGCGCTTACTCATGAAATAGATGCTGTATTCATTACGGAGAAAGCATGTAAAGGTGTTGTTGGTGGCCGTGAGGAGGTGCTTAAAAAACTACGAGCCGCCGATAATACGGTAAGGATCATATTCTGTAGCGATAGCGATAAGAGGGATGTGGAGTTTGAAAACTTTTGTCCGTATCAGCGTATCAGCGATATTTTCTATCCTGAGAAAAACGAGCATGGCGATCTATCCATTCCAATTAAGCCGATGGCTAAATGCGTAAAAAAAGGTAGACTTGAACCGAATGAAGGGGATACGAATATCGTTGAAACGGCGCAGCTGTCTAGCCAAATTAAAGGATCGAGCTTCTTTCAACAGGCAAATGCTCTCTTGGATAAAGCTGGTGACGTATTTCAAAAATCTAAGCCTCGGGTAGAATACGTTGAAAAAGAGGTTATACGGTATGTTGAACGTGATACACCCGGCGTGGGTGGATATGCCGACGAGAGCTTATATATACCTGAACCTACGGGTACAGCTATTATCGGCGTATTCAATGTATGCCGTGGGGCGGGTGCTACCACTATGGCGGTTGAGCTTGCTAAAGAGAGCGGAAAGAGGGGAACGCGCGTCTATGTGATAGCAGCAGATGGTAGTGATGATTTAGAGTATTCCAAAGTGAATCAAAAAAATGTACGTATGTCTACTGACCCTGACGTCGACGCAGCATTATTAGATGCCATGTGCTACGGCACTCAACTCATCATCTTTGACTTCGGGCTTCTGCTTGAATCTGATAGACATGGTAATATAACGACAGATCTGACCAAAGTCAAAAAAACTGCGAACAGGTTAGCTACATGTAAGTTGCGTATAGCCATGTGCTTGTCTGCAAATTGGCATTTGACAAAATTGACACCGTTTACTTGTGGACAGAACCCCAAAATTATCCCAACGCATATTATCCTTGATGATCGCGTCAGCGGCATTGACTTCCCCGACGTATATACGCGGGAACAACTGCCGTATGCAGCTATTATCAACGGCATTGGTCTTAATAAGAAAAAGAAAGGATTGTTTACGTGAAGATTTTCAGGAACAGATTTATTGTGGGCGGTCTATGCTTTGCCATAGCCGCCGTTTTAGCATTTGTAGTGTTACCAAATATTCTTGACGCGAAAGAAGCTACTATAAACGTCGTGAGAGCAACAAGGGATATAGGTGCGGGAGTGCAGATCACAGATAGAGATATTGAGATTGTAGAGGTTGGTGCGTTTAATCTGCCTACTAATACGGTCTACGATAGATCACTTGTGGTTGGCATGTATGCTAGAACATCAATCACACAGGGGGATATTTTTTTAGATACGAAGGTAACTGACGTAAGGTTCTCTACACTGATGGAGAAGGCAGAACACGATAAGATGCGCTTGATCACCATTACGTTACCCAACGTCGCGACCGGTGTTGGCGGGCACTTACAGGCGGGCGATATAGTCAATGTACGCTACTTCATGCCTGAGCAAACTGAATACGAGTATGACGAGGAACTGGAGCTAGAGGTAAAGATTGACATACCGCCTATGATAGTTGATGATCCGCTGTTGGAACGTATTACTCTCTATGCGGTTGAGAATGTAGGCGCCGAGGCTATAACATCAGAAACTGCTGATGAAGCTAGGGTCTCTGATCGTCTGATACCAAAGACAGCTACGCTTATCGTTACCGAGGAACAGGCGCAAGCTATTCTCTATGCCGAGTACATGGGAAAGATACATCTTGTGTTTGTTAGTAGAGGTGGAGCATGATTACTACTATTTGGGGGCGTGCGGGCGCAGGTAAAACTACCGTAGCCGTGAACTTAGCTGTGGCGTTGGCGAATAAAGGTAAAATCATTGGTATTATATCATCTAATTTACAATACGGGCATTTGCAGATACTTTTCGGACAAACCGTTTTTGATAAGCACGGTACATATAAGGCTATAGAGGATAATGACGCTATCAACCATTACTGGAAGTCCGGTATTAACGAGAATATCTTCTTGATGTCTGTTCCGAATGAGTATTGCCGTTTAGACTATGAGACTGTTACAAGCAAGCAGGCAGAGGATATTTTTGCACAGTCGTCGGCTCATTTTGATTGCGTCATTGTTGACGGTCACGAAGATATAGGTAACCCCATATCATCAGTTGCGCTTACCATGTCTGCAAATGTATTGATGCTGCATAGACCGTCTATAGCCTCCTGTTCGTGGTATGCGTCGAAGAAAGAGGTTTTATCTCTCTTGCGAATTGATAATAGACTCATACATATTATCAATGCCTATGACGGCTCGTGTAAACTTGATGATTACATTGGACGTACGGGGATAAACGCTAAGCTGGAGCTGCCGTTCGTTGCCGAGGCGCCGGTTTTGGAAAACATGGGGACACCTATTTTTAACAGCGACAGTAAGAAGATACGTGAGTATAAAAGTATACTTAATAAGATAGCCGAGGTGATAAGCGTTGAACAGTGATCGTTTTTCAATTCACGATTTAATCTATACCGTTAATCAGGGTAGTGTTACGCTGGCAAGCGCAGGGAAATCCGGCGAGTATTCGCAGGTTTTAGCCAATATCCAAACACGCATAGCCGAGAACTATGCCGATGAGCTATCACAGTCCCTTTACAGTAAAGGTAAAGAAGCTATGCTTAAAAGTCTTATCATGCGGCATATTACCTCAGATCAGCTAACAGCGACTGGAATAGCCAATATTTCAGAACTCACCGATATGATCTATAACGATATGGCGGGGTTTGGCGTTGTTACGGAGTACCTGAAGGATCCTGATGTTGAAGAAATAAACATAAATAATTACAAAGACATCTTTATAATCTATTCCGATCGCAAAATCAAGCTGCCAAAGGGGTTCCAGTCGCCTGAAGAGTGTAAAAACGTTGTATACAAAATGGCGAGGGCTGGCGGTGTTATCCTTGATGGCACTAAACCTTATGGAGATAGTTTTATTACCAAAGGTGTGCGTATGTCCGGTGTTATTCCCCCCTGTATAGACCCTGAGTTGGGAGCTGCCGCGAGCATACGTAAGCAAAAGCCGTCTCTCGTTACAAGAGAAAAGGTAATCGAATGGGGTACGGCTACTGCTGATGAACTTGACTTTCTCAGTATGTGCGTTGATAACGGCGTTTCTTTAGGCATTGTAGGTGAAACAGGGTCGGGTAAGACCTCTGATATGAACATGATACTTTCTGATACTAAGGATTCAAACCGTTTCTTTGTTATTGAGGATACACGTGAGGCACACATCGAGGGTGGCTTGAACCGTGACGCTGTTTATGTACTTACCAAAGAAGCGCCTAACCCCGTCACTATGAATGATGGGTTGCGGCTCGCTTTGCGGTTCGACCCGAATATTATAGTGCCGTCTGAAATGCGCGGTGCGGAAGCGTATACTGCCGTCGAATCGGGGCGTACAGGGCATACTATCGTATCCACACTTCACGCTAATTCGGCGTATTCGGCGTATGACCGTATACTCACTATGTGTCTGCAAGCGGGTACGACGCTCTCGGAAGAACGGTTGTTACGTATGATTGTCGAGGCGTTCCCTATTATGGTCTATAAATCAAAATTGCCTGACGGTAGCAGAAAGTATATGGAGATATTTGAAGCTACGGGCGTTGATACCGGTGGTGTGTTACGGGGTAACAATATTTTTATGTTCGATGTCTCGCACCATGAGCGCGATAAAGAGACCGGAGAGGTTATGAAAACGCGTGGGGTGCATAAGCATGTTGGATCTATCTCTGATAAGTTGTATCGCACAATGCTTAATAAGGGCGCGAATAGAGAGGATTTGAATAGGTTCATGTTACCGGAGGGCAATAAAAAATGCTGATACATATTTTAGTATTCGCTTTGCTTGCTATTGGCTTGATTTCTCTTTTTATGAGAAGGGAAGCTGCTATAAACCTGCGGCAAATGCACCTTAAAGAGCGGCGTGAACGTATTACCAAACGTAAGATTACAAAAACCGAACGTCTTAAAATTGTTATCAATGCTGTTCTTAAACAGAGTGGCTATAGTACAAAAGCGTTTCTTATCGGGTGTATAGCCGCTGCTACGGCAGGGTTCGCTCTAGGGTACCTGCTGTTCAGCGGGTTGTTGCTTGCTGTGGCTACCGCTGTTGTGATGTTGCCGCTGCCCTACCTGTTCTTTTATCTTAGGGCAGCAAAAGTGCGTCGTTCTGAGATAGACAACCTTGAGCAGTCTATGAGTATTATCACTAATGCTTTTGCGTCGAGTTATGATATAGTGGCGTCTGTTGAGAGTTTTAATAATGAAAGGCATCGTGGTATACCGCCGCAATTACGGGTACAGACGCCTTTTGACGCGTTCGTTACCAATTCCACGCTTACACTCAATTCGGTAGATAAGTCGCTGGTCATACTTGATTCGATGGTGGGTAATCATTACTTTTCAGAGTGGGTAAAAACCTTGCGTATGTGCGGGAAAGACCGAGGTATGGTGTTCGCGTTGTTTCCTATTATACAGGCTATGTCGGACGCAAAAATTGCACAGATAGAAACTGACACTAAAATCGAGAGAGCGTGGCGTGAGTATATTATGACGGTGGTAGTTATGTTCAGTATAATACCGATGTTTAGATTCGTTAATGCAGATTGGTATGCTATATTAGTCGGGACGCCGATTGGGCAGTTGTTACTGATACTTATGCTTGTTAGTACGCTCGTGTCGGCGGTCTTTGTTGCTAAGATAGCGAAACATGAGGGAGGAGTATAGTATTGTATTACCTTATTTTTATCTTGTTGGCTATCGGTGGCTATTCAGTGGTCGCGGCTGTTGTTCGATTGCCGCCTAAAGCCGTTGGGGTTAATTTACAGAAGATGTATATTAACCGGTTGCCGTTCTTCAAGCGACTTGAACATGGTATCCTTGCGCCGTTCATAAAGCCCATATCAAAGCTGATACCATTATCTGAGCGTTCTCAGGCATTCTTGGAAGCCGACCTTGCACGTGCGGGGATACCGTATAGCCCGAGCGAATATTACGCACGGGCTATTGTTTTATCTGTTTTATCACTCCCGCTGCCGTTTCTTACGTGGATGGCGGGGATTACGTTCGCTATCCCCGTTACAATTGCTATGCCGCTGTTGCTTTTTCGTAAGTTCTCTGTCGAACATAAAGATGTGCTTAATAAAAAAAGGCGAGCGATTGAGTTGGCTTTGCCGCACTTTGTACGCTCTGTACTTTATAGGTTAGATAACAGTGACGGCACAGTACAAGTTGATGTCGTGGCTATCTTTGAGGATTACATCAAAATATCAGTACCGGCTTTGGAATATGACATTAAACTGTTGGTCACAGAGATGAAAGCTGGAGGGGTTACTAAAGGGCTACATAATTTCGAGCATAGGCTAAATATGCCTGAAATCGGGTTTCTTGTTAGGGCGGCTATCGGTATCTATAACGGGCAGCCGCAGGCCTCGGCGTTGGCGGCGCTCTCACGTGATATTGATGTGAGAGCGCGGGAGAACCTTAAACGTGAGCTGGACAAGCAGCCCGGTAAAATCAAGAGAGCGACGATACCGCTTGTTGCTGTTGGTATTGCCGCTCTTGTCTATGTATTAGCGTATCATTTATGGGTATCATCAAGCGGGTTATTTTAATAAGAAACCGTTAACGGTTCTTATTAATAATTGTATTTCATTATTAAAATGCCGTCAACGACATTTTAATAAATTTAACAGGAGGATTTTATTATGAAACGCATTACTCAGAAGATCAAAGAAAACTCGCGTAAGGGTGAGGGTACTACCAACGTCCTTATCGGCATAATTATCGCCGTTGTCGCTGCCGGTATTATTATTGCGCTTGTATCCGCATCGTTCCCCGAATTGTGGCAACAGCTCATGTCCAGGATTTCCCAACTGTTCTCATAGTGCCATGAAGTTAAATAACAAACGCGGCGAGGTCATGGTTGATACATTGGTTAAGTTTTTGGTTGTTACGGTGTTTCTGTTGACTCTCATAGAGTTCTACGCGCTCTTTATGAGATATCAAAACGTTAGCTATACAGCTCGCCGTTTGACTAGAGCTATTGAGGTATCAGGTACAACTGAGGGTATTGACGGAGATTTCTCAAACCTTGTATCCATGACAAATCTAGACGGCGCGTCTTACTCGATAGATGCGCCGTATTTCGATTCATCGGGTAAAATTCAACTCCGTGATACTTTTACAGTGGAAGTGCGGTTTACTTATTACCTTAACGTATTTTCGCCGTCATTCGGGCCGCCCGTTAGGTTGCCTATAAATATGACGGCGAGGGTAGGTGGTATGTCGGAGGTGTTTCATAAATCGCCATGAGGAAGTTTGATAATAGAGGCGACACTGCTGTTACACTATTGGTTTTTATGATGGTGCTTATGACGTTAGCGGCGTTGGTCGGTGAGTATATGCGCACACACACCATGCAGACAAAGGTGGAACAGCAGTTGATACAGGCCTCAAATGTAGCTATTGAAGCTGCAATGATTGATAGTTTCCGGCAAGACCGCGAGGGTCATATCGATTATCAGATGGCGGTAGATGTTTTTTATTCATATCTCAAATATGAAATGGGATTGGATAACAGTTTTATGCTTTATCGCGATGACGGTAAGTTGATGTATCGGCTTGAGGGTATTGACCTTGATTTTATTGAAACACCACCTGCGATAACGCTGAAATGTACACTGATAGCGCCGAGTATCTTTACCTTTTTCACAGCTGATATTGTTGTGCCGCTTGATATCCGCAGTAAAAACGCAAGAATTGATTGAGTAGAGGTGATTACGTTATGCCTGATGAAATGAAGACAACGTTAATTATTATTGCAGTCGTGGTATTTAATGTTGCGGCACGGTTTATCAGACGGGTATTTCGGCGATGGGTTTTTCCAAAGCTGAGAAATAAAACGTTTGGTAAAGAGTTTTGGAAGTAATTATGGGAGGCGGGATTTTTCGCCGTTCCGCTTGTGGGTTGGTGGGAAGTAAATTTAGGCGATATGTCAGATTGGGCGTCGGATTTAGGGTAAAGATTGATTGGTCACTACTAAACTATGAAATATAAATATGGAGGTTTGAAAAAATGTTAATAGTAAGCGGAAAACTCGGCTCTTTTGAGCAAAAAACATTCGGGGATAATAGTACCCCCGTTATCAACGGCACATTCAATATTTACGGTGGGACTAACAGAGACAATACGCCAAGACCGGACATACCTGTCAAGTTTTCGGCGTTTGGTGATCAGGCTGATTTTATCGGCAAGAACTACAAAGAGGGTGACATCATGCGGATGGCAGCTGAGCCGAAGCTTAACTCGTATCTGTCTAAGGATGATCCCTCGAAGACGTCTCAGTATGTTAGTTACAACGTGAAGGCTGTCTTAGATAAGGATTCAGCGAAGGAATTGTACAATTCAATTAATGAGAAATGCAAAACTTCAAACGGCAAAAATCTTGCTAAACAGCCATTCCTATTTGAGGGACCGGCGCTTAGTGCGCCTGCGCCCCAAGCACCCAAAATGGCTATGACGTAACTCTTATAACCGACGCCTGACTGATACAAAAAGAAAAACTATTATATAAACGAGGAGGATTTATTAATGCGTTCACTTATGCTTCTATCCGGTCGGCTTGCTGCCGATCCCACTTCAAATGTTATTGAGGAATCACAAAGGCTGGTTTCAAACGCTTCTATTTTTATTGACCCTGCACATATTCAGCGTGATAAGGCGGCGCCTATACATGTCTCTGCATGGGAGGATATGGCAAAAGAACTGTGCAAATACAAAAAGGGCGATATGATCCATATCATTGCTAATGTGCGCCCGGGATTATATAAGGTCTCGGATGAAAAAACGATTAACATCACCGAGGCGACCATACGCGCTTTTGTTAGCGAGAATCAGGCGCAAGACCTGAAGCGTAGCATTTATGATGCGCTAAAAGCTCTGGACGGCGTTTGTATGGATATTTTTACGCCTGTCGCTGAGGGTGATACTAACGAGGATAGATATTATGTTGACTGAGTAATTGTCTAAGTCTTATTAGCGGGGTATGTCATTTATTGGCTTACCCCGCTTTTTTTGTCGCTTAAAATCACCGCTCAAAGCATTAACTTTACTAAAATAAGGAGAATATTTATTATGACTAAGAACACCGCCGTGGATATTATCCATACAGTTGATTTTCTTTCAAATCGTGCTAAAGCCGTTTTTATCGCGCTTGCCAGTTTCAGCAATAAAGATGATACTTGTTTCCCATCTGTTGCTACTATTGCTAAGAGGTGTGGTCTGAGCGAGAGTACAGTACATCGTGCCATTGCCGATTTAATTGTAATGGAGCTTATCATTAAGACTGCAAACTATCGTGAAAATATGGGTTGTACATCGAATACATACACGTTGATCAATCCGTTGGAGGCTGCCAATATGGCACCTGCCCCGTGCCAAACTGATAGGGGGGAGGGTGTCAATTTGATACCCACAATAGAATATGATAATTCCTTTAACATGAATAATTTAACTTGTTCTATACAGACGGACATCGAGGATGATTTTGAGATAACAAAGCGCGAGAAAAACGAAATAACGGTTAATGAGATTTTGGAAAGCTGCGAGCTGCCGTTTATACGTGTCAATTATGGCGAGGATTTCAGCAGTATGCTGAAGAACACTGTTTACCGCCTATATTATTCAGAGCGACTACGGATAGGTAATGTCGTCTTGCCACAAGAAGTTATACGGGAAAGCTTACGTTATTTGAATTATCACACACTGGAAACCGCTATTGAGAAACTGAAAGACAATCCTAAACGGAAAGTAAAAAATAGCAGCGCCTATTTGACAGTGCTGCTTTTTAATGCGATCACGGAGCAGGATATTGACTGGTATATCATGAAAACGGCGGCAGGAAGAAAAGAGTATTAACCGGCTAGTACATGGCGTTTAATGGCTTCCTCTACGGTTGAATTGAGTGTTTGACCATGGGATACGGAATAGAGCGCTAATTTTTTGTGGAGTTCCGGTGATACTCGGACATTGAAACTGCCTCTATACGCCCTTTCAGGCTCAATGTCTTTTTCGGCGCACATTTCAAGGTAATCATCGATTGCTCCTTCAAAATCGTCTTTTAAACTTTCCACACTATTTCCTTCGTATGAAATCAAACCTTTTATCCCAAGGACTTTCCCGAAAAGCACTTTGTCAGTGGCAGAAAATTCAACAGTTCCAAAATATCCTTTGTGTTCTAGCAGATTATTCATACCAAATCCTCCTTTTCCAAAATCTCTAAGACTTGCTTTATTTGATATTCTAAAAGCTCTTTACGTGGGTGCGGTTTGTGAAAGATTATCGGAATATTACCCTTTTGAAATTTTACGCGAGAGCCGCTTGTCTTTCCTTTGTGTAACATTTCAAACCCCAAAAACTCAAGCATATTCCGCATTTCATCGAATGTAAAATCCTTTGGATTTTCCTTTAAACGCGCTATCAGTTTTTCTTTCTTTCCCACGTTCTCACCTCTCTAGTGTTATTATACCACAACTCTACTGATAAATGCAACTATATTTTAGTTGCATTCCATAAAGATTGAAATATTATTAAGCCTGCAAATAAGAAGTCAATAGGAATTTAAGAAAGAATTCAGTAAGAAAAAGCGTATGAAAACAAAACCGTTGTATAAAAAACTCACATCGGTTTGATAAAGGGCTATGTATTAAGACAAATCAGCTTATTCTAACGAGTTCAGGTATTCTCGTACCCTGCCGTAGTAGATACGTAGGAACTTGTTAGCCCCCGCCGTCATGTAGACGTAATAAGGCTTGCCCTC
>Ga0123353_10015376_pt1 | contig 11112 bp, 13 predicted proteins | sample TergutLab28metaG_3_FD_92763 | JGI IMG/M metagenome (GOLD analysis project Ga0123353, IMG submission 92763) | Labiotermes labralis P3 segment gut microbial communities from Petit-Saut dam, French Guiana - Lab288 P3 | ecosystem: Host-associated > Arthropoda: Insects > Digestive system > Gut ... | reverse complement strand
CGTAGTCGAAGGCATGGCCTTTGCCGGCCTCGCCGTAGCTCGTCGAGACGTAATAGCCGGGGTATTCATTTGTTGCGAACGCGGTAGAGGCGAGCGCAAACACAAACACTACCGCCATTGTCAGAACCACAAACCGTTTCATGGCAAAGCTCCTTGTCAGGTTACAATGTTTTGAAAAACGTAAGTCGCCCGATCCTTACACTCTGCTCACCATGACAGGTTTTTTTTAAAGAAAAACTACCCAAGGGGTGAATTTTGCCGAAAGCATTGTCCGCAAAAATCCCCTTCAGGGTGATAGCTATGGCCGGTGGTTCTGCTACTCTCAAGAAAAATAGCGGGCACACCGCGTAAACCGAAGGGAGACGGCAATGAAACGATTTATGATTTTGGTAGTGGCTGCTCTTTGTATAAGCCTTTGCGTGAGTGTCGCGCACGCGGCTTCCAGCGTCAAAATAACGGATAGAAAAGACAGAGTTAACATTGATGGAGGCGTGACGGCCGAGATACTGGCGGAAGTAAAGAAAGAAGTCGGAGATGGGCAAGGCGTCACTTTCGTGCTTAATAAAATCGGACACGAAGACTTGGCGAAGATTTGCGGCGCCTTCCCCGGCATGAGGCAATTGAGCATCATGTCGCCGCAAGAACTGACCGCCATCGCGCCGGTGGCTCAACTGAAGAACTTGACGCGCTTTGAACTGGTAGGCGGCACCGTGGCTGATTTTTCGCCTTTAAGCGATTTGACGGAGCTGACGGGAATACGCATTGTAGGGCCAGCCAGGGGCACTGGCATGATGGCTCCGGATTTCAAGTGGATGAGCAAGCTGACCAATTTGACCGAGCTCCAGATAGGCTCCCCCGGGGAGCTGCGCCCCCTTGTTTCTTTTGAGGGCATTCCTGCTGCGACGAAGGTGACTACCGCCACCATTTCAGGCGCCGCGCCCGCGGATCTGACGCCCCTGCAAGCTCTGTCCGGCGTGAAATCTCTTGCACTGACAGGATCGGTATTGCCGGACCTGACTCCCCTGACCGGCCTTCCCGCGCTGGAAGAGCTGAGATTTTCCGGCTCGGCGATCAATGATTTCAGTCCCCTGGCCGGGAGTCCCTCCCTGAGACGAATCACCATGGAGGCCATGCAAAAAGGTGTTGATTTCAGCACCTTGGGCAAGCTGCCCCAACTGCAGGCCCTGCATGTTAATGGGTGGGAGATTGTCGATATTTCCTGGATTACGGGAATGACCAATCTGAAATCGTTGAACTTGGTCAATACCAAGACCGCGGATGTTTCCCCGCTGGCACAACTGCAACTGGAAGAATTACTGCTCGCGCAGATGCATGTGCCGGTGAATATGAGCCAGCTCTCAGGCGTCACCTCCTTGAAAAAACTCGAACTGGCAATGAACAAGGGAATCGCCGGGTTTGAGGGTCTCGCTTCCCTGGTCAATGTGGAGGAGCTCACTCTGAGAAGTATGAACGCAAAGGATGGGACCCCGGTGGATATGGCCTTTGTCGGATCTTTGATCAACCTGAAAAAGCTTGTTCTGAACAGAGCGGAGGTCAGCGGCAACTTTGACGCCGTAGCCAACTGCGTCAAACTGGAAAGCGTGGAAATAAGGGATACTACGGGCATTACCAGTCTTGACGCCCTGAAGAAACTGCCGAACCTCACCTCGCTTCAAGTCCCCAAAGGCATGTTTACTGAAGAGCAACTGGCCGGCTTTGCCAATCCCAAAATCAGAATCAGGCAATAGTAAGGCGGGACTACTTGCATACAGGGGCAAGCAGCCCGGCCCGGCTTCTTTTTCCATTCCCGCAATCAACATTTTCAGGAAGGAGTTTCGTTATGATCAAACCCTTGTTTCGCGCCGTTGGCTGCACAGCCCTGGCTCTTGGCCTGCTGCTGGCGCTGCCTTTCACGGCCTCTGCCGGGCAGACCGTTATTATTGACGGCAAAACGGTCAGCCTTACTGTTATGGGCAACAGCCCCAATACGAACGGCGAGTGGAACTGGCCCGGCCCCGGCCAGTTGGGGGGCTCGAATAACAACACCGTCATCATCAGGAACGGGAGCATAGTGGAAAACGAGGTTTACGGCGGGTATACTGACCTCGCCACCGGCAACGCCAGGGCCTCGGGCAACAGAGTGACCATCATTGGCAGCACGGTGGAGGGCGACGTCTACGGCGGATTTGCCGATACCTCCTCCGGCAACGCTACGGCCACGCACAACACCGTGACTATCATGGGCAATTCCACCTTTGACGAGGTTGAGTCTATCCTTTACGGCGGCTTCGGCACCGGCATCGGCTGCGTAACCGACGTCTTCACCGGCAACACCCTGAACGTGTGGAACTATCGCGGCAGCCCGGTGGCAGGGGTGGAAAACTTCGAGTTTTTCAATTTTGTTTTCCCTGTCACCCAAGGTGACGACCCTGTACTGACCGTAAAAGGCGATGCCGTTTTAGGTGACGGCGCGGGCAGGGGGTCCACCGTCACGGCCAGCACCATCGGCGGCCCGCCGCCCTTGCAGCCCGGCGCAACCGTGGTGACGCTCATTGACGCCTCTCTCGAGTCAGCGATTTCTCTCAAGAACAGGCCACGGGCCTGCACGGGGCTACCCTGCGCTATAGCTGGACGCTGGGCACGGGTAACAACCTGGTAACCGCCGCCCTGGACAGCGTGGAGGTCAGGCCCGAAGCCAAGACCCTGTCCGAGGGTTTTCTCGCCGGCATGGCCCTTGCCGCGCAAGGGGCCGACCTTGCCGCCGGGGCGGGCATGGGCAATGCCGTCAGCGCTGCCCAAGATACGGGAAGCGGCGTCGCGGGATTCGGCGCTTTGTCCGCCGGTTCAATGCGCCTCAATTCCGGCTCTCATGTGGACATGCGGAGCGTGGCCCTGATGGCGGGAGTGGCCTGGGGCCAAAACTTCGACTTCGGACGCCCGACCCTTGGCGCGTTCTTCGAGTACGGCACCGGCTCCTATGACACTTACAACTCGTTCAGCAACGCGCCTTCCGTCAAGGGCAAGGGTGATACGCGCTACTACGGCGGCGGTATCCTCGGCCGCATGGACTTCAGGAACAACATCTACACGGAAGCCAGCGCCAGGATGGGCCGTCTGCACAACGAGTACAAGGGCGGCGACCTGACCGACGCGATGGACAGAAAAGCAACGTATGACTCCTCCACGTCTTACTACGGCTTCCACCTCGGCGCGGGCTACGTCTGGAGCATCAGTGAAAAAGCCTCCCTCGACCTCTACGGCAAGTATTTCTGGACGCGGGTTGCAGGCGATTCCGTTACCCTCTCCACGAACGACCCCGTGAAATTCGAGGACGCCGACTCCTCCCGCCTGCGCCTCGGCGGGCGCTTCGCCTACGCGGTGAACGAGATGGTCAGCCCTTACATTGGAGCGGCCTGGGAGCATGAATTCGACGGCAAAGCCAGAGCCTCGACTTACGGCTTTGACATCCCCGCTCCTTCCATAGGCGGCAGCACCGGCATCGGCGAGATTGGCCTTAGCCTCACGCCCACTGAAAACCGCCGCCTGTCTTTTGATTTGGGCGTACAGGGCTATACCGGCAAGCGCGACGGCGTGACCGGAAGCCTGCAAATGAGATGGGAGTTTTAAGGATTTAGCTCACAACGAAACAACCGCCAAGCACTCTGCGCGGCGCGGCTCTGCTCACGGCGGATCGCGCCGCGTTTCCTAATTGGCGTCGCAGACTGCCGCGTAGCGGCTTTTGAGCGACAAGGGCGTATGGTGTTTGAAAGACCCTATGGGTTGGGAAGGCAGGAGATCAGGCGTGTTGCTGTCACGCTTGTTTGCAGCCGCCACATTTTTATGGTGTGGCCCACAAAAATCGCGCCAGCAACCCGCAAAAGAGGAAATACAGATAGTTTTCCGCTTCCACAGAAACAGGGTTCATTGCGACCTATATGCGATTTTTAAGCGGAACATGGGTCATGCCAGATGCGGAAGCAAAGTCTATAACGGCAACGGATGGAACACGAAAGCTAAATGTTGTGTTTCCCCCGGCATTACAGATGGCAAAGTCCCCCATACCGATCACGTCCATGCCAATCAGAATGTCACAGCCGATGTTTCCCACACAATCGGCGACTTCAAGTTCAGGGATAAGTATGCCGTTGGGGAGGGCAAGAGCAATCAAATAGACATTGCAAATGGCGCTCCCGGTAACGCCGTCAACCATGTGTTCGCGGATTTTATACAGGCCGAGCTTTTTGGCAATGCCGTTGGTGATCGTTGTTTGAGTGGCTCCAGTGTCCCAGATTGCCAGAAATTCCTGCGGGTACGGCGCAAACTCCCTTCCGCCAGGGCAGGAGTGGCCGATTTTGGAGGACGTAGCTATTTCCCTCGCAAGATACCCGTAGGACACAAACAGGCTATGGCATTCTACTTCAGAGGTCATGCTGGGGCGCACTTTGTAAAACAACTCGCGGAGTGTGGAAACGTGCGGTGTATTCTTCGTCGCCCGGCGTGCATTTTATGATCATGAATTCGCCGGGGGCCAGGTGTCTGCGTTGCATGTCTTCAAGTGCATCCGTTCTTGTAGGATACTCCCCTAATACCTTGCCGTCCTTGAGGGCGATAATTTTGCCGTTGTATTCCGCCACAAGCATATTTTGCTGGCGAATATACATTTCGAGCTGTGTTTGCATGGCCTACGCCTCCAAGTCAAAAGCATGTTGTGCTATACCAAAAATAGCACACAGCATGGCGGGAGGCAAGGGCATGAGCGCAGCCCATTAGAAAAATGCGGCCACGCTGTAGTCGAAGAAAGGTTACAAACGCAACGAAATTAGGCCACATTTAAACCCCGTTCGTACACATGAAATCAATGAAAATCTAAGGCGGGAAGCGAATACCTATCGGCGGATCGCGCCGCGTTCTCTTTGACGCTTGGCGCGTGGGATCTGCTGTCATGGCTGAACTTCACCTGTATCTGCGGGCAGGAAGCCGGAGTTGACCACAACAGTATTTGTCACGCTAGGGTAAGAAAGCCCATCAAATTGCAGCGCTATGGATTGGCTCGCAATGACCTGACAATCCGCAAAATCAGCTCCTCGTTGTTTGTGAAGACAGATCTGTTGCCGTAGTGCCAAAGGCTTACTCCGGAGTCTCCCCAATGGGGGTGCAGCCATAGTATGGAATCAGGGAGCTCGAACATATATCCTTCATCTCCGGTATCAAAGCGAAAAACGGTGTGCGGATTTTGTGCCCTGAACTCTGCCGGATCTCCCGCAACCAGATAGCCCACGAACATTTTTATTGAGGCATCCGCACTCTGAATACGTATTTCACCGGGAATGCCCCAGTCGGAATTTTCATTGGAAATATCGTATGTCCAGGTTGCAGGGATAGTAATGCTCCTCGAACCGGATGATACCGTTACCTGGCCCGAGGCTTCCGCAGCCGTTTGCATCCTGGCAGCGGATTGCTGAGGATTTTGCGGTGCTGATTCCCTGAGGCTTTTTACCGCCTTGTCGCCCTTGATTTCATACACTGCGCGGGAAAAACCATCGTCGGAGCATTCGTCGGTGATGATTTTCATGATTCCGTCGCCGTTCAGATCCGCGAACTGGGAGATCGCAAGCAGGAAAGGCCTGTCGCCAGGGGCAATGAATTGCTTGAGGGGAATCTCACGGACCTTGCCATCCACGATTTTGCGCACCAGCAACACCGAATACTTTCCCTGTGTAAACGCGCTGCTGGAGAAGCGCGATCTGTCGCAAAGCGAGCGATCCAATTCCCAGGTCTCCGACATATTCCCGATGATATTTTGGGCGTACATGACAATCTCGTCTTGCCCGTCGCCGTCCAGGTCCACTCTGAAAAGTTGCATGATTTGCGGTTCGGCGGCAGGCAGTCCGTTCCGCCCGAGGTATTCTTTGAGGATATTGGTATAGACCGCATGGTTCGTATTCAGAGGGACTGCCTTGCGTTCAGCGGCCAATGATGTTCCACAAAGGAGGAACAACATACATACAATAAGAACGGGACATTGTTTCATGGGCTTGCTCCTACGGAACGCAGACCACCCAGTTGCGGGTGCTCTGGCAGTCGGGGAAGGTGTCGGCCTTGCCGTTGGCGGCGAAGTTGCAGACGTACCACGAGAGGTTGGGACGGTCGGCGTGCACCGTGCCCGTCCAGTAGTAGAAGTTGGGTAGGCCGGTGGGCCAAGGGGCGCCTACTGCGCCAAAGCCGTCTATTAAGGTGCCTCTTGGGACTGAAAGACTGGAAAAACGTTCGCTGCCGTTGACACGGGGCAATCTTCCGCCCTGCTGCTCGCACCAGGCTACGGCATCGGTCCAGTTCATGAAGGACTCGGACATCGCGATGAAGCCCTCGGGTAACCGGTCGGCGGCAGAGGCCATCCCAGGCACAGCCAGCATCACGGCAAGTAGGAATAGTAGAATCTTTTTCATAACGGAACACAAACAGCGCGGAACTGGAGGCTCTGGGGGCCGATGCCGACGTTGACCTTGCCGCCGACGAAGCTGACGCCCCAAGAGCTGTCCGGGAGGGCGGTGGTGTACTCCGTGCCCGTCCAAAAGTCGGTACCGGGCAACCCGGACGGCCAGGGAGAACCTCTAGCGCCGAAACCGTCTATAGAAACACCTTGACGGTAGGCATCGCTACTGCCAAGGCTCTCTGTGCCGCCAATAAGGGGCAACCTTCCGCCATGTTGTCGGCAAAAGGCTTTGGCTTCGGCCCAGATCATCCCGGACTCGGACATCGCGGTGAAACCTTTTGGTAATCGGTCAGCGGCAGCGGCCATTGACGGAACACAGACAACGCGGCCCTGGTTGCTCTGGCGGCGGTGGCTGAGGATGAGGCCGTTGTCGTCAACGACGATCCACGAATAACCGGGGTTGTTGGCGACCTCCGTGCCTGTCCAGTAAGGACCGCTGGGCAAACCGGACGACCCAGGGCCGCCTACATAGCCGAAACCATCTGTAGAAGGATCCCTGGGTACGTCGCGAAGGCTGCTACTACCGCCGATAAGGGGCAACTTTCCTCCTTGCTGCTCGCACCAGGCTTTGGCATCGCCCCAGGTCATCTCGGACTCGGACATCGCGATGAAGCCCTTGGGCAGCCGGTCAGCGGCAGAGGCCATCCCAGGCACAGCCAGCATCACGGCAAGTAGGAATATCCCTAATTTTTTCATAGTTTCTCTTGTCAAAAGGGGGAGACAAGCTCCCCCTTATAAACAAAGGCGAAAGAACCTACTTGGGAACACAGACCACGCGGCGGAGCTCGTCATGTTTGCCGACGCTGAGAGCGCGGACGATGCCGGCGAGATCGTTGATGATAAACGAGAGGCCGGGGATGTCGGCGTTCGCCGTGCCCGCCCAGTAGCGAACGCCCCCTCTCGAGGGCAGGCCCTTGGGCCAAGGGCCGTCCACTGCGCCAAAACCGTCTATAGGTGTGCCTTTGTCGGCCTTCCCAAGACTCTCTTTGCCACCGACAAGCGGCAATCTTCCACCTTGCTGCTCGCACCAGGCTTTGGCATCGGCCCAATTCATCTCGGACTCGGACAACGCGATGAAGCCATCGGGTAACGGGTCGGCGGCAGAAGCCATTGCGGGCACAGCCAGCATCGCGGCAAGTACGAATACTCCTAAAATCTTTTCATACATAACTTCTCCTGTCATATGTTTTTCAAAGTTGGTTTTGTTCTCGCGTTATTTGCACTGGGCGCCGATCCCGCCCAGCTTCTTGGCGAAATTGTCGGCATCCAACTTAAAGTTGAACTTCGACAGCACCTTGACATTGCTACCTCTGGCGGACTTCATTTGTGCTTCATTGCGCGTATCGACTTCGATTTTCCCGTTAGCGCAGTAAACAGTATACACAGTGGAAGCCAAGCAGGGCGATGCAAGACACAGTGCGCCTAAAAGCATTCCCGCGATGATAAGAGCTTTGATTTTCATGGGAGACTCCTTTGGAAGTTACATGGTTTCGATACGATCGCCTTTTTTTATGGCGTAAGTATGAAGTGCTGTAAAAGTTTTTGGAATTACCCCAAGGGTGATTTTTGCTATGGTGTAACTATACAGGAAGGCTTTGCGTATCACCCCAGGGGTGATTTTGGACGCAAGATCTGAACTCGGACGCCTGTGACTATTTTGCGTATTTCTGCGCCAGACCGCGGAAAAAGGCCTCCAGTTCATCACCGCCGGAAGCGGGCCACTCCGGCAGCCGCAAGCGCGGGTCATGCCACCAGTTCATGACCAATACGCAGGGATATTTTTCCTTCGTCACGCTCCGCTCCCTTTCGGCGTATGGCGTCTTCTTCAGGCGTTCCACAAGACCGTGCTTTTTTACGATTGCGCGCAGTTGATCCATGTATTTGGGGTCTACTGTGGCATGAAAATCGCGCTTCTTCCCTTCCTTCGTGAAGCAGCGCGCCATAAGCTCGGTCGAAGCGCTGACCTCGCGCAGGTGGAACATAAAACTGTCGGGCTCGTTTTCGCGGGTACAGGTGAAGGTCAGCCAGGACATCTGCTCCAGCATATGGGTAGGTTCCCAATGCTCCGAGTAAGTTTCGGCGAGATTCTGGAAAAATTGCTTCAGCTCTTCGCTGCCGGAGGCGATCTGGTCAAGCTGGATAAAGCGCATGTCCGGCCAGTGCATTTTCAGCACGGAGAACGGATAGGGGGGGGCCGAGCGCCGCATCATCAGGTCCTGCAAAGGCACTCCCGGCTTGGCGGCAAGGCCGTGCGCCCTGACGATTTCGCGCAGCTTCTGCATGTGGCCGGGCTGCACCGGAACATTTTGCAGGACGACCTTGTCGCGGTTCTCCGTAAAATAGCGCGCGGAAAACAGCAACTTGCCCTCTTCGGTACGCAGGGCGAAATTGAAGCGCTCGAAATCTTGCACGTGGGCGTAGTCGTAAGACAGGGCCGAAAGATTCTCCGGCGCGCCGGGCCTGTTCACGAGGGTATCCGCGATTTCCCAGAAAAAGCGCTCCAATTCTTCATGAGCGGGCCAATAGTTGAGGCGCAGGCGTTTGTTGCCCGGCCAGTACATGGTCGCCTCATACATGGGCGCATCGTGGACAAAGGGCCTCTTGCTCAGGTCGCGCTCCCGCATTTGCGCAAAGCCGTGCCGCTTGGCCAGGTCGCGCAAGCGCCGCATGTATTCGGGGTCAACGGCCACTTTTTCCAGAGCCATCTCCTGGCGGTTTCCTCTGGAACTGCGGTAGGAAAACAGCACCTGGCCGTCTTCCTCCCGCAGCTCAAAGGAGTAGCCACCTCCCCGGCCCGGAATATAGCGTATACTTATCCCGATCATACCTTCCGGCGCGCCGACCTCAGAGGAGGGCTTAGCTCCAACTGAAACGGGAAGCGCAAGGAAAGCGCAGGAGAAAAGACAAAGCGCCAGTAAGCTCTGTGCCATGTTCATGATAATCCTGCCTTGTCTCGCTCAATCGGGTGCCCAATAACGGGAGTAGGTGCTTTCGGCCTGCTTAAATCCGCCATTGTCCTCATGCAGGAGGAGAATGGAAGCGCCCTCGGGCGCGCCCCACTCGAGCAACATTGCCAGCCTGTCTCCTAGTTGCGCCAAGAAGATGATCTGAAACGATCCCGGTTCATCGCCCATATCGACTCTCCAAGTGGAAATTTCGTCATATACGGCCGGGCAGTCCCAAAACAGCATTCTTCTTGTTCCCTCAATATAGACAATGCTGAACAGCATATCATCGCCAAGACGCTCAAACAGGACAAGCCCGATCTGCGCTCCGCCAAACGCTGTGGCCAGCTTCTCCGTTTGTTTAACCTTGCGGCCCCTCAAAGCCTCAATGCGGAGCACCGTTTTGTCATCCAGCTCCGGATTCTGCGGGTAGTATGCATCCGGCTTATCCGGAAGCGGGAAGGGAGGAATCATCGAAATAAGGGCCTTTTCCAGGCCTCCTTCCCTGGTCAGGCAATAGGTCTCATTGGGCCGCAATGAACCGCCCTTCGCGTTGTACACATAGCCGGGCAAATTATCGAAATTGAAAGAGGTCTGACGGTTATTGTTTGCTTCGCTTTCATTCTGCTTGCCTGCAAAGCTGATACGTGCGGTTTTTCCATATGGCCCGATTGCCAGCGTATATTGCGCCGGATCGGACCCTGCCATCGGGTCATGATCAGCGCTGGAGTGGATGAGCAGGCGGCTTCCGCTCTCGTCCGCAAAAGCGAATGCCATCGGGAAATTGCCCAAATCGGCGGCATCAGCCGCCACGGGAGCCGCCAGGACCGGGCGCGGCAAAAAGCCGCACAGCATCAGCAGTAGAGGCACGATACACAGGACTGATTTCGCTTTCATGGCATGCTTCCTTCGGCTACCCGGCGGCCGCGCCGAGATTGAACCAGAGTTTGCCTTTTTCCGTTCTGTAGAATTCGGGAATGTTCTGGAACGGCGCTCCGCGCACCTTGCCCATGTCCGGGAACCTGGGCTCCCACGCCTCGCCCATTTCATACATTACGTAGCGAAAATGCGTATCCTGCACTGCGAGCTCCACTTCCAATACCCCGTGTATGAATTGTCTGACGCCCGAATCCATGAACTCCACATGGATGTAAACGTCATCGTCCGCCACACCAAGCAGGGTTATGACTTCGATCTGGCCCGGAGCCAGCCGGAACCAGCCCTCAACCTGGTAGCGGTCGCCCTGCTTATAGGCCAGGGCGATCCTGGCCGTGCTGCTCTCATCCTCGTTTCTGATGCTCAGTTCCACAGCCGACGCCCGCAGGGGCAGGGCAAGCAGCAACAGAAGGGCGGCGAGCACAAGTATTCCGCGTTTCATGGGCAAAAATCCTCCTCGTGACGACACACTCTACGTCGGTCAGGCATTACCGCGCCGACTTCCAGTAGGTTTTGTCGTTAATCATGTCCCAGAGCCTGTCCTGATCCACATCCAGGATGATCCTGGCCTGGAGGCTGCCTTCCGGGCCTTTTTCGGGATAGGCGATGGACTGCCCGTAAGAAAGGCCGTACTGGTCGTTGACATCAACAAAAGCGGTAATTTCTTCGGTCACAAGAGAGGGGTCGATGATAATGGCCGAAACGATCACGTCCCAGATAAAAAAGGTGAAATTCGGG
>Ga0123353_10015374_pt1 | contig 11112 bp, 8 predicted proteins | sample TergutLab28metaG_3_FD_92763 | JGI IMG/M metagenome (GOLD analysis project Ga0123353, IMG submission 92763) | Labiotermes labralis P3 segment gut microbial communities from Petit-Saut dam, French Guiana - Lab288 P3 | ecosystem: Host-associated > Arthropoda: Insects > Digestive system > Gut ... | reverse complement strand
GCTGCGCCTGAGCAATTTCCTGCTCTGGCAGAGCGCCTACGCGGAATTCTGGTTCTCCGACGTACTCTGGCCCGATTTTTCCCCCGCCCACCTGGACGAGGCCCTGGCGGCCTATGCGGCGCGTAGCCGCAGATTCGGGGAAATTTAACGCTTCACTTTAGACAGAAAGCTGGCATGTTTATGAAAACACGCATCATCACCGGCCTGGCCTACGCCTGCTTGGCGGTCGCGGCGCTGTTCCTGCTGCAATCGCCGCTGCTGCAATGCCTGATCATCGCGTTTTCCGCCATGGCGGCCTACGAGCTGTGCCATGCGGTGCAGATGAAAAACAAAGCCATGATCGGCGTGGCCATGGCCGCCGCGGCGCTGTTTCCGCCCTTGCTGGAGTACTGGCCCCTCCTGTACGAGCGGCTGCATATCCCGGCCTACCCACTGCTGCTGGGGTACTTCATCCTGCTGCTGGCGCTCATGCTCGCGCGCTTCGAGGTCACCCGCTTTTCGCACGTGCTTTACGCCTTGTTCGCCTCCCTGGCGGTGCCGGGCGCGATGACAACCATCGTGATGATGCGCGACAGCGTCCAGGCGCGGGAGGGCGCGGCCTATGAGCCTAGCCTTGCGGCGTGGCTCATCTTCTTCACGCTGTGCTGCGCCTGGCTGACCGACGCGTGCGCCTATTTTGCGGGCAGGACGCTCGGCAAGCACAAGCTTGCCCCCCATATCAGTCCCAAAAAGACCGTGGAGGGGGCCATCGGCGGGGTGATCGGCGTCACCCTGGTGAACCTCGGCTTCGTGCTGCTGTTCAACCAGGTGTTCCTCAAGCAGTATAAAATCAACCTGCTTGCGGCGGGCCTGCTCTCCCTGATCCTCGGCGCGGTCTCCATGGTGGGGGACCTAGCGGCCTCCGTGCTCAAGCGTAACTACGGCGTGAAGGACTTCGGCAGGTTCTTCCCCGGCCACGGCGGCGTGATGGACCGCTTCGACAGCATACTGCTGGTTTCCCCCGTCGTCTTTGCCCTGCTGCAGCTGGAGCAGAGCTTGGGCCTGCACATCTTCTATGAGGTCCTCGCATGAAGCGCATAACCGTCCTGGGGTCCACAGGCTCCATCGGCACGCAGGCCCTTGATGTGATTGAGCGCCTGGGCTATGGCGTGGCAGCGCTGACGGCCCAAAGCAACGCAAAGCTGCTGGAGGCCCAAGCGCGGAAACACCGTCCAAAGGCCGTCGCCCTTGCCGACGAGGCCGCCGCGCAAGCTCTGAGAGTCTCCCTGCGGGACACAGGCATCGCCGTGCTTTCGGGCGAGGGGGGCGTGGCCGAATGCGCCGCCATGGCCTGTGACTGCGTATTGAATGGCATCGTGGGCATTGCCGGGCTGGCGCCGACTCTAGCGGCATTACGGTCTGGCAACTCCCTTGCCCTTGCGAATAAAGAGAGCCTCGTGGCTGGCGGTGCGCTGGTGACGGCCCTGGCCCGGGAGAGGAGCCTGCCCATTTATCCGATGGACAGCGAGCACTCGGCGATTTTCCAGTGCATACAGGGCGTGCCCGAAGGCGCGCTGCGCAAGATTGTTCTCACGGCCTCAGGCGGTGCGTTCTATGGAAAATCCAGGGAAGAGCTTGCCCAAGTGACCGCCGCCGACGCCCTCAAGCACCCCACCTGGGACATGGGCGCAAAGATAACGATTGACTGCGCTACCATGATGAACAAGGGCCTGGAGGTCATCGAGGCGGCGTGGCTGTTCGGCCTGCCGGTGGAACAGATCGACGTACTGGTGCATCGGCAGAGCATCGTACACTCCATGGTGGAGCTCGTCGACGGCGCCGTCCTGGCCCAGCTGGGCACACCCGACATGCGCCTGCCCATCCAATACGCGCTTACATACCCCGAAAGGCTGTCCTCGCCCGCCGGCAAGCTTGACCTGGCCTCCTGCGGCGCACTTACCTTCGAGCCGCCGGACCCCGAGGCCTTCCCGGCCATTCAACTGTGCAGAGAGGCCTACAAGCACGGGGGATTGGCCCCTGCGGTACTCAACGGGGTCAACGAAGCCGCCAACGCGCTGTTCCGGGAGGGAAAAATCGGCTTCCCCGATATCACCCGGCTTGTTTCGCAAGTCATGGAGGCCTCGCCCCCCGGCGAAGCGGATACTCTGGAGAAAATTCTTTCCGCCGACAGATATGCGCGGGAAATGACATATAAATATATAAGGGCATAGGGTTTCGGGCGGCAAGAATGCCGCCCCTACATGCACACCCTGTAGGGGTGGCATTCTTGCCACCCGGAACCATGTTAAAACTAATACCAAGCGAGGAAGAATATGCATTTCATTCCACTGGCCATATCCATCGGCGATCTCTGGGGCAAGGCCTGGCCCTTCCTGGTGGCCATCCTCTATTTCGGCTTCCTGATCCTGTCCCACGAGATCGGGCACTTCTCCGCCGCGCGCGCCTTCCGCGTGAAGGTCAACGAATTTTCCATGGGCATGGGGCCGCGCCTGCTGAAATACAGGCCCAAGGGCGGCGAGACCCTCTACAGCCTGAAGGCCATCCCCTTCGGCGGCTCGTGCCTGATGGACGAGGACGAGGAGGCCGGGGACAATCCCCGCGCTTTCAACAACCAGAAGCCCTGGAAGCGCTTTTGCATCCTGTTCGCCGGGGCCTTCGTAAACCTGATATGCGGCGTGCTCATCATGGGCGTGCTTGTCGGCATGTCCTCCACCATCCTCACCACGCAGGTACGCGGCTTTGTCTCGGAGGACGCCTCCACCCTAGCGCAGGGCCTGCGGACGGGCGACGTCATCACGAAGCTCAGCGGCAGGCGCATCCACAGCTTCATGGACCTGGAATACCTGGTCTCCCGCGCCGGGGGCAAGGTGGACCTCACGGTCCGGCGCGGCGGCAAACAGGTGAAGATGCCCGGCTTCCAGTTCCCCATGGAAGAATTTGAGGGCATGCAGCGCATCCAGTTCGATTTCATGCCGGTCTACTACAGCTCCAACCCGGAGTACAAGAACGCCGCCGGGCCGCCCACCCCCGGCCTGCGGGCGAAGGACACCCTCCAAGAGAGCGTCTCCGCCGTGCGCATGGTGTGGCTGAGCCTGCTGGACATGGTCACAGGCAAGTTCAGCTTCAAAGATATCTCCGGCCCTATCGGCGTGGTGAGTATCCTCACCGACACCGCCCAGGAGGCCCAGCAGGGCGCGGCCAGCGAGGACAAGGCGGCGGCGCAGGGCGCGCTGCTCACCCTGCTGAACCTCTTCGCGCTGATCTCCATCAACATCGGCGTGATGAACCTGCTTCCCCTCCCGGCCCTCGACGGCGGCCGCCTGGTCTTCACCGGGATCGAGATGATCTTCCGCAAGCCCGTGCCGAAGAAATTCGAGGGCTGGGTGCATGCGGGCGGCTTCGCGCTGCTGATGCTCTTCATGCTAATCGTCACGTTTTCCGATATTTGGGGATTGATAAAGAGGTGAGAGTTTGATGGACATTCCAATCGATGTTTCTGTTATCAGAATAGAAACGCCGCGGCTCATCCTGCGGTCATTTGAGGAATCGGACTTACCCGACTTCTACGAATACGCCCGCGTGCCCGGCGTCGGTGAAATGGCGGGCTGGCCGCACCATGAGTCGATCGAAGCCTCGCGGGAAATACTCGGCATGTTCCTCAAGAAAAAAGATTGCTTTGCCATTTTTCACAAGGCGGGCAAAAAAGCAATCGGCTCACTGGGCCTGCACAGCTCTTGGGCCAATGAAGAGGACGCCTACAAGGCCCTTAAGGTCAAGGAGATCGGCTATGTGCTCTCGAAGGACTACTGGGGCCAGGGCCTGGTACCCGAAGCTGTAAAAGCAGTAATTAGCTACGGCTTCACTGCTCTTGGCCTAGAGGCCTTTACCTGCGGCCATTTCACGGAGAATCACCAGTCGCGGCGCGTAATTGAGAAATGCGGCTTCCAGTTCGTTAAATACGACGAATACTATTCCCAGCCGCTGCAACGAAGCTTTGAGGATGTGAAGTATATTCTATGCAGGACGCAATGATTCGGCGCGTCTCCCGCACGGTCCATGTAGGCTCCGTTGCCATCGGCGGCGGGGCGCCTATCAGCATGCAGTCCATGCTGAACAAGCCCGCGCACGACATCGGGGGCAGCGTCGCCCAGGCCCTGGCGCTCGAGCAGGCCGGGTGCGACATCATACGGGCCGCCGTGCCGGATAAAGAGGCTGTTCAGCTCATCGCCGCATTGAAAGGAAATTGCCAAGCCCCAATTGTCGCTGACATCCACTTCGACTATCGCCTGGCTCTGGAGAGCCTTGCCGCCGGGGCCGACAAGATACGCATCAACCCGGGCAACATCGGCGGGCAAGATCGCGTAAAGGCCGTGGCCGACGCCTGCCGGGTCCGCGGCGTGCCCATACGCATCGGCGTGAATTCCGGTTCACTCGAGAAAGAACTGCTGGCAAAATACGGCGCGCCCACCCCCGCGGCCATGGCCGAAAGCGCCCTCCATCACGCGCGCATGCTGGAGGCCTGCGACTTCTACGACACTGTGATTTCCCTAAAATCCTCTGATGTGGCGGCGACTGTACAAGCCTATGAAATCCTCGCCGCGCAGTGCAATTACCCCCTGCATGTGGGCGTAACGGAGGCCGGCACGCAGCGCATGGGCGTGATCAAATCCAGCATCGGCATAGGCGCGCTGCTGCTGCAGGGCATAGGCGATACGATTCGAGTTTCCCTTACGGCCGACCCCGTGGAGGAGGTCCGCGCCGCCCGGGACATCCTGAGGGCCCTGGGGCAGGGGAGCGGCCCGGACGTCATCTCGTGCCCCACCTGCGGCCGCACGAAGATCGACCTCATCGCCCTGATCAACGAGGCCGAAAAAAGACTCGCGGGCTGCGAGAAGCGCATCACGGTGGCGATTATGGGCTGCGCGGTCAACGGCCCCGGCGAGGCCCGGGAGGCAGACGTCGGCCTGGCGGGCGGGGAGGGCAGCGCACTGTTATTCCGCAAGGGCGAGATCCTGCGCAAGGTGCCCGAGGACCGGGCCATCGACGAATTGATGGAAGAAATAGAGAAATTATGACGCAGCTGATCCCCGTTGAAACCGAAGAAGATTTTCGAACGCTGCTGCATCTGGAAAGCATGCTCTATGCCGATGCGCAGCTACACCGCTTCCCCGCGAACCCGCAGAGCGCCGTGGCCGACCGCTGGCTCTTCGGCAGCCCGGGCGAGGTCTTCCGCTACGCCTACCTGCTCTCGCGGGATGGAATATTTACCGGCTACGCCATGGCGAATAATCTCTACCCTGGCGAGAAAAAATTCTGCCTGATGCTGCTGCCGGGCGGCATGCGGTACGCCGGCGAGGCCCTGTGCCTGATCGAAGGCCTGACTTCCCGTGAGAACAGGCGCGCGGCGATCCACATCAATCTTTTGGACAAAGAGCTTGTCCGGGCGGCAAGGCGGCGCGGCTATCACCGGCCATGCAAGCCCTCGCGGTGCCAGATGGGGCTGGATTTGTCCCAATACCGGGAAACGCCGGTTGTCTTGGAGAACGAACACATGGCGCGGCTGGCACCGGACGACTTCGAGGACCGTGCGCGATACAGCGATATGGCCACCGGGCGCAAAATCCCCGCCGCGCAGTATGAGGCTCTGTACCAAAGCGAGTACTACGTGTCGGCGCGGGATTATGTCATTCGTTCGAAAGACGGCGTCTTTGCCGGGCATCTCACCTGGTGGGTAGACGAGATCGGCGAAACGGCCAGCCTGGAGGCCGTGGCCACCGTGCCGGAATTCCGCAGGCGCGGCATCATGCGGCGGGCGATACTCGACGGCCTGAACACTCTGAAGGCCGAGGGCGTGCGCTATGCCTATGTGAGCACCGGCGCCGCAAACCCGGCAAGATTACTGTACGAGGGCGTCGGCTTCGCCCAACTGGGAAAAACATATCTTTACGAGAAGAGGCTGTAGGGGGGCAATCTTGCCGCCCGCAACATACCCCGAGAAGAAAGGACGCCTATGCCCTTCGTACCCCTGTGGATATTCTTCGGCGACTGCCTGCCCGGTGTGGAATTCCCCGCCGAGACGCAGGCGCTGCAGGTGCAGCCGGAGATCGACCTGGAGCAGCGGCGCATGCACCTGGAATTCCTCGCCGAACAGTGGATCCTGCCTGAAACGATCGGCGGGCTGTGCCGCAACATCGCCGAGGTCACCAACTGTAAGGTCACGCACAGCCTGCGCTTTACGCCGGATTGTTTCGGGGAGCAGGCCTTCGGCTGGCTGTTGGACAAGCTGCGGGAGATCGTGGTGGTGGTCAACGGCTTTTTGCACACCACCCAAATTACATACGACGCCCCGCCGCTCCACCCCAGCGAATCTGCGGTATTCGCAACGAACCAGAGGTTCGATGGGACCCCGATGCTGCGCCTTCTCACCAGCGAAACCGGCAAGGGCGTGCTCGATGACGTGGACGCCGCCAAGTGGATCAAGCGCTTCGTGCAGGCACACTTCGATTTACAAGTCGCTGTCGAGATTATTGCACAGCCTGTAGGGGCTCGCCGTATGGCGACACGACCGGAGGGAGGCTTCTTGCCGCCCGAACCCAAAGAACCGCCACCCGAACCCATAAAACAACCACCACCCACACCTGCAAAACCACTGTCCACCCCGCAAAAACAAATTTCTCTCTCCATTCCCTTCTCCCTCTCAAACAGTCAAAAAATCATGGGCCCCTCCATCCAATCCCCTCCCATTCCCATGGAGCGCCTGGAGCCCGGCGACTCCGGCGCGGCTGTCGCCGGCGAGGTCTTCGGCCTGAAGGAGGTCAGGACGAAGGACGGCGCGAAGCGTATCGTCACCTTCTATCTGACGGACTACACGGACGCCGTGGCCTGCAAAATCTTCGAGAAAACCGACAGCGAAACGCCGGTCGATCTCAAGGACGGCATGTGCGTACTGGCCCAGGGCGTGTTCGAGTACGACAAATTCACCCGTGCGAACTGCCTGCGCATTAAGGCTTTGGCAACTGCCGAGCCCGTCATACCCCTGGATGAAGCGCCCGAGAAGCGTGTGGAACTCCACCTACATACCAACATGTCGGAGATGGACGGTGTTGCGGGCATCGACAAGCTCGTGGCGCGCGCGGCCGCCTGGGGGCACCGGGCCGTCGCCGTCACCGACCACGGCGTGGCGCAGGCCTTCCCCGCGGCAATGGAGGCCGGCAAAAAGCACGGCGTGAAGATTCTCTATGGCATGGAGGCCTACTACGTGAACGACATGCCCGCCGCCGTCCTGGACTGCCCGGCGGGTGTGGCGTTACCCTTCGACAGCGATATCGTCATTTTCGATGTCGAAACCACTGGCCTGAACCCCCAGAAAGACAGGATCATCGAGATCGGCGCCGTAAAAATCTCGCGCGGCGAGGTCGTCGGCGATTTTCAGATCTTCGTCGATCCGGAACGGGAGCTCCCAACGAAAATAATCGAGCTCACACGCATCAAGCCAGAGATGCTGCAAGGCGCGCCGTCGGAGTGGGAGGCCGCCCGGGCCTTCGCGGAATTCTGCGGCGGCTGCCTGCTGGCCGCCCATAACGCCGCGTTCGATACGGGCTTTTTCAAGGCGCTCTACCAAAGGCATGGAGAGCGCTTTGAGCACCCCTGCGCCGACACCCTCACCCTAGCGCAGATGCTGCTGCCCGATCTGAAAAACTACAGACTGGACACCTTGGCCGGGCATTTCCATATGGGCGATTTCGGGCACCACCGGGCCGACGACGACGCCCGCGTGACGGGCCTTATCCTGCTGGAGCTCATGGCCCTTGCCAAGGGGCAACATCCGGACTGCGCCGATGATTTTACATATTTTAATGGACAGGTGCTCGTCGACCCCAAAAAGCGCAAGTACTACCACATGATCCTGCTGGCGAAGACCCAGGCAGGCCTGAAAAACCTGTACAAGCTCATCACGAAGTCCCACGTGAACTATTTTTATCGCAAGCCCCGCGTGCCGAAGAGCGCGCTGCTGAAGCACCGGGAGGGCCTGCTGATGGGCTCGGCCTGCGCGGGAGGGGAGCTCTATCAGGCCATCCTGCGCGGCGAGCCGGAGGAGGCCCTGCTGCGCCTCGCGTCGTTCTACGACTATCTCGAAATCCAGCCCAATGGCAACAACGTCTATTTGCTGCGCCCGGAAAAAGAGGACGAAGCGCCGCAGCTGGACAGTGAAGACGAGCTGTGCGGGATCAACCGCAAAATTATCGCGCTGGCACAGGCCTGCGAAAAGCCCGTCATCGCCACGGGGGACGTTCACTTCCTGGACGAGCGCGACGCGATCTATCGCGAGGTGCTGCAGTCCGCCCAGGGCTACGACGACGCCGACGCTCAGGCACCGCTGCATTTTCGAACTACACAAGATATGCTGAAGGCCTTCGCCTACCTGGGGGAGAAGACTGCCCGCAAAGTCGTCATTGAGAACCCAAACGCCCTTTCAGATGAAATAGAGGCTCTGCGGCCCTTCCCAGAGGGCACCTTCACACCCAGCCTGCCGGGCTCGGACGAGGCCCTGCGGGAGAGCTGTTACGCGCGTATGAAGGAGCGCTACGGCGACCCGTTGCCGGAATACGTGGCCGCCCGGCTGGAGAAGGAACTGGACGCCATCATCGAGCACGGCTTCTCGGTGCTCTACGTCATCGCCCAAAAGCTGGTGCGGGACAGCGAGGCGCACGGCTACACCGTGGGCTCGCGCGGCTCGGTGGGCAGCTCCTTCGCGGCCAACGCGGCGGGTATCTCGGAGGTCAACCCCCTCGTGCCGCACTACCTCTGCCCGGTGTGCAAGTACAGCGAGTTCTTGACGCACGGGGAGGTTGGCTCGGGCTTCGACCTGCCGCCGAAGGACTGCCCGGACTGCGGACAATCCCTGCGGCGCGACGGCCACGACATTCCTTTCGAGACCTTCCTAGGCTTCGAGGGCGAAAAGCAGCCCGACATCGACCTGAATTTTTCAGGGGAATATCAGTTCTATGCCCACAGGTATACAGAGGAATTGTTCGGCCTCTCGCACGTATTTAAAGCCGGAACGATCGGCACCCTGGCCGAGAAGACAGCGGCTTTCTTCGTGAAAAAATACATAGACAAGACCGGCAAAGACATGAGCCAGGCGGAGATCGAGCGCCTGGCCAAGGGCTGCGAGGGGGTCAAGCGCACCACGGGGCAGCACCCGGGGGGCATGGTGGTCATCCCGGCGGACATGGAGGCCGAGGACTTCACCCCCGTGCAGTACCCGGCCAACGACGAGAGCAAGGGCATGACCACCCACTTCGACTTCCATTCCCTGCACGATACGGTTCTAAAACTGGACAACCTTGGGCATGACGTGCCCTCCATGTACAAATATCTCAGAGACTTCACCGGCATCGATATCGACCAGGCGGACGTGTGCGACCAAAAACTGTACGAACTGTTCGCCTCGCCGGAGCCCCTGGGCGTCACCGCCGCGGATATCGGCTGCCCCACGGGCACGCTCTCCCTGCCGGAGCTGGGCACGCCCCTGGTGCTGGACATGCTTGTGGAGGCCAAGCCGCGCAATTTCGCCGACCTGCTGCAGGTATCGGGGCTGTCCCATGGCAAGGGTGTCTGGGCAGGCAACGCGCAGGACCTCATCCGGGACGGCGTCTGCGACATCTCCACCGTGATCGGCACCCGGGACAACATCATGATCTACCTGATCCACAAGGGCCTGGAGCCCGGCATGGCCTTCCAGATCACGGAGATCGTGCGCAAAGGCCTGTCGAAGTTCAAGCTCAAGCAGGAGCATATCGACGCCATGAAGGCCTGCGGCGTGGAGCAGTGGTATATCGACAGCTGCATGAAGATCCAGTACATGTTCCCCAAGGCGCATGCGGCGGCCTATCTCATCGCGGCCATGCGCCTGGCGTGGTACAAAGTGTATCACCCCCTGGAATACTACGCGGCCTACATGACCGTGCGCGGCGAGGACCTGGACACCCGCGCGGTTCTGGCGGGGCGCGGGGCCGTGCAGGCGAAAATCAGGGAGATCAAGGCGAAAGAGCAGGCCCGCGAGGCCACGCCGAAGGAGAAGGGCATGATCCCCATGCTGCAGGTGGTCAACGAGATGCTGGCCCGGGGCATCGGGGTGTTGCCGGTGGACATCTACATCTCCGACGCGCGGGTCTACGCGCCCGAAAACGGGAAAATCCGCCTGCCCTTCGCGGCCCTGGAGGGCTGCGGCGAAAAGGCCGCCGAGCAACTGGCCAAGGCCCGGGACGACGGCGGCGGGGAATACCTGTCCAAGGACGAGTTCAAGCGGCGCACCGGCGCGCCCGCCCCCGTGATGGCCCTGCTGGAGGAGCAGGGGGCCTTCAAGGGCCTGAGCGAAAGTGCGCAGATGAGCTTGTTCGATATGTGATTGCACCTGAAAACGCGCCGAACCTGCCGCTTCTTTTCGCGGCAGGTTCGGGTTTTGAATGTCAGTTACTTGAACAGCCCTATGATATTGACGAACAAGAAAAAAATATAGAAAAACGGATAGGTAATCGGGAAGAAAACAATAGGCCAGAATGCGCCCAGAACCACAAATGACAAATTCGCTTCGGCCCCCATTATGAACGGCGCCACGATGACCTTGTAGAGCTTCCCAAGGAAGCTGTTATCTTTTACGTTTTCCACAACAACGTCAACTCGCTGACTCGTCAGCGTTCTCGTTGAAACTACATTGCCGCTGCTATCTTTTTCATATGCGGTAATCCTGCAACGAAACGGTTTGGATGAGCTTTGCGCTAAAGATGAAGATAGGGGAGGTGGATATCCGGGATCATCAGGGCCAAGGTGCAGATCAGCTGCTGTTGCGCCCTCATATGGGTAATCGGGGGTGTACATGTACCATAGATACTCGACCTCAACGCCGTCTGGGATACTGACCTCGACGCTTAAGGTAAAACTCTCACCTCTTTGGATGGTCAGGTCTACCGGCTGCTTGGTGATATAAGAGCCTGTGTTCATAGGCAAGCCAATCTCCTGAGCAAGGTTCTCAAATGCGAAATACGCACCATGGTTTCGGCGGAATCAGTGGAGATTTCGTAATCCTTGGAAAGGCGGCGGGAGTGCCCT
>Ga0123353_10015371_pt1 | contig 11113 bp, 9 predicted proteins | sample TergutLab28metaG_3_FD_92763 | JGI IMG/M metagenome (GOLD analysis project Ga0123353, IMG submission 92763) | Labiotermes labralis P3 segment gut microbial communities from Petit-Saut dam, French Guiana - Lab288 P3 | ecosystem: Host-associated > Arthropoda: Insects > Digestive system > Gut ... | reverse complement strand
ATCGCGATATCGGCGATCTTGTCCTGTATCATCATGAGCGCATTGACGGCAAAGGCTATTACAATATCCCCGGAAGCGCGGTCCCGCTTGAAGCTAAAATAATCGCGATTGCGGACACGTTCTCAACGCTCTATACCGACGGGGTCTACGGTAAAGGTTATCAGTTCAACGAGGCTATGGAGATACTCAGAGAATCCGCAGGCACGCAACTGGACGCCGCGCTGGTGGAAGTTTTCCTCACTATTCCCGCGCAAAAGATAAAAATGGCGGCTCAGCCTGCCGAGCAATGAGAACAGCTGTGAAAAAATCTGTCAGCTGTTTATGAACCCGGCGATCTTTCGCGCAGCCGAGGCCATCTCTTCTGCGGGCTTGACAAGCCCTATGCGTACATGCCCTTCGCCAAGCGGACCGAAGCTTATGCCGGGGACAAGAGCAACGCCTGTGTTTTTTAGCAGATTCAGGGTAAACTCAAATGAGTCAGGGTACATAGCTGGCAGCTTCGCCCAGACAAACATAGTACCCTCCGGTGGCGAGATCTCCCACCCCGCATCAGAGAGCGCTGAGCAAAACGCGTCGCGGCGGGACTGGTATTCGGCTCTTAGCTCCGTCAGGTTATCCTGCGGTCCTGTGATCGCGGCTATAGCAACCGACTGGACAGGTTTGAACAGACCGTAATCGATGTTCGACTTCAACCGGGTGAGCGCTGCGCAGATATCGGCATTGCCCAGCATGAATGATATCCGGGCGCCGGTGAGGTTGTATGATTTCGACAGACTGTTAAACTCGACGCCGACGTCGCACGCCCCTTCGGCTTCAAGGAAACTGTGGGCCTGCCTGCCGTCAAATGTCAGCTCCACATACGCGTTGTCATGTATTACATGGATACCATATTTTTTTGCAAACCAAACGGTTTTCTCAAAGAACTCCATCGGCGCCAATCTGCCGAGCGGATTTGCAGGGTATGAGATTATGAGCAGTTTTGCGCGGTTGGCGTCGGATGCCGGGATACTGTCGTAGTCTACAAGATACCCGCTCTCGTCATACAGCGGAGTATGTATGATATCCGCGGACGCAAGTCTGGCGCCCGTATAAAACATCGGGTAACCGGGATTCGGTATAAAAGCACCGTCGCCCGGATTAAGCAGCATCAACGGCAGGTGGGCAAGACCGTCCTGCGAGCCGATCAATCCGCAGACATTCTCGCGTTCCAGTTTCACGGAAAACCGGCGGTCGTACCACTCTACGGCTGCATCTTTGAGCTCCCCGGTATCGGCGAGCGCATATTTATAGTTTTCGGCGTCGGCGCCGCTTTGTATCAGTGCATCGATTATGTGCCTGGAAGGCGGCATATCCGGCGTACCGACACTCAAGTCACATATCGGCAGCCCGCACTCAGCCATAGCTTCTCTCATGCTGATAAAAATCGACGGGCCAAAATACCTCATTTTTTCTGAATACATAGTTTTCACCTCGGGTTCAATTTACAGTATTAATCCGGCTTCGTCAAGCCGGATTTTTTTTGCATGGCGCATAAGGGGTCCGGGGCACCAAGCCACAGCCTCATCGCCTGAAAAACTTGCTCCATCGACGCTTGCGGTTGCAATTGCCGCAGTTGCCGCACCCGCCCTTTTGCTTATCTCCAAAGTACTTCAGTATGTAAACGCGCAGACAATCATCGATCTCGCAGTACCTCGTCATCTTGTCGAGCCGCTCGGCGTCGCGTCGCAGCACGATCCTGCGTTCCCTGTCAGTAAGCTCCTCATTGTCCTTTTCAGAGTTCCGTATCAGAAACTCCGCAATCTTTATATCGTCGCTCGAAAACATCAGGGTACATTGCGCCGGCTCACCGTCGCGCCCCGCGCGGCCCGCCTCCTGATAGTAGCTCTCCAGATTCTTCGGCATATTGTAATGGATCACGAAACGCACGTCGGGTTTGTCGATGCCCATGCCAAATGCGTTGGTGGCGACCATTACAGCAACGCGATCCTGGATAAAATCCTCCTGGCTCTGCTTTCGCTCCGCATCGTCAAGACCCGCGTGATAGCGAGCGGCCGGCACTCCGCGCCTGCGAAGCTCCGCGCAGACCGTCTCCACGGTTTTTCGCGTCGCGCAGTAGACTATGCCGCATTTTCCGCCGTATCCTGCCATCAGCTGCGAAAAGTATACAGGCTTGTTATTCGTTCTTGCGACTTCGAAATACAGATTTGGCCTGTCAAATCCCGTCGTCAGGCAGAGCGGGTCGCGAAGCCCGAGCAGCCTGGTTATGTCGTTTTTCACCTCCGCTGTCGCTGTCGCGGTAAACGCACCCGTGACCGGGCGTACGGGCAGCCTGTCAATGAAACCGGATATCCTCAGATAACTCGGTCGAAAATCCTGCCCCCATTGCGATACGCAGTGCGCTTCGTCGATTGCCACAAGCGCTACTTTACTCTGGAGCGCAAACGCAGCAAATGCTTCAGTGCCAAGTCTTTCCGGCGCCACATACACTATTTTGTACCGCCCGTCCTCCGCACGCCGCAATACCTCGCGATACTGCGCGGAGGTAAGAGACGAGTTTACAAACGCTGCAGGAAGACCCGCCCTTTTCAGTTGCGCCACCTGGTCCTTCATAAGTGATATAAGCGGCGACACTATCAAAGTCACCCCGTCCAGCATCATCGCCGGCAGCTGATAGCAGACCGACTTACCGGCCCCGGTGGGCATGACTCCCAAAACGTCCCTGCCCGACAGCAGTGCGTCTATGAGCGTCTCCTGCGCAGGCCTGAATGCGGTATGCCCGAAGTATAAATAAAGCGCATCGGACTTTGTCATAGTGCATTCCCCTTCCGGGTTACAGGTCACGGGGCCTGGTGTGCGCTTGCGCTCGCAATGACGAAGACGAAAGATACCCCTGTGACCAGTAATAATCCTACAGCGTCGAAGCGGCTTAAAAAATATAATACGTGGTATCTGAAAACCCTTCAAAAGTTGACAAAACGGCATTTTTTCGGTATATTTATATGGTGATGATAGCAGTAAAACGAGAAAGAAGTCGCATAACGCAACAGAGGCGGGATCATGAAAAGAAAGGCGACCGTTAATATAATAATACTGGCGCTGTCCGTGTCGCTTCTTACGGCTGCGCCCGCCGCGGCATTCCCGTCCGACTGGGCGGACTACGAGGTCGAGGTGGCTCACCAGTGGGGCCTCATAAACCCCGAGCTCATGTACAACGTATTCTTCACGGACAACATCACCAAGAACATTTTTTGCGAGATGGTCGTGGAAATGTGCGAGAAGCTGACCGGACGCCCCATGCGTTTGGCCACAGGCGTCACATTCTTTGACGACGACTGGTATATCCCCGATTACTTCTTCAAGGCGTATGCCGCCGGCATAATCAGCGGCAGTGGCACGACCCGCGATGGAAAAGTCATACTCGGCAAAGCGGACGAACTGACTCGCGAAGAAGTGTTCAAGATGCTCTATACCGCGATCATCTATTGCTATCCCAACGAGACCATCGCTCCAGGCGAGGTCGCGAACGTGCTGTCGGGATTCTCCGACAGCGGCGCTATCAGCGACTGGGCCCGCGAATCCGCGGCATACATGGCAAAAAAAGGCATAGTCATAGGCAGCGACGGCAGGTATATGCCAAAAAACAAGTCGACGATCGAGCAGGGCGTACTAGTGGTCGGGCGGGTATATGAATCTTTTACCGGCGAGAGCGCCCGCACATCCTCCCCCCTGCTGACCCGTAACCTCAACGCTCCGGTGTTCGCATCGCCGCCCGACGGTTCCGCTCACGATATTCAAAGCGGCGTGAATCTGCGCTGGGAACCGGTCGCCGGAGCAAGCTCCTACAGGCTCAGGTTCATAACAGAGTGGGGAGTCATGGATATCTACACCAAAGAGCTTTCGGCGACTCTTGACGAGTGGGTCCTAATCACGGGTGTAAACCAAATCGCACTGACGGCGGTAGACGATGACATGCTGGTCATATCAAAAGCAGCTAACCTGAAGCTGAATATCACCGGCAACAGATCGCCAGTTGTGATAAAACCTAAGGAAACAATCGACTTTTTCTCTACGGTGAGCACAAGAAACGACGTGGATTTTGTTTTCGACTTCAGTTCCAGGGAAGAAGCGCTGCGTTATATGACTACCGTTCACGTCAATGTCTGGAGGATCAACAGCTCCGGAGAAAAATATACCGCAAACGTTCCGATTACCGTGCACAGGTATGTTGCGGGCGATGTGATCTCGATTTTCCATGAGATATATAACGGGCCAGAGAGGTTCCCGATACGCGTGGTCGCCGGATTTGACTGGAGGACCGGCCGCGGCGAGCACCCGATGGGCACTGCGCTCGATATAAACCCCAACGAGAACTACCAGATATTCCCTGACGGGCGCATAGGCGCGGGTTCCTTCTGGAAACCCGGAGAAAACCCCTACTCCATCCCGAAGGGCGGCGACGTCGAGCGTGCGTTCCGCAACCACGGCTGGGGTTGGGGCGGCACCGACTGGCGCTCAAACAACGACTATATGCACTTTTCGTTTTTCGGCGGTTAGCGAAGGTTAGTGCTCTACATCTTATAACAGTCAGCCTGATTGAAATGTGGATTGCCACGCCTCTAAAGAGGCTCGCAATGACGGGGTTGCTTTTTATTGCTGAGCTGGGCCCAGTTCCTTGCTATTTAGTAAGCTCAGTTAGCCGCATCTTGCCATGGTTTTGCAGCTCCGGGAACCCCCATTGCCGCATCACCTCAAACACCCCCACGGCAACTGCGTTTGAAAGGTTCAGGCTTCTTGCGTCCGGCAGCATCGGAAACCGGACGCATTGATCCGGGTTGCGGTAAAGCAAAGCTTCGTCAAGCCCCTTTGTCTCGCTGCCAAAGAAAATATATGGATCATCAGCATAGCGTGGCTCGGTGTAGATCCGCCGCGCTTTTGTTGTGAAATAATAAAACCCGAACCCCGATGTATCCGGTGCATTATCGCCCTCGCAAAGAGCTCCGTTTGACACGCTACGGAAAAACCAGGCAAGGTCGTCGTAATATGAGATATCGAGCAGATGCCAGTAGTCCAGCCCCGCCCTTTTCAGTTTTTTGTCGTCTATGTCAAAGCCCATCGGCCCAACGAGATGAAGCCTTGCACCGGTCGCCGCGCAGGTCCTTGCTATGTTGCCCGCGTTTTGCGGTATCTGAGGCTCGACCAATACTATGTTCAGTCTCATAGTTTTCCCTCTTCCCGATAGCTGTTAGCCGCAGCTTATTAGAGCGTATCACGGCGGTAATTCTTTGTCAATTCACGTTAGTTTCTGCATAATATGAACTGTTTTCAACGATTTGAATAATTTTCTTGCTTTTTCCGGAGCTCTCTGTTAGTATATCTTGGCACTGACGCACGATCCCCGATTTTTCTGCCGAGTGTCACGCGAAAACGTGATGGACAGGATGATACGACGGGATCGGAGGCGGTTTACCGCATATATGCGGCAAACCGGAAAAACAAATAAAAAATGGAGGAAAATGAATGTCAGTAGTTTCAATGAAACAGCTCCTTGAGGCCGGAGTGCATTTCGGCCACCAAACCAGGCGCTGGAACCCCAAAATGGCTCCGTATATCTATATGGAGCGCAACGGCATCTACATAATCGACCTGCAAAAAACGGTCAGAAAGCTCGAAGAGGCGTACAATTTCGTGCGCAGCGTCAGCGAGACCGGCGGTTCCGTTCTGTTCGTCGGAACAAAAAAGCAGGCGCAAGACGCCATAAAAGAGGAAGCCGAACGCGTCGGCATGTTCTTTGTAAACGCCCGCTGGCTGGGCGGAATGTTAACAAACTTCAAGACAATGCGCATGAGGATCGACCGTTTGGCGCAACTGCGAAAAATGCAGGAAGACGGCACATTTGACATCCTTCCGAAAAAAGAAGTCATAAAGTTGACCAACGAGATCAACAAGCTCGAGAAATATCTGGGCGGCGTCAAGGAAATGAAGAGACTGCCGGCCGCACTGTTTATCATCGACCCGCGAAAAGAGCGCAACGCCATCGCGGAAGCGCGAAAACTGGGCATCCCAATCGTGGCCATAGTCGACACGAACTGCGACCCCGACGAGATCGACTACATCATCCCCGGTAACGACGACGCGATACGCGCGATACGCCTCATCTCTCAGGCGATCGCCAGCGCGGTGATGGAAGGCCGCCAGGGCGCCGACGCAGCGGAAGCTGAAGAGAGCGCGGGCTCTGATACAGAGACCGTGACGGCGAAAGCCCCGGAACCGGAACCCGAACCCGAACCGGAAGCCTCCCCCGCTGAAGAATAATTACTGAAAGGAATGAACTTTATAATATGGCATTTACCGCTCAAGATGTAAAAGAACTTCGCGAAGTGACCGGGGTCGGCATGATGGACTGCAAGAGAGCCCTCAGCGAGACCGACGGTGATATGGAAAAAGCGATCGCTTATCTGCGCGAGCATGGCCTTGCGGCTGCCCAGAAAAAGGCGGGCAGGATCACTGCCGAAGGCATGGCCTACGCAGCCGTGTTTGACGGCGTCGGAGTCGTTGTAGAGATCAACTCCGAAACTGACTTTGTGGCAAAAAACGAAATGTTCACAGGCTTCGTAAACGGCGTAGCCGAAGCTGTTGCGATAAACGCGCCCGCGGATGTTGAAACGCTGCTTACAGCCGCTTACCCGGGCTCGGATAGTACGGTAGCGGATCAGCTGCGTGAGATGATCCTCGTTATTGGCGAGAATATGTCCATACGCAGATTTGCCCGTTACCCCGACGGGCTCAGCATCCCTTATGTGCACGCGGGCGGCAAAATCGGCGTCGCCGTCAACCTTGAAGTATCGGGCATTTCCGATACGGACGCCGTCACGGAGCTTGGCAAAGACATTGCAATGCAGATCGCCGCAATGCGCCCTCTGTATCTGGACGCCGCGTCGGTCGGCGCTGCCGACCTCGAAAAAGAAAGAGAGATCCAACTGAACAAGGCGATCGAGGAAAATAAAGCCAAGAATCTGCCCGACGAGAAAGCCCGCCAGATAGCCGAGAATATGGTCAAAGGGCGTATCAATAAGTTTTATGAGGAAGTATGCCTGCTAAACCAGCCATATGTCAAGGAGAACAAGCTCACTGTTGAAAAACATGTACAGCAGGTGGCCAAAGAACTCGGAGGCACGATCACCGTAAAGGCTTTCACCAGGTTTGAAAAAGGCGAAGGCATAGAGAAAGCGGAGACCGACTTTGCGGCCGAGGTCGCAAACATGGTCAAACAATAACGGCAGACCCGGCGCCGCGACATGATATCTAAAGAGCGTCTTCACAAACGTGAAAGCGCTCTTTTTTATACACTGTTCTATTCTGCAATCAGCCGGCAGCTCCGCTTTAAAACGGCGTCGGCCCTCCGTCTCCGGTCGCGCCCGGCTCCCATTCTCCGATACCGGTCATAGTAGTCTTTATCGCACGCGGACGCTTGATCGCAAACACCGCGCAAACTATAACGGCGGCAACGCAAACCACCACAACCGCCCAAATGAAGTTCTCCGGTACAAACTCGGCAACCAAAACGCCGATCAGATTAAATGCTATATGCCCGATGATGACCATCACTATCGACCTGAACTTGATGTAAACCAGTCCGAACAAAACACCGACAATGAACGCGTATATGATCTGGAAAGTATTCAGATGTACAACACCGAACAGGATCGCCTGTATCAACACCGACGCCCAGACCGGCAGATGCTTCATGCGCCCAAGCAGTATGCCCCTGAAAACCAGTTCTTCTACCACCGGCGCGGCAATTCCCACAGACAATATCTGAATTATGATAGCACCGCCGGTAACCAACCCCATGTGCTCTTCGTACGACGGGAAAAATCTCAAAACGTCCGTCAGGCCTATGAGCATCACCAGCACGATATTGAACCCTGCAAAAAACCCGGCGATCAGGAGCCCGATCGTCACCGGCCGATCGTTGACGTACTGATCCTGCTGTTTTCTGGTTTTTAACCACATGGGTATAAAAACGGCCAGATTGATGATGTTGGACCCAAGTAAAATATGCATCGAGTAATCGGTTACAATCATCAGAAGTTCGTCAAAAAGCGTCGCGCTGTCAAGGATGCCCGTTCCTCCCACGATTTCGCGCATTCCGTAAACTATGCCTATGACGACGCTGGCAATTATTACGACCACGAACTGCATGCCAAGGAAAATCAGCACCGGGTAAATAACACGCCAAATCCTGCGCGGCAGCGAATAGCGCTCTATATTGTCATTGTTGTTCATATCCCATATCCTCCATTTGAAGATTATACACTTTGCATTTGGGGTTTACAAGATTCCTGACACAGACTTCATATAATGTGGATTTTTGATCTGCGATGTGCTATCATTGGGGCAAGATTCAAAGAAAGGAAGACTTACAATCATGCCATTAATGGATCCATCACAGCCGCTTGAGGTTTTAAAAATCAACGAGTCGGCATATTGCATCGAGGACAACGGAGTCCGCTGCCTTCTGTTTACCGGAACGGAGAAAGCAATGCTTGTCGACACGGGCTTCGGCGTTGCGGGCGGCCTGCAAGCCATCGTAAAATCGCTCACCGATAAGCCGGTCATGCTTGTCCTTACCCACGCCGACCCCGACCACATCGGAGCTGCGGCGGAGTTTGAGGCTGCTTATCTGCATCCGTCCGAGATGCCGTACTACTTCAAAAACGCCGGGCCGGATGCCAGGGTTTTCCCGCTGTGGGAAGGCGATATCATCGATCTCGGCGGGCGCTGCTTCGAAGTCCTGCTGATCCCCGGTCATACCCAGGGCAGCATAGCGCTGCTCGACCGCGAAAACCGCATACTGGTTTCCGGAGACAGTATATCACTGGGGCCGGTATTCATGTTCGGAGATGAGCGTTGTCTGCACGCGTACATCGCAAGCATGGAAAAACTCATCGGTCTGCAGAGCGCTTATGACACGATCTATCCCGCGCACGGGCCTCTGCCCATACCGTCGGGGCAAGTCCAAAAAGCGCTTGCAGCAGCAAATAAACTGCTGGCGGGAGAGCTATCGCCCGAAGAACCGCCGTTCCCGCTGCCGGCTAAAATGTATATGCACGAAGGCGCAGGGTTCTTTTTCTGCGCTACTTAAGCGTCTTCAGAATCTTCGCCGCGCCGCTGACTATGGTCTCTATACAATCCGGCTCAAACGGCGACTTGAGGCCCGCTTCGGCGATTATGTCGGTCAGTTTTCTTGTCCCGGCCTTTTTCAAAAGCTCCAGATAACTCTTCCATGCCGCTTCCCTGTCTGTCTCCATCCATATACAGTATTGAAGCGCGCATGACTGAGCCAAACAGTAATCGATATAGTAAAACGGCCGCTCGTATATATGCATCTGTCGCTGCCAGTGGCCGCCCTTGCCGAAAAACGGATCCCCGTCATAGTCGAGGTGCGGCTTATACTCGCGTTCAAGCCCCTGCCATGCCGCTTTTCTCTCTTCGGGCGTCAACTCCGGGTTTGAGTACACTATATGCTGAAACTCATCCACCATACATCCGTAAGGAATGAACGCAAGCGCCGACGCCAGGTGCGTATACAGATACTTCTTTGTATCGTCGCCGAAAAACAGATCCATCCAGTCCGAGGTGAAAAACTCCATTGACATGGAATGTATCTCCGCCACGTCGTATGTGTAGCGCTGAAACTCCACGGGCTCTACGCTGCTTGCCATGTATGAGCACAGCGCGTGCCCGCACTCATGCGTCAGCACATCGACGTCACCGCTGGTACCGTTGAAGTTTGCGAATACAAACGGCGACTTGTAATCGGGCATATATATGCAGTAACCGCCTCCTGCCTTACCCTCTTTGGCGAGCACGTCAAATAGTTCGTTTTCCAGCATGAAATCAAAAAACACTTTCGTTTCCGCGGACAGCTCGGTATACATCTTCTTGCCCGCCGCGAACATCTCCTCCGGAGTGCCGTGAGGTTTTGGGTTGCCCCCGGCAAAGAAGATATCCTCGTCATAAAACTTGAGTTTTTCAACGCCGAGGTCCTTGCGCCTCTGTTCGTGCATTTCCGCGACAAACGGAACAAGCACTTTTTTTACCTGGTCGCGGAAGAGCTTCACCGTATCGGCGTCATAACTGTTGCGCTGCATTTTTGCGTATCCGAGCCCAATGAAGTTTTCGTACCCGAGTTTACCCGCCATACCGTTCCGGAGCTCGACAAGCTCGTCAAAGATCTCGTTGAGTTGTGTCTCATTTTCCGTAAAAAACTCCGTCCTTTTGGCATAAGCGTTTTTGCGGATCTGCCTGTCAGCGGACTGTTGGTAAGCCGCAAGCTGGGACAGGTTGACTTTTTTCCCGTCAAAATCCAGGCTGGCTGACGCCAGGAGTTTCTTATACCTGCTGCACAGAGCGTTGTCTTTCTGCATATCCCCTATGATTTTTTCATCGAATCCTTTAAGCAGCAACTCAATGTTTACAAACCACAGCTGGCTCAGCGCGCTTGTGAGCTCCTCCCGATAAGGCGAGTCCACCATTTCCTTGTAGAAATCCATGCCAAGCTTCAATATTATCGGTTCGTGTTCGTCAAAGAAACTGTTTTCGGCGTCGTAAAACTCGTCTTTCGTGTTAACGGTGTGGCGAATATAACAAATCGATTCCTTTGTCGTAGTGCTTTTATGCATCACCGCAAATTTCTTATGCAGCTCCAGCACCTCCGCCGCGCTTTTTGCGTTTTTTACCCCGGCGGCAAGTGTCGCGCCCTCGGTGATCATCGCGGTCATATCGGGCCGCGAGTATGGTATATCCGGAAATTTCATATATGTCTCCCCTTTTATGTGTAGAGTGTAATGTGTAAAATGTAGAGTATGGGCTCATCAGTATAAGTTATATTATGCATTATCATCAGCCGGTGCGTCAACAAAAACATGATTGACTATTGACACGGCGTTGGGTTTGTTTTAAACTGTGCTTGTGAATTGGGGTGCTGCCGTCAGGCGGCTGAGAAGGTGCGAAACGCCGCGCCTAACCCTTATGACCGGATGCGGATAATGCCGCCGTCGGGAGTATAAGGAAATTGCACCTCACTTTATTATCAAGGAGGTGCTTTTAT